>CETI01246314.1_pt1 | contig 20067 bp, 21 predicted proteins | sample 361441 | NCBI WGS metagenome assembly CETI01 (sample SAMEA2622478, study PRJEB7988) | marine metagenome | biome: marine biome (ENVO:00000447); feature: deep chlorophyll maximum layer (ENVO:xxxxxxxx); material: "saline water (ENVO:00002010), including plankton (ENVO:xxxxxxxx)" | depth 90 m | reverse complement strand
TGTGGTCCTTTTGGAGGAGTTGTTCCGCCTTGTGGTCCTTTTGGAGGTGTAGGTGTTTGAGTTGTACCACCTGGTGTTGTACCACCTGGCTGTTTCTTTCCATCATCACCTTTAAGTCCAGCACCTAATCCGCCTATTGCCTGACCAGCCATTTTAAATGCTCCGCCAAGTGCTCTGCCCGCCAATGCACCTGTTACTGCGGCACCTTTTTGTAACATGCCTGCGTTAGGATCATTTCTTGTTGCTGTTGCTAACCCGCCGCCTACTGCTTGTTTTATTCCTTGTCCTATTTTAGAAACTATACCTTGTTTCTTGCCTGTTGCTGGATCTATCTTTGGATCTTGTCCAGTTGGGTTTGCTTGTGTCTGTTTTATTCTTTTTGCTTGTAAACTATCTGGAGCAAGTGGATCTGCACCTGCTATAGGTTTTCCACCTTTATCAGTTTGTATTAAATTACCTGTTTCAGGATCTGTTTTATAGAAAGTATCATTAACAGGGTCTCTAACTACACCTGCAGTTTTCTTCGGATCACCGCCATCTATGTTTGGATTTTTTGGATCAGGAATTGTTTCGCCACCTTGTTGTCCGCCTGTAGCACCACCTTTTGGTTGTTGTCCACCTTGTGGTTGTTGTCCGCCTTGTGGTTGTTCTCCTGGTTTAGGTTCTTCTCCTGGTTGTGGCTGTGTTCCTGGTTTAGGTTCTTCACCACCTTCTGGAGGTGTTTCGCCACCTGGTCCTTTTGGAGGAGTATCTCCTCCTTCTGGAGGAGTAGGTTCATCATCTGGTGTTTCTTCTGGTGCTTGTGCTTCTACACCTGCTCCTTTAAATGCGGCATCAACTTCACTTTTTGTTGCACCTGAATTTTTAATTAAGAATTTACCAACTTCATCTGAATCTGTTGGTGAACCTGCACCTTCATAATCTGTTTGTAGTTTAGCAGGATCTATTGCACCCTGCATACCAACTGCTTGTTGTATTTTGTTTAAGAATCCTTTTACTGGAGCACTATTTAAAACAGGTTTAATTAAAACGTTCATAGCACCACCGGCTACTGCTTTTGCTCCTTTGCCCACAGCCGCTGTTGCTTTGTTATATGCTGAACCAACTTTTTTGGCTATACCGGCTAAGCCTCCGCCTTTTGCTGGTTGGTCACCTGGTGCTTCTTTGATTGTTTGTTCTATATTTTCTATTAATCTATGTTCTTGTAAATGATTTAATCCTTCAATTACAATAGTATTTTCTTTTACCCAACGGTTATACCATTCTAACATGGCAAATACTGCCACTTGTTCGCCTACTTGTTCTACTAGGTCATCAAAATCTTTACCAATTTCTTCTGATAAGACGTTTTTCCATTCTGGATGTACATATCCCATCTCCAGATCCATTCTGTCTCTAGAGGCCTTTATTCTATCAGCCGCAGTCGCATTTGGATCTACAGGAACAATGTCATCGCCAAATGCATCTTTTGTAGGATCGTCATCATCAAACCAGTCTGTATCATCTGCACCACCCATTTCTGCTTCAATTTCTGCCTTTGTAGCCGCAAAAGCCGATTCGCCATTGCCATAATCTGTTGGTTCAGGTGGACCATCGGGCCACATTTCGTAATCCCAATCTTCTCCATTACTGTCCATCCAATTTTTTAAATTGTCACGAAATGCATCTAATTTTACTGTGTTAGCGGCGGATTCGGCATTGAATTTATTAAATGTATCTATTTTTGGAAACTTTTCTTTGACAAAATCTGCGGAATCCATTTGAATGGCTCCTTCAACAGATCCTGGATTTGCTCTTGCATCGTCCATCATCTGTTTTAATTTAGGGCCTATTGTGGCTTCTGCTTTAATAGGTAATTCTTTTTCTGCCGCAACTAAATCATCACCTTGTTGTTTTAATGTCGCTTCTATTTCTGCAGGAGTGTCATCTGGTGAAACTGCTACTTCTTTAGGAGCATTTGCTTCGTATTTTGTTATAGCCTCTTGTGCCTGTTTTTCTACTTCAGGAGTTATAGGTGCAACTTCCTGTGGTGCATTTGGATCTTCTGCTGGTGGTTCACCAACTTCTTGTGGTGCATTTGGATCTTCTGCAGGTACTTCGCCTACTTCACTTGCTCCACCAAAATCATTATTAGTAGGGCTTTCACTTCTAAGACCTAAAACTTTACCATCAGGATCTTTAAGTGTTTGTGTATAACCGTCTGCAACATCTGGATCATCGAAGTCTGCTGAAACTCTTACTTCAACTGTATTACCGTTTGGCATTTGTGTTGTATATGTACCTGGTTTTAATTCATCTAAATTTGTTACGTTTCCTTGTGCATCGAATTCTGCTGGTACTGGCATTTCAGGTGGTTGTATAACTTCTGTAGAGCCATCTGCACCTGTAACTGTTATTGTTCCGTCTGGGCTCATTATCTGTGTGCCACCATCCGGAGTTGCTATTGCTTCACCTGGTCCTAATGCATCTGTGGGTACACCACCTGCACCAACGCCGGCTTCTTGAGCAATTTGATTTCTAAATGCTGTTGCTTCTTCTGAGAAGTAACCATCCATGCCGCCACCATTGTCTGCAACTATGCTATTGTACTGAGCAAATTCTTCTTCAGTAAACAAAACACCCATTGAACTACCACCATTGAAATTGGATTCGATACCGTTCATAGTTCCAACTGTATTGTTTTGTAATATTTCCTGATATTTTTCAGCATATTCAGGACCAACATTTATTTGTTTTAAAAAGTTATTTGTTGCTTGGTCTAGTTCAGGGCCAGAAAAAAGTTCGTTTGAGAGACTTGGATCTGATTCCATGTTTGCTAAGAATTGGTCAATTTCTTCTGGAGTCATGTCAGGCATTGCGTCTTGTAATTCACTTGCTGGTAATGTCATTCCACTTTTAAAAGTGGATAAATTTTCATCACCAGTAACTTCTACACCATCTAATATTCCATCTAATGCCGCACCAGCCAGACCTGCAAGAGCACCTTTGGCTAATCCACTAGCCGCCGCTTTTCCAACATCTGCAACTGTTCCGCCAGCCGCCGCCTTAATAGCACTATCTACAACTGTTCTGAATATTGCCGCACTTCCTATAACACCTAACAATGCTGGGCCACCAACTCCTGCGGCACCCATACCAATTGTTATAACTGTTAAAATTAATCCTTTAAATGCCGCAACGTCTTGGTCATTTTCTATTGCTTGAGCACCTTTTTCAATTTGCCCTACAATAGCACTTGCTTTAGAACCTGCTGGTTCTGGTAAACCTGCAACCATCTTTTTAATACCATTAATAGGTACTGCATTACCAACTTTAGATAGTAAGCCTTTTAGTTTAGGATTTCCTGTAATTTTAGCAAATAAAGGTGTTAATTGTGTTTGAACTTTCTTTGCAATTTTTTGAGTATCTCCACCTTCGCCTCTATTGGCAACCATTTGTTGAAATACTGTTTGAATTTGTGCTGGTTGTAAAGGAGCCTCATCCAATCTTTGCATTTCTGCAATAATTGTATTAAGGTCATCTCTAACTTCACGTGGAAGTGTTTGCCATGCTTCATTGATAGCAATACTTTCTGTGATTAAATTTATGTCGTTACGAATTTGAATGGACATCGTGGCTCTCTTTTATAACTTTTTTTATGCCACGTGAGAATTTTTTAGAATCACCGCTTTTAAGACTGTTTATCATTCTACGTTCTAAGTCTAATGCAGTAGATTCATCATACGTTTCTCTTAGAATTTTCTTAACATTTTCAACACCACTAACCAAATGTTCTACTCTATTTTCAAGTACATGATGTTTATTTCTATCAACACTGATAGAGTTAAGTTCTTCTAAAATTGTTCTAGTTTTACCTTGTGACATATAATTTTATTTCCTATTAAGCATATTTATCATTTATATGTCATTTTTCTTCATAAACTCACGCATGTTTAAAGCAGTATTGATTGTGCTCTTGTTATCATCGTCTTCTGCTTTAATACTGTTACCTCTTTTTAGTTGGTCTATTAGGTTAGAAGATTGCATTGTCATTGCTTCTTCCTCATCTTCATCTAAGTCTTCTACTCTCAATGTATCAGGATTAAACTTCAAGTCTACTTTACTGCCAACACCACTACTAGAACGTGTTTTCATAAACTGTATTTGATATCTACCACGTTCTCTCATAGCATTACTGGTAAATATGCCCACAACATTGTCAGCAGTTTGTATTTTACTAATACCACCTGCAATATGGTGGTGGTCAAATTCTATTTCTTCTACTGCACCTCTGTTCAACTGCGATGCAGTTACAAACAATGTGCCTGTTTCCATTGCTAAATTACGCAATTCTTCGGACACATACTTGTCTTTAATAAACAAATCACCTGGACTTACTCTTGCACTAATAGGACTCATTAAATCCAAGTAGTCTACAAGTATTGCATCTACTTTAACTTCTGTGTTTATTTCATATTCTCTAACAAATGCCCTTATATCGTTAGCAGTTACACCACTAGCCATTTGTTTTACCCTAAACTTACCAGCACCTTTACCTTTCATACGCACTTTTAAGTCCACATCATCCATGTTTCTCATAATCTCTTTTGTGCTATATTCACTAACCATAGCATCAAGACGCATACTAATTAATTGTTCACTTAATTCTAAACTAATATAAACTACATTAAGTCCTGCTAAACTCCAGTTCACACCTAAGTTTTGTAAGAATAAACTTTTACCTGCACCACTACCACCAGCAAAGATTGTAATCTCTCCTCTGTTTAGTCCACCATACAGTTTTTGGTCAAACTTTTTCCAACCTGTGCTTACTGCACCTGCTTGACTCTTAATGTATTGTAATCTTTCTTTTGGATTTTCAAAATACTCTAGTCCTAAGTCTTTGACTAAACTTACTTGACTTGCATCTTTAATTTTATTTTCAACTGCACCATAATCTGCTTTTTCTAACAAGTCTGTGCTATCAAGTATTGCCTTTTCCAATGCTTTGTGTCTACAAAATCTTTCAAAACTATCTAAAAACCATTCTGTATGATTTTCAGTTATGCCTTCAATACGTTCTAGTTCAACACCTGTTGTTGCAGTTATTTGGTCAATAGTAGGAATACTGCTATACTCAGTACTATGTTGTTTTAAAAATGTAACTGTGTCTTGATATTTTCTATTAAACATGTAAGGTTCAACAATATTGTTTACCCTAACAAACAGTTCAGGGTCAGAAACAAGAAACTTCAAGAACATTTCTTGTATTTCTTCTGTGTATTCTGTAATATTATCCATGCTTACTAATTATCCTCTAATAATTCTCTGTTTACAATTTCTTTGTACAGTTCTGTTGCAATACGTTTATGTCCTTTATCGTTTGGGTGCATATCATCTGCACTAACAACATTTCCTGCCATCATGGCACTGAATGGGTACATAGTCCATCTTTTTCTGTCTATCATATCTCTTAATTGTATTAAAAATGTATTTGGTTTTGTGTTTAATACATTCCACACATGGTCAATACCTCCTGTAGGTCTTCCCATATGACATATACTAGACATTGATGAAAACAAATATGGTATATTTTTATTACTTAAAAAGTTTTGTATTAACAAAATGTCTTTACAATAATTAACCATAGTTTGATGATGATTCATCAAATATGCTTGATACATCTGCGATGCTACTTTAATATTTTTATAATATTCTGTTTGATAACCAAATTTTTCTGTAATAGTTTTATCGCCATGAGCTTCTCTGGCTTCATGTGGTATCCATACAAGTGGGTGACCAAATTCATCTAATGCCGTGTCTTGTGTTCTTGCTTGGGCATCATTAACTGAATTTGTAGGTACAAGTCCAAAATACTGACCCCAGTCATCATTCCAAAATTCATATCTAAATGGTGATGTCCATTGTATAACAACTAAGTCTGGATTATGTTTTCTAACACCTTCTATTGTGGTTCTTGCTATTCTATTGTTACTGCCTCCGCCAAAGCCATAATTAATTGTTTCAATTTTTCCATCAAAAAGTTCTTCTAGCCTAAAGGGCCAAACATATGGTTGAGGTGGATTAGTTTCTCCTGTGAGGTAATTTTGTACCTCACCGTGTCCATGTGTAAAACTACATCCATTTACTAAAACTTTTTTAGTCATAACATTTTTGCCTTAACTTGATTCTTTATTTTATTATCACTTGCAAATTTAACAATACTTGCAAGTGTCAGTAACTTACCATATTTATTCACTGCATCAGCGGCATCTTTACATTCATTGCTCCAAGGTGGAAAACTTATTTCCCAGCCTAATTCTATTGCTTGGTCAATTAAGTCTTTACCAGCACTATCTCTATCAGGACATAATATAACACGTTTGTTAAGTTTGTCTATTAGATGTGCTTGTTCTGGTGTAACACCATTTCCTAAAACACTTATACCATCTATAAGTATTGCATCAAATACACCTTCAACTACAACAACGAAATCTCTGTCGTTGTCTACAAATTTGTCTATGTTAAACACATAACCACTTTGCATATTTAACAAATATTTTGCAGTTTCTTTGTTAGGTGGATTTATATGTCTGCCTGTCCAACCAACAAGTTCATTGTTATATAAAAACGGAACAACCAATCTTGCATTGTACATACTATTATTAATATGCAATAGAGGGTAGTTGCCAAACAATCCACGTTCAATTGCATACTGTTTAACTTTGTGGTCGTCGGGTAAATTATCTACAAATTGTGTGTCCTCTGGCAAATCAACTTTTTTAAAGTTTGCCGCACTATACACATAATCATCTGTTTCACTTCTGTCTAATGCATCACCATGTTTCATCAGATTCAAGACAACTTTGTGTATATCACTAGTGGATACACCCAACGACTCTACAAGTTTTTTGTATTTGCCGCCTAGTTTAGGGGACGGTGCCCAGCCTGTTGTATAACCGCAATTAAAACAATGATAACTTATTTTAGAATTGCTTTGTATTACACCACCACGTTTTCTTTTATCACTACATACTGGACAATTAAATGTAGTCCAGCCACTAGGAGTTTTGCCTGCATTGATAGGCAAATTGTCCATTAGTAATCTGTGTACTTCGTCAACTAGTTCATGATGATGCATAACAACTAATTATAACATCCTAATGAAATAAAGTCAACTAGTTTCTTAATAAAACTTTGTCTAAAGTACCAGCAGAATTATCCTCATATTTTACTCTAATCCAATTAGTGTTAATAGTAAAATTAAAAGGATCTATGCCTGTAAAGGTTGTAAAAGGTAATTTAGATTCTGCACCATCTCCAGAAGGATTAATATCATACCAATCACTTGGTTGTGTTGGTGTACTTTCCAATGCACTACCTTGTATTGTGACATTACCTGTAAAGCCTGTCATGTAAAATGCAATAGTGTGTCTACTATGTCTAAAATTCTTATCTTGATTTCCATACATAGCACTACTTACATATACATTAGAACCTTCTTCTGTAAATGATACCTGACTTTGTGAAGCAACTGGTTCATGTTCCAAACTGCTTTTTACTTCTAGGTCTGTTATAATTCTGTCGTTCTGATTTGCATACAATGGGAACATAGTTACACCGCTATCAGAACTTTCTGTTACTGCTAATTGATAAATTCCAGGTTCTAAATCGCTAAGGTCACCAGGTACAAGACTCAATTTTGCTTCACCTGTTGTACCACTACTAACTAATGTTAATGGTTTGTACATTACCCTTCTTCTAGTATTAGGATTTAACACACTAGCATATAATGTTTTATTACTGATATTTTGTAATGCTCTATCTCTATTTCGCACAAAAAAGTTCAATTGATTGTCAAAACCTTTGTGTACTACTAATCTTTGTTGATTCATAGGTCTATTATCCACTTTTATTCCATCCGCAGTCAAAACCAAGTCTACGGACTGGTAATTTAATATATATAATGTTTTACTACTTGCATACGACATAAATTAATACCATCTTTGTCTAGTATTTATCATATGTGTTTATAAATATCTTAGATGACTAAACATGAAGAACTACAAGAAAAGTTTCCTTTCCTCACAGGTATAGAATTTTCACAAGAAGAATTTGTAGGTATAGTACAAAATAAAGACGCACAAATATTAAGTTTTTACGATATAGAGAAGTGTAGAAACGATGAGGAAAAGAAAGTATTATTAGAATTAGGTGATTTATGGTGGTGGGAAAGTAACAGATTATTACCCATAGATGTTTTTTTATTTCAAGAAATGCAAGAATTTAGACATTGTTTAAGAACTTTTGTACTAAAAGAGACTGAAGTATTGTTTGGTCCTGTAACAAGTATGCAAAACATACTTAAGAAAAGAATAAAAAGAAGAACAGTACAACTAGTTAAAAAAATAGATTAACCTAATTTTTCAACCATTAAATTTAATTGAACACAAATTGCAGTAGCATAGCCAATAGCATGACTGCGTTTAAAGAAGTAATCATCTGTTTTTGTCCAAACATCTTTTTCTACTTCCTCCCAACTCTTTCCAACCAAATATCTTTTACCTGGTCTAATCATTGCTAATATCATTGCTAACTGTTCTACACTTGTAGGCTTGTATTGTTTAACAATATCATAATGATTGTTTATATGGAATAGTTTTTCTACTACTTCTTTGTGTTCAAATAGTTCCCATAAAGGTTCTGTTGCTAACAGTTTATCAAGATGTGTTTCATTTTTGATACCTTCATATATGTGATTATTTAGAAAGTCAACTTTAAAATAACCCATCTCTTCTGCTTCTTTATGGTCTATTGTGCTGTATCCTTCAATTGGAAAACTTGGAATAGGTTGAAAGTAGACACCAGTATTGTGTTTATCAAACACATCTTCTTTTTTAATACTCGCAGGTATATGCTCAACAAGTTCTAAAAACTTGTTTCTGTCTGCCATATCTATGTCTACGTCAAAATTAATCTTCATTTTTTTAATAGTATTCTAATACAGGTAATTATTATACCTCCAAATACAAACCATGTCAAGAAGTTATACCACCATTCAGTCAAATGTCTTTTCCTTTAAACTCTTCTGCTAACGGAAATATTTTAGCAATAACATCTGCAACTGCATGAGCAATATCAATATGTTCTTGTTGTGTACCATTAGCACCACGTAATTCTATATAATGTATCCAACTTCTTAACGTGCCATTTACATACATTCTGCTGAGTGTATTACCTTCTGGCAATACTGCTCTTGCTTGTTCTTTGGCAATACCATTTTCTACTGCCCAAAAGTATGCCGCTCTTGCAGTTCTAATTACATCTTCTTGTGTTTTTCTCCAAGTGTCAATAATTTCATAGTCTGTGTCACTGTCTGCTGGAATACTGTTTTGTCTATTTTTAGGATCTTGAAATCTTGCTTCTCTAACTTCAAAGTCTAAATTGTTTGTTGGGTCTGCATAACGTTGGCTGAACTCTTGGAAACTAAAACTTCTGTGTCTTAATATTTGTCTAGCAATATCTCTAGTGGTTTCAATTTCTAAACATGCACTTACCATTTCGAGCGGTGACCAATGTTTGTGTTTCATCAAATACTTTACAAGTTTTTCACTTGTTTCTTTATTGTTTTGGTTAGTAGGATTACTTACCCTGGCACAATATGCCACTAAATCTAATGCTGACTCGTTAAAGTCTGGTGCTTGTGAATGACTTATTAGTTTAACTTTCACTTATCCAATCTCCTTGTGTTTTTATAAATGTTTCTGCAATTTTTTCGTGCAGTTCTTTTGTGTAATGTGATTTAATTGCGTTAAGATTTTGTTCCTGTCTTATTTTTAGTAATGCTTCATGCGAACCAAATACATCTTTACTCATATCCCATGTGTCAAACATCTTTAAATTTTTTGCAAGTGTATTCAAAGACGTTAATTCAGGCATGTGATGTACAAATTTTAATTTTATATTTTTTTCATCACACACTTTTTGTATTAATGCAAGTGTTCCAAAGAACCTCATAACATGACTGTATATTGGCAGTCTAAATACTTCTTCTAAATCATTTGGGCCTGCAGTATAATTTGCCCATGAGTCATATTTGTCAAATTTGTATATACGTTCTTTTTTATATCCACGTGGTTTTGCTTTATCATCTGCACCTAACATAGATACCCAAACCAAATTACCTTGTCTTGCATTTTCTTTAGAAGTATTAGGTAGCCATTTTAAAAACCAATCATCAAATTCTTGTTCAGCAGTTGGTTTGGCGAACAAAGCCTCCATGCCAGGTATGTTGTCATACTCTGATTGATAATGACTTTTAAACCATTCTTCTGTGTATTTAATTTTTTGATTACCATTTTGAATATCTTCTGGTAATGCAGGTAATTGTTCTTGGTCTATATTATTATCGTGTAAATGTAAGTGTGTTGCTCTTGTGACATAGTATAAACAATGTGTAATACTAGGATCTTCCATAATTCTTCCTATTGTTACATACCCATTTGCTTGTACATCACTAAAAGGAATACCTTCTAGTTTACATTTAAGACCAAAATGTTCAGCAATTATTTCACCATGATGTTTATGTTCAGGATCTGCAACTGCATAACTATCACCTGCAAACATTATTGTATTCATAAGTTTGCCTCTTTACATGCTTGTTTTATTTCTCTTACTTCTTCTTTGTTGTTTGCAAATAGTTTCATCCAAAACGGAGGATCTATAAAATCTTTTATCATTGCTACTTGCTCATCATTAAATTTTTGCAATAATAAATCTCCTGTTTGACTAAGATATATTACCCACGGACTAATTTTTGCACTTCTTATATCATGTACTGCTCTACTAGGAGATACAACTTCAAAATAAGACTGCCAATCTTTTTCTGTTTCTTCACTCCATTTGGAAAGATATACAACTGTTCTTTCTAATGCTCTAAGTCCTGTTTCTTTTCTCACAAAGTCTTGTATGTATGTGTTGTAAGATTTATCTGCTGTCCATTGTTTTAATTTTACACCTTTAGTGATTAACCACTCTGTGTACTTTTCTGGTTCTAGCCATTCATTAACTTGACATGCCCTACCATACTTTACAAATGCTTCATAATATGGACTCATTATAAATTCTTCTATTGTCTTTGGATTCTTTGCACTAGTGTTTATTTCATAAAACATCTGAAATGCTCTGTGGCTTAAACGTATGTGGCTCATATCTCTATCAGTCCAACGTCTTTTCTTTACACACATATGAACTGCAAGTGTGCTTTCACTTCTGAACTCTTTGCCACACCATTTGCATTTCATTTCTTAAATATTTCCTTTATTCTTTTGTCGTCTATACCAAAGTCTTTTGCCATTTGTTTAAGGTCATCATCACTGTTTATACTTAACAACAAGTCAATTTCATCTTGTTTCAAATGTGGCAAAATTTCATTTATAAAGTCTACTCTTTTGCTTTTCTTTTTTCTAGCATTTGGCGGCTTTATGTAAGGGTGATGTTGCACTTTACCACTACCAGCCGCTGTCATTAATAACCATTGCAACTCTGGGTGTTTACTAACATCACTAAACTTGTGATTAATTAATTCATTTACCATCCATATATAGTCAGGTGCTTGTGCGCCTTGCACACTACTTGCATACCTCATCATCATCCAAGGACTGAATGCTTTCTTTTGTTCAGCAGTTAATTTATTATACCAGTTACGATCCTTTTTGTCTATGGCTTTCATAACTTCTGCTAAAGGTAATTGAGCCTTTCTAGCCATTGTAATTATCCAAATATGTATTCATATAAAATTGTTCACCATCTGCTACTGTTTCGTGCCAATCTTTACTAGCATTTTCATCTGCTTGGTCACTCACATACTTATAACATTTAAAATCTACGTTTGCTAATTTACATGCCTTTGCTATTGCATAGGCTTCCATCTCTACCACATCCGCGATAATACCCAAATCTGCATCACCACTAACAAAATTATCACCGCTACTACAACACATATCATCTATTGGGTCTCCAAAACTTATTATGCCGTCTGACTCAAAAGGAGTCTGTCCTATACCGAATCCTAATTCACTACACAACATATCACGTTGTACAAAATTTTTCATCTCATGTATTCCACTGCTTACACTGATACCACCAGCAGTACCAAAGTTCCAAACAACTTTAGGTTGATATTTTTCAATCAATTTACCAGCAGTAATACCTGCGTTTACTTTTCCAACGCCTGTAAAAAATACATTACCCCATTTAGCCATGTTGGGTGCTTCTTGCTCTAATGCAATTAAAATTATATTGTCAAATTCATTCTTCATATGATATCACACTAAAAGTATCCATACCACAATACTCTTGCAGTTTAGCACTTCCTTGTAAGAATGTCAAGTCAATTACACATGCATAATGTAAAGGCTGGCATTTAAAGTTTTGTAGCAGTTCGAATATAGCACTTGCAGTACCACCCGTAGCATTAACATCATCTATAATACAAACGTTGCTGTCTGGCCCTAATTTTGCGTCTTGCTTTATGTTTAAGTTGGTTTCAGCATACTCATATGTAAAGTGATGTTCATATGTTGGTGGTGGTAACTTACCAGGCTTACGAACTATGTGCAAAGGTATTTCCATATCCAATGCCACTGGAGCACCCCATAAAAATCCTCTGGCATCTGGTGCCACAATGTCTGTAATTTTATTACGCAAACAATAATCAGTTAATTTAGTTACAGTATATTGAAATGCTTTTGGTTGTGTAAGAATACTTGTAACGTCTTTATATTGTATTCCTTTAACAGGAAAATCAGGTACAGTAGTTATAAGTTTTTTAAGATCCATCTTCTTCCATTTCTGCGTCATAATCTTCCCAATATTCAGATAAGTCTGCTTCTTCTGGATCTACATAAGGGTCTCTCCATTTGTCTGTTATCCAACCAACAGCGGCTTCATAACTCTTGCCCATTGAATCTGAGTAGTCATAATCTACATCTAGTAGTTGTTTGTCATACCAAACATCTTCTACAAATTCACCTAAATGTGTTTCTACAATACTGTAAACCAACTTGTTAGGATCAAAAGGTTCATCTGTTTCCACAAACCAAACACCAAATTGTCCTTTTTCTGCACTATGAAATAATAAGACAGGTGTACAGCCTTCTGGTGTTTCACCTTCTGTATCTGTACTGATGTATGCTCCTTCTCTGCCTTTTAAACAGTAACCGTCAGTTGATATTTCTTCTTCATCATATGCATAGTCGTCTGATTCATCTGTGGGGACTGAACTAATATAAAATCCACCATCTGCGTAAGCATTGTTTATGTGTTCAATATCATCTAGTTCATACCACCCAGATATTTCATTACTCTCTTCTAGTATTGCAGGAGCATTACTGTCGATATCTTCATCATCGTCCCATTCGCTTAATGAAAGGACATGTGGAATAAAAGTATCATATGCACCGTCTTCTTCAATTATAGGTGCCCAATATTTAACAAACTCATTTGTTACAGAACCAACTGCAAGTTCGCCTCCATATCTACCACCTTCTATTCTATATCTATATTTTGCCATAATTCCTCCTAGTCTAACAAATATCCAATATCAATCTCTGCTGGAATTTTGTTTGCTTCTTTAACAAACATAGCACATCTAGGATCTGCTTTATCTTCCAACGGAGCAAGTAACATGTGTCCATTTTTTAATTTTGGAAAAAACCATTTTACATCTTGAAAAATGTTAGTAATTTTTACTTCATGGCATTCCAATATTTTACCACTCAAAGGATTTAATGTTGCAGTTAAAAATCCTCTATTGTTTAAACTAGTCAAAGGTATTACTTCTATACCTGTTAAATCTTCATCTGTAATTGCTATACTCCAGTCCATAGGCATTTGTATATTGTGTTCGCCTATTTGTAAGCATATTGCAGGTGCGTAAAAACTCTCTAAAAATATTAGAGGTAAAAAATAGTAATCCATCCACTCAGGATCACTGGTATCGAAAACTCCAAATCTAATGTCATCTACTTCATCAGGTACCTGGTCTATTTCATAAACTTCGTTTTCTACTGTTAAAATTTTCATTTATACTCCACTTTTGTTACTGTAAACGGAAATCCTTGTTCTTTGTAAAATGCTTTCCTTTTTGTCAAATGCCTTTTACTGTATTTCAAATTACTTGTAATATCTACAACATGTAGATAATCTTTATCTTCTGCTTTACGAATACCTCTTCCAATACTTTGTATAACCCTAACAAAACTTTTGCCAGGCTCAATAAGTACCAAATTAAATATTCTTGGTATGTTAATACCTACTGCCGCCACACCATATGTAGCAACAATTACTTTGTTATCTGCTTCTGATATTTCAGCATACTCAGACTGTCTGTCTTTAACTTTCATATCTCCGCTGATAAACACCCATTCAGGATTTTTGTCTACCAGTAACTCACCAGTTGCTAATCTATCAATTAACACCAGTGTATTACCACTACCGCTCAAACCTTTGATGATATCGCTAATGTGACTAACTCTATCGTCATCTGTTACAAGCCATTTCAATTCTTGTGCATAGTTATTAAAACCTAATACGCCGTCTTGTAGTTGAAAAATATTAATGTCTAGTTCTGCTAATACGCCTCTATCTTGTAATTCTTTACTACTTAGATTTCCTATTACAGGACCTAAACTACATATACAGCCAATTGCTTCATGTTCTTCTTTTGGTATTGTTCCAGTTAGACCCCAACGTATTGGAACATGTCTAAAAGGACCACTTAAAAGATTTCTTAGCACATCTGCTTTGGCTTTATGTACTTCGTCAACCATAATGCACACAACACCATCGATGAATTCATCAAGTGGAAAATCTGCTTCATAGTTTTTACTTTTCTTTTCTAAAATACTAAGACTTTGCCAAGTACATATTGTATGAGTTTTGTCATACTCTTTTCTGTCACCAAACAACACACCTACATCAAGACCCAAATTCTTATAGTCTCTTTCAGTTTGTACTACCAAGTCTTTGTTAGGAACAATAACAATACTTCTACCATACTGTTCACACATATCGCTTAAGGCGGCGGTTATGAGCGTCTTACCGGCGCCTGTAGCCACCTCCTGTAAACTTTGTGGGTTCTTTAAAAACTCATTAATAACCTGAACTTGATAGTCCCTTAATATTACAGGCTCTCCTTCAGCAGGATGACCTTTGGGCCACATTGTGTTTTCATATCTAGTATCAGTTATAGTAGGAAAGTTAAAATTGTAAGGCTGACGTTTGTCATCTATTTCAATTTCATATCCTGCTTTTTGCACAATAGGTATCAGTTTGTCCAATATGTTCATGTAAGTTCTTCCGCCTATATCACAATACCTAACACAACCATCCCATCTGCCTAATTTATAAGCAGGCATATGATATGCATAAGGTAAGAAATATTTGGCTTGGTCAGATATTGCACGTCTTGTCTTGACGTCTAAGCCAACGAATTTTACGTTTACTTCATCTCTTATTTCAAGAACACATTTAGCCATACTGTATTATACTACCATTTCCTTTGAATTGTCAACATAATTTGTCTTCCACGATTGTTATAACCTGGAAGTACTTCTACTTCTTCATCTAAGATGTTGTCTATTGTTAATGCTAAGTCAACATCATTAGCAAAAGTTTTAATGTATCTAAAAGACAAGTTTTGCAAGTCCTCTAATTCTGCTCCGTCATATGGACCAGGTATTCTTTCAAAATTACCTCTATAGGTAATATCAAATTCATGACTACCAAAGGCTTGATTCCATTTAACAACACCAACATACTTAGGCACTCTTGCTTGTTCTGTATCTGTATATTTCAGTGTAAGCATAAAGTTACCAAACCATTGCGAGTATCTAATACCTAGTGTGTCGTATGCACCAGTATTGTAATACTTTGCATTGTAGTATTCTGTTGTGGTTGTTGTAATTGCATTACCATCTTCATCATAAGTTACAGTTGTAACATCATTACTTCCACCTGGTGCATATTCTATTGCTTCTTCAAAGTCATATTTGAAAATACTTAACACACCAAATCCTATTTCGTAACCAACACCTTCTTCAGGCAATAAGTCTAGATTTGCATCAACCCAACTATCACCATGTAATTCATAAAGTGTAGGTCTTCTATAACTGTTACCAACATTTAAAAAGAATGGACCACTTTCTAAACCAAATCTTAATGCGTTTTGGTCTTCATTTCCAACTCTAAAACCAAAGTTGTATTTCATGGCAAAGTCGGCATTAATATTTAAGTATGCACCGTAATTGTCTCTGCTATGTTCTTCATTGTTTAGACTTTGATACTTCTCATGACTTGCGTCTACACCATATGCGATTTGCAATTTGTTAGATAGGTTAGTTTGGTCACCAACTCTCAAATAGTCTGTGCTACTTTCGTTAGCATATGACATCCATTCGCCTGTGTAATAATCTGCTTTGTCATGTGTTCTACCCAATGTAAAATATTCATTGTTTAATGCAATATTATATTTTTCACCATCTTGTTCACAATTATTAGACTGATTAAAACTAGAATCATAACAGTTGTCATAATCATAACTGTAATCAGTGTAGTCCATTGTTATCCTAAAATCTTGTACATCAAAATTTAACTTTGCGTTTCTATTTGTGTACCAGTCACTTTCAGTATTATCATTTCTTACACTATCTTGGTTTATTTCCATTGCAGTATATTGAAACCATTTTGCAGGTGCAACACTAACCATTTTATGATCCTGTGAACCTAAGATTGCAGTAACACCTTGTTCAATGTTATCTTTAATCAATATAGTACCAGCAATACTACCACTACCATACACAACACTATTAGCACCAGAAATAATTTTAACTTCTTGCCCTGTTGCTAGTTCATTACCAAAATCATACCATGCACTACCAGGCAAGTTTGCTGGTATGCCGTTTTTGTAAACAGCGGTATGTACATTTTGTGCACCACGTTCGTTATATCCTTGGAAAGCACCATAACCACCAGCAGTCCATGTATGACCGGGTAGTAATGCTCTTATAAAGGAATTACCTTTTAGTGGGTCTGCTTTTATAGTTGTGCTTTGTTGTCCCACTACCACAACTTCTTCTATCTCCTCTGCCTGTGCTTTTGGACTTAAACATACTGCTACTGAGAACAATATCATCCATACAAAAGCCGCATACATAGGAGAAAAATTGATATGGAAGTTCCAATCAATCTTACTTCTATTACTCATTCTGTCTCCAGGTTATTAGTTCTATTATAATTATACGTCTTATTGTGGAAAAGTCAAGTTAAAAATGTAATAAAGTGACGCCCGGAAGAACTCCGGGCGTCTAAGGTGCTCTCTTGGGGGATGACTAACGTTTGAGCACCAGGGAACCGTTAGCAATATATATTTATTTTATATTGCACCCTTCATGCAAGTTGTTCTGGCTAATGACTGCCAATTTTTAGGCTCCATCTTCTTAAGGTCTGAAATCTTAAGAACCATACGCAAACTAACTTCACGAAGTCTATCTGCGTTATCAAGCATGAAGTCGATTACTTCTTTTTCGCCTTCTTTACCGAACTTGTATTCTTCAAGCATACCGTCCCTGACAATTTGCTTGATTCGGATAAATTTATCCTTAATACTGTTCATTGTAAGATCCAAGTAGTGGCACCTAGACATAAGTGCTTCTAAGTGATCCTTAATCTTCTTACTACGAACGTTTTCAAAATCAACGTTAGTAATAAAGATACAACCACCTTTAAACTCAAACCTATCAGGTATACCTTCTCTACGAAGTGCTTGGGACTCTGACTTCCAAGTAATGTATCTTTTCTTACCTGAATCAAGTGTAGCCTTAAGCATGTTCAAACATACTTCATCAAACAACACACTATCACAGTCATCAAATACTAATATGTTACCAGGTGCAGAGTTGTTAAACAATGTCTGGAACAAACCAATTGGTGTTACAGAACCTTTTACAACTTCAGTCCTTGCAGGTTTACCAGCAACCTGAGTAAGCATGTCGTATTCTTCAAGAACAGTTTCAACACCAAACGACTTACCAACTCCTGGAGGGCCACTTACAATCATACCCCTTACAGTACCTTCTGCTACTGCATGAGTCATTCTATCAAGAATATCAAATCTTTCTTTGATTCTCTCAATAGCATCTTTTTCACTCTCTTCTTCTTTTGGAGTGTTGTCGATTTTAGCCTGCTCGGCGTATATTGCCGGAGTAACATATTCAAGGTCCTTAGTAGGATCTTCAATTAGCACTCGGATTTTATCGAACTTATCACCAAGAACTTCACTTCCATTTACAGTAATGAAAGCACCTTTCTTGCCAATGTTTAAAGGTTTCAATACAGGGAAAACCATGTTTTCAATGGTATTCTTTCTGTAAGTACCGTGTTTTATTTTTACAAAGTTAGTCATCTTTACTCCCGTTTTGTTTAACTTATACATACTATTATACTTCTTTAGCGAGTAAAGTCAACCTTTTTGCCACTTTTTTTGGTAATTTTTTTAAGATTTTTTGATATCTAGCATGAAAAAGCAGGTTTGTAAGCATTTTGCCTGCCATTTTGCATCATCTACAGCACTATGTAAGTCCTCTTGAATGCCTTTTCTGGGGTCAACTTCCATCATACTGAATACAGTTCTACTGTCTCTGATTTGCCAATATGCCCAATTTGTGTGGGTATTAAGCATTTTATATAGATTCTCAATAATGACCATATCAAATTGTGGGCCTTGACACCAAATTTGGTCACAACCTACTAGCCACTTATTAAGTGATTTTGTGAATTCTGTTAGTTTAGTTCTGCCTTCTTCTGCAAAGGCAATTTCCTGAATATGCTTTGGTTGTTTTGCCCACCATTGCATTGTGCCATCATCTATATCCCTAGACAATGCTGTTTGCTCATCAATGTCTAATTTCATATCAATGAAGGAATGTGGCTCTTCATTTGTGTAAGGATCGAACTTTACACCACCCACACTCAAGATAACTGCTTCAGGCGATGTTGCCAAAGTCTCAATATCTATCATTGCGTGAGTGGTCATAAGTATTCCTTAATTTGTTATTGATACGTCATACATACCTGCAAAAACAAGTTTTGCTTCTTCAAGTGTGTATTGTCTTTCATTCCAAGCAGAACGTTCTCTACAATTCATGTCATACCAGACTGTAAAGTTTTGCTCATAACTTATGCTTTCATCGTATTCAAATACTTCCATATTTTACTCCTAAATTAAAAAGTAAATATATTATACCGAAATTTGTGGTGAATGTCAACCTAATTATGCATTAAGTTTTTCGAAGTATTTTTCGTAAAGACGTTTTTCCCAATAATATGCTTCACGTTCCCAAGGTTGTTTACTGTATGGAACTTTAGTATAATCACCTTTTTTCCATCTTGCAGTAGTTGGAGATAATTCACCTGAAATAAATTGTTTAGCATGTATCAATTCATGTGTTAGATTTATAAGCATTTCTTCTCTAGTAAATTTTATACCTTCACTAGTTCTGGCAATTTCAATATCAATTGTATCTCTATCTCCCCAACAAAATCCACCTGCTTGTTCCTCTAAAACATTGTGTATCCACACATCAATATTTACAGGTCTACGGATATTTGTAGGCAGTATATTCTCTACCAAAAGTTCAGATATATTTTCTACTAATTTTTTATTTTTGAATTGCCCATAAAGATTAACATGGACCATATCTTGGCTCCTACACCAGTTTTCAATATCGCTTATATTAGCATCATTAGACGTATTGTCAACCTTTTTGTAAGTGCTTGATTTGGAAGAAGTTAATCTATTACTATGTCTTCCATTCCGGCTGTTCTCAGCCTTGTGATGTGTCCTATTTGCCATTGCTTTGTATCTAAGCCTTTCATAATGCCCAAATACTTGTTTCTAAGTAGAGCATATTGGTTGCAAAGATGTGTTAGGTTGATAACACTATCTTCACTGTCAACGAATTTTTCTGCGTCTCTACTACTTAACTGTCTGTTATAGGATTCGAGATATTTTCTGAACGTTGTACTTCT
>CETI01091781.1_pt1 | contig 20103 bp, 25 predicted proteins | sample 361441 | NCBI WGS metagenome assembly CETI01 (sample SAMEA2622478, study PRJEB7988) | marine metagenome | biome: marine biome (ENVO:00000447); feature: deep chlorophyll maximum layer (ENVO:xxxxxxxx); material: "saline water (ENVO:00002010), including plankton (ENVO:xxxxxxxx)" | depth 90 m | reverse complement strand
ATGAAAACAGATTTAGTTCGGTTAGTAGATTAAACAATCAACTAACATCTAGTACTCATACTAAGTTTGGTAAAAAACAAGTTGGTTATTACTATGATATAGCTAGAGATATTGGTAGTTTCTTTAACTCTGATTGGTATATAGCTCCATTTTACAGATATGAGTATCTAAATTTTCATGATGAAGTTGAAGCTTCAGCATTTGAAAATAGTGATTTCGAAACACAATATTATACATTTGGTGTAACAGTTAAACCAATTTATAACATTGCGTTAAAATTAGATGTAACAAGATATACAGATAAAGCGAATCTTGGAGATTCAAGAACGCTTAATATAGGTCTTGGATACATATTCTAGAATCAAACCCTCCTGTGTTTAATTTTAGAAATGCTCACGGCTGCACACCTCTTATATTCATCTCTGCCGGGGACAAGCAGCTTCTACAAAGGTTGCAGCCTGTGAGTATTGACAGAAGAAAAATTAAAAGTAGATATAAATTATGAAGTGTTTAATCTTTTTTTTCTTTATACTTTTTTCCGCTCCATCTATGGCAGGTGTCTTAATGGACGTGCCTACTGCATTAAAGTTTCATTTTGGAGAATATGAAGTTAAAAAAGAAAAAGTTTATTTGACTACAACTTCAGTAAACAAACTTGAAAATGTTGCAAGATCTAAATTTGTATCGAAAATATATTCAGTTTATGAGGCAAAATCAAATGGAAAGAGAATGTTCAGTGCTATTCTGGAGACTCATATACTGAGAAGTAGAACGCAAACCTTATTTGTTATATTCGACAACAAGGGAAGGGTAGTTTCTACTCATGTTTTAGCTTTTTACGAACCAGAGGAGTACATTATGTCCCCTAAGTGGTTTGCTCAATTTAAATCAAAAACAATTAATGATAGAATGGAACCAGGAGATGATTTAGCTAAAGTTAGCGGCTCGACGATTTCTTATAATGAAACAGCATCTGCATTAAGAAGAATGGCCACTCTTTATAATTATATTTATAATTAGTTAATCGTTTATACTGTATAAATGAGATTTTTTGTAACAAAAGACTTAAATAAAAATAGCGCCCTAAAGTTAATTATATTCTTTTCATTAATTTTCTTCCTGGGATTGATAGTTACAAACTTTCTTTTTATGTATAAGATTGGATTCACTCCATCTCAAGTAACAAGTTATTATCTAGGAAATCCTGAAATTTTTAGGCAACCAAAAAGCTATGGATCATTAGTTGAGGAAACACATTTCCATCTTTTTGCAATGGGAATAATACTGATGACACTTAATCACTTAATGCTTTTTAGTAAGCTAAAAGATAGTTATAAGATCTGGATAATAATTATCTCTTTTACTGCATGCTTGTTAGACATTGCATCAAGCTGGCTTGTTAGATATGTTTCAAGCCATTTCTCTATAGTAAAAGTTTCTTCTATGATAGTTGAGCAAGTATTCTTAGTACTGCTTATTTATATAATTATTAAATCAATATTTACTAAAGAAAATAACGAGGTGATTTACAAATGAGAAAACAAATATTTTTTACTATACTTTTTTTATCTTTAGGTTTTAATGCTTTTGCAGATTTTAAACCTGTTGAGAAAGAAGTTGTAAAGTTAAGAAAAACTTTATCAAAAAATAAAGTAGTTAATAAAAAAGATTTAGCAAAGTCTTTAATGGTTATAGAATCAAAGGCTAAATTAATAGTTAATGATTTTGCCAGAACTGATATAACGAATGATGTAGGACTTATATATAGTAAATATGTTACTAAAAATGAAGGTCCAACAGCTGAATCAAAGAAAGTCGACTATTGGCTAGAACATATTGTCGAGGATCTTGAAGAATTCAGGAGTCATGGCATAACAGAATAACTTTAAAACACTTTAATTGTTAAATTTATCTGTTAAATTAATTACGATGTTATGGATATCATACATCTAGGTTTGTAACTTTATGAGTGCAGCATTTATATCATCTTTTACTGTTATTTTCAGAGAATCCTTAGAAGCGGTTCTTATAGTTGCTGCTATTTATGGTTATCTTAATCAAATAGGTGAAGTTTCTGCAAAAAAAATCATAAATTATGCTTGGATTTCAGCCCTTCTTGTCGGTGGGCTTACTTTTATAGGTGCCAACTATCTCTTTACTTTAACTGGAGAACACGCTGAAATTGTTGAAGGAGTCACTAGCATAGTTGCTTCCTTGGTTTTGTTTCAAGTTGGCGTTTGGTTTGTAAGTAAAGCGGAGGCAAAGAAGTGGAAGGAATATATTGAATCAAAAATCAAATGCGCTATCTCGAATAAAGATCTTTATACTCTATTTGCTGTTGTTTTTTTTGCTGTTTATAGAGAAGTCTTTGAAACAATACTTTTTTATGAAGCTCTTTTACTGCAATTTGACTCGGAAAGCATTTCGCTTGGATTCATAGCCGGAGTCTTTGTTGTTTCTATTATTTCATACTTAATACTTAAAATGTCAGTAACCTTTAATTTAAGATACTACTTTTTGGGGACTAGCGCTATGCTATTCTTGCTTTCAATTTCCTTTATGGGATATGGAATCACTGAGCTTCAAGAGGTTGGTATATTTGACACAACACTTGTTTCATTTCCAAAATTTACTTTATTAGGAATCTATCCAACTCTTGAGACACTTGTTCCACAGCTTGTTCTTATTATTCTTTTGAGTTGGTCAGTTTATAATGCTTTCTTCAAAGAAGATAATGCATAAAGTGTTTATTCTTTAATCTCTTCTTTTGTATTAAGAGCGTTAAGATATAGATTTTTAAGATTAGAAAGAGTTTCAGACATTATTTTTTCTTCTTCATCATTTAAATTATTCTTTGTTTTTTCTTTTAGAACATCAAGCATGTCTATTAGATCTTTTGCACGATTTAAATCAATAGAAACCTTGCCAGTTGCGGGATCAGGCGAAAGACCTAAATGTATTGTCGCGTTTACTGCGTATGAAAGAACTATATTAGAAAAGTTCATTAAAAATTTATCTTCAGACATTAATATCCTCCAAATCTAGCTACTACTTAATAAGTATATTATATTTTAATTAAAATATATCTAAAAGTTTTTCTGCAATTTCTTCAAAAGCTTTGCTGGATGGAGAATCTGGATTACTGAATACAATAGGCTCTCCATTGTCACCGCCTTTACGTATTTCAGGGTCAATTGGAATCTCCCCTAGAAAAGGAACATCAAATTTTTCAGCCATCTCTTTTCCGCCACCTCTTCCAAATATATCTATTATTTGATCTCCATTCTGGAGGTAGCTCATATTCTCTATAACACCAAGTACAGGAACATTTAATTTTTTGAACATTTGAATCCCTCTTTTAACATCAAGAAGAGCAACATCTTGAGGAGTAGTTACGATAATTCCTCCATTTAATGGAACTGTCTGGATTAGAGATAGATGAGCGTCACCAGTTCCAGGAGGTAAATCGACAACAAGATTGTCAACACCTTCCCATTCAACATCCTCTATAAATTGTTTAATTGCCCCATGTACCATTGGGCCTCTCCAAATTACAGTGTCTTCATCACTTAATAGGAATCCAATTGACATCATTTTGATATTAAATTTCTCAATTGGAAGTATCTTTTCATCTTTAGTAGCCATTGGTTTGGTGTCTATACCACACATCATTGGTACACTTGGACCCCAAATATCAGCATCCATTAATCCAAAATTTTTAATTTTCTTAGAGAAAGCTAATGCTAAATTAATTGCTACAGTTGATTTTCCAACACCACCTTTTCCACTGGCAATAGCAATATACTTGGAAATATTAGGTAATTTTGGATTTGGTTCACTATCTGGTGAATTTGCTGGTTGTTGAACTTGAGAACTTTTGTTTTGATATGCAGAAAACTGAAGCTCAGGATAATCTAAGCCTTCTCTTGAAAAGGCGTTATTAATTCCAATAGTAATTTTTTGTGCTAGTTCTTGGTCCTCTTTAGGTAACTCTAATAGAATTTTAACTTTATCATCTTCAGTAACTATATCTTTTACAATTCCAAAAGAGATAATATCCCTAGTGAAGCCAGGATAGGCAACTTCCTTTAAAAGTGTAGATAAGAACTCTTTAGATTCCATTAATTACATACCTAGTTTATTTTTTGCTTCATCTGACATCATATTAGGGTTCCAAGGAGGGTCCCAAATAATTTCAACAATTACAGTTTTGGCTCCTAATGCATATAAAACATTCTCGACTTGACGAGTTATAGCTGAACCCATAGAACAACCAGGTGTTGTTAGAGACATTTTGATGTTTATATTGTTATCAGCAGTCTCCACATTATAGATTAGTCCTAAATCGACAATACTAACCGGTAGCTCGGGATCCATAACGTTTTTGAGTGCATCAAGAACTTTTTCATCAGTAAAAACAAAGTCTGATTCTGCATTATCTTCTTTCTTAAAAGAAGTAAGCTTAACTTCAGCATTATTCTGATTTTCGCTAGGTGAATTAATATTCTTTTTAAAAACGATTTTTTTCATTTAAATTTATTATACACAAAAAAAAATTTCTTTCATTTAATTGGAAAAATTTGACAGTTTATGGAAGATTCAATAAGCTAAAAATCAGATGCGAAGAGAAACGAGAACTATACAAGTGGGTGATGTAAAAATTGGATCAGGAAATCCAATACCTGTTCAAACGATGACAAAGACTGATACCCGAGATATTAAGGCTACTGTTGATCAGATTAACTCGGTAGAGGCTGAAGGATGTCAGATAGTAAGATGTGCTGTTCCTGATATGGAGGCTGCCGAAGCTTTGAAGCCAATTATTAAGGGCACTAATATACCTATAGTTGCTGATATACATTTTGATTATAGATTGGCATTAGAAGCTATAAAGTCAGGAATACACTGCCTAAGAATTAATCCAGGGAACATTGGTAGCAAAAGAAGAATAGAGGAAGTTGTCAAGAGTCTAAAGATAGCTGGTATCCCAGTTAGGATAGGCGTTAATTCTGGTTCATTAGAAAAGGATTTATTAAAAAAGTATGGTTCACCAACATCTGATGCTTTAGTTGAAAGTGCAATAAGACATATTGAAATTTTAGACAGTTTAAATTTTCACGATATTAAAATTTCTGTAAAATCTTCAAATGTTAAAATTATGCAAGATGCATATCGAATGTTAGGTAAAAAAACTGATTATCCACTTCATCTTGGAGTTACTGAAGCAGGAACTTATGCAATTGGTTCAGTGAAATCGGCAATTGGAATTGGAAGTCTCATCTCAGAGGGCTTAGGGGATACTATTAGAGTCTCATTAACTGATGATCCTATAAAGGAAGTAAAATTAGGTCATGATATTTTGAAAGCTTTGGGTCATTTTAAAAATGGTATAGAGCTTATTTCATGCCCTGGATGTGGAAGGCTTGAGATAGATCTACATTCTTTAGTTGCGGAGGTAGAAAGAAGAGTTGCAAAAATGAAACTAAAACGAACTTTAAAGATTTCTGTCCTTGGATGTATAGTTAATGGGCCAGGTGAGGCACAAGGATCAGATTTGGGTATAGCAGGCGGTGATGGAAAAGGCCTTGTATATAAGGGCGGAAAATTATATAAATCATGTAAAGAGAGCGAATTGGTAGATATACTTATTGAGGAGATTGAAAATCTTAATTGATTTAAAATATAAAATTGAAATTATCTAATTATTTAATAGCCACACTTAAAGAGGCTCCCTCGGATGCGGAGACAAAAAGTCACCAATTAATGGTTAGAGCTGGCATGATACGAAAAATTGCCGCAGGGGTATACAACTTTCTTCCTACCGGTCTTCGTGTTTTTCGTAAAGTAGAAAATATTATAAGGGATGAAATGAATAAGGCTGGAGCGATTGAGGTTATGATGCCGTTTGTTACACCTGCAGATTTATGGGAAAAAAGTGGTAGGTGGGATATTTATGGAAAAGAATTATTAAGATTTAAGGATAGAGCGGATAGAGATTTTTGCTTGGGTCCAACACATGAAGAAGTAGTAACTGATATGGTTGATAGAGAAGTAAAATCTTATAAGAATTTGCCAATAACAATATACCAAATACAACCAAAATTTAGAGATGAAATAAGGCCTAGGTTTGGTGTAATGAGGGCCCGAGAATTCACAATGAAAGATGCTTATAGTTTTGATGTTAATGAGTTAGAGGCTGAAAAATCTTATATAAAAATGTTTAATGCGTATAAAAGAATTTTTGAAAGATGTGGACTTACATTTAAAGCTGTTGAAGCTGATTCTGGTAATATTGGTGGAAGTTTTTCGCATGAATTTATGGTTTTAGCTGAAACAGGGGAAGATCTAGTATTAAGTTGTAATACTTGTGAATTTGCGGCAAATGTTGAGACTACAGGTATTAAGGATGTCTCTATTGCAAGAAATGATAAAGATTTTGAACCCTTAGCTGAGGTTAGCACTCCAAAGATGACCTCTGTTGAAGAGGTTTCAAGTTTTATGAATGTAAGTTCAGAAGATATAGTTAAAACCTTGTTTCTTGAATCAGACGAAGAATTAATAGCAGTTTTAATCCGTGGTGATCACGAACTAAGTTTAACAAAATTAAAGAAATTTTTAGGATCTGATTTTTTAGATCTAGCAGATAATAAAGTTCTAAAAGAGAACAATATTGTTAAAGGATTTTGTGGCCCTATAGGAATAAATTTTAAAATATATTCAGACAATTCTATTAAAGATTTAACTAATTTTATTACAGGGGCGAACAAAGATGATTATCATTGCCAAGGTGTGAATTATGATAGAGATTTCTTGGTCGAGAGTTTCGGGGACTTTAGAGAAGCTTTTGACGGGGATTCATGTCCTATAGAAGGCTGCACTGGTAGTCTAGAGTCCACCCGAGGAATCGAAGTGGGACATGTTTTTAAACTTGGAACAAAATATAGTGAGAGTATGAACGCTAAATTTACTAATCAAGACGGGAAAGAGAAGAATTATTATATGGGTTGTTATGGAATAGGGGTAGGAAGAGTTGTTGCTGCTGCTGTAGAGCAGAATAATGATGAGAATGGTATCAAGTTCCCTACAGCCCTTGCTCCTTTTCAGGTTGTAATAATACCCACTGAAAAAACAAAAGGACCAGCTTTATCAAAAGCAGAAGAAATTTATGATTACTTAACTAACTCTAGTTTTGAAGTTGCTTTAGATGATAGACAAGAAAGCCCTGGTGTTAAATTTAAAGATTCTGAGCTTATAGGTATTCCTTTTCAGATACGCATAGGACCAAAGTCTCTTGCAAAAGGGGTAGTAGAATTAAAAAATAGGCTAACTGGAGATATTCTGGAATTTGATCAAAATGACTATGATGGGATTAGAGAAAAATTAAATGAATTATTCTGATAAAATTATATTGGCTTTAGATAACGAAAATATCGAAGATAATATTTCTCTGATTAAAGAGCTTGTTCCACCAATTAATATTTTAAAAATTGGTCCAATATCTTTTCTGCCTAATGGAAGAGACCTTGTCGAGGCTATAAAAAAGACAGATGCTTCTGTAATGTTTGATTTTAAGTTTTTTGATATTCCAAACACAATTACAGAATCTTTAAGATTTCTTTTTGATTTGAATACAAAAATTTTTACAATACATTGCCTTTCTGGACCTAAAGCAATCTCTGCTGTTGTTAAGAAAATAGACGAGCTTCATTCGGAAATTATAAATAGTTTAGATACAAAGCAGAATATAATTAAGCCGGAAGTTTTTGGTGTCACAATACTTACAAGTTTTGATAATAATGAATTAGCATCGATTGGATTAACAGGGAGTATCCAAGATAATGTATTGAGATTAGTTGAAAATTCAGTAAAAGCGGGAATAGACGGAATAGTGTGTTCTGGGGAGGAAGTTGAGGTTATTAGAAAAAACTTTGGCGATAAAGTTAAGATTTTAGTACCTGGCGTTAGGCTTAATTCCTCCGATGATGATCAAAAAAGAGTGGTTACACCAAGAGAAGCTTTTTCTTTAGGTGCTGATTATATAGTATTAGGAAGAACTTTAACCTCTTATGAAAATAAAGTAGAGAGATATGATAAAATAATAAAATCTTTAGCTTAGGTGGTGATTTATGGGATTAAATACAAACTATATAGGACACAAAACAGCAACATCTTCTCAAGTGATTAGTGAAGAAGAAGTCGCACTATATCTCCAGTCAATTGGTTCGTCTAATCCGTATTACAAGGAAAATAAAGTAGCACCAAGTATATTTAATGTTGTTCAAGAGATTGGATTGGTAGAAAGCATTTGGAAAATGAATGATTTATATGAATCTGCAGAAGAGATGGAAAGATGCGTTTTAATGTTGGTGCATGGTGAGCAAACAATGAATTTTTCTAGACTTCTTAATATAGGAGAAACGATAAATTCATATGCATTAATCGAGAATATTCAGCAAAAAGGGTTAAATAATATATTAAAGCTTAAAGTTGTTCACTTAGATTCAGACAACAAAGAAGTCGGAGATTCTTCATGGACTTTGTTTATTAGAGCTTCAGAATCTGAAATCGCAAAAGCTAAAGAATTAAGTAAGAATAAACCTCCTAAACCCAAAAAAGAACCTAGAGCCCCTGAGCCTGAACCAAATTATGTTCTTAAATCAGAATTTCATATTCAAGACGGTATCACTTATAAGTACGCTGAGGCATCTAAAGATCAAAATCCAATTCATATAGATGATGAAACCGCAAAAAAAGCTGGTCTCAAGGGAATAATTGTTCATGGTCTATGTACCATGGCAATGACAATGGATAATATAATTGATAAACATTTAGATTCTAATCCAGAAAAGATAGCATCTATTACTCTTAGATTCTCTAGCCCTGTATGGCCCGGAGATCTTTTAACTGTTAAAGGTTGGAATAAAGATGATTTAAAATCATTAAATTTTGAAGTTGAAAACCAGTCAGAAGTTAAAGTAATTAAAAGTGGAAGAATATCCCTTAGAGATTAGCTACATTTTTATTTTTTAAATGTGACTTAATTATTCGTTCAATTTCAATTTTTGCATTTTGTATTCCAAAGTTATTGATAGATGAGACACATGGTTGCTGATATTTAGTTTCTATATACTTTAATGTTTCTTCTGGAATTAAGTCAGCTTTATTAAAAATAATTATTCTTTTGTGATCAATAAGCTTTGTTTTAACCAAGGTATCTTCGACAGAAATAATTTTTTCTTCAAAGTTTGCTTCAGAGCAGTCTACAATTTGAATCAATAAATCGGATTGCCTAATTTCTTCTAATGTTGCTCTAAATGATGATAATAAATCTTCTGGTAGGTCTGTTATGAATCCTACTGTATCACTTAAAAGAATTTCTAAATCATCTGAAATATATGTACGCCTAGTTGTTGGATTAAGAGTAGAAAACGGTTTTGTACTTTCAATTACGTTTGATTTTGTAAGTTTATTGAAAAATGTAGACTTACCTGCACATGTATAGCCAATAAGGGTCGCTGAGAAGAGAGCATTCTTATCCCTTTTCGACCTATTCTGATTTCTTCTTTCACCTAGTAAGGTGATCTGTTTTTCAAGAAGGCTAATTCTTTTTCTAAGGTACCTTCTCCTTTGCTCAATTTTCTTTTCACCGGGACCTTTTGTGCTTATACCACCACCGATTTGTGAATATTTCTTTCCAGTACCCGCAAGCCTTGGTAGTTCATATTTTAATTTTGCAAGTTCGATTTGTATGTGTGCTTCTTTTGATTGTGCATTTTTCCTAAAAATCTCAAGAATTAATTCGGTCTTATCTGATACTTTCATGTAAGTTAGTTTTGATATTTCTTTTGATTGGAAAGGTAATAGCTCTTTATTGAAAATAATTTTGCTTGCACCGAGATATTCGGCCTCTAAAAGAATATCAGAAAGAAAACCTTTACCAACCAAAGTTTTTGAATCATGTTGTTTTTTTATTTGATAATTTGAACCTACTACATCTAAATCAATAGATTGAGCTAGTTCGCGTAATTCGTCCATCGAACTTTCAATTTCCTTTTTATTAGATATGGATGCTCCAATTAAAAAAACTTTTTCTTTTGACTTATTTTGTCTTAAGACTTTTTTCTTTATATTTTTTGATGGTTTGAAATTCCATGAAGAGTCCTCATTCAGAATATTAATATCTTTATAATTATTAATGTTCCAATAATTTCCTGAGTTTTTTTCATCGTTTTTATAGCAAATTGAAAATAAATTATAATCAATATTTTTTCTTCTAATTAATAAGTAATTTAAGAATTTTGAGTTAATTAGGGAAACTTTTTCGTTTTTTTGAAAGTCATTTTTTCTATTAGAAATTGTTATTAACCTTTTAGAATTTTCAATTCTTTTATCCCTAAATTTTAGTACTGTATAATCCTCAACCTCCCAGATCTCACCAATAAAAATAAGGTCAACTTTTCCTCTGTGATTTATAACTAGATTTATATTTTTATTAATAATATTATGAACTTCTGTTAAGTAGGCTAGGAAGTCTTTTGAGATAATAAAGTCGGTATTAATTTTCTTTCTAAATAGACTTAGAAGTTGTTTTTTCTCTAATGATTTTAAATTTGTGATATTCCCATATAAAGATGCTATTTTTATACCTCTTTTACTCTAAGTTTGAATCCAAATCTGTTCTCTTCTTTCCTTTCGTCGCTATACTTAATAGCTGAAACTTCCTTTTTTTCCTCTTCATCAACCATTTCCTCCGCTATAGCAATTCTTTTTTCACCGTTTATTTCAATTTCAGCATAATTATTAACCAAAAGATTATTGTACCATTTAGAGTTTTTATTCCTTCTAGTAATAAAATAAAAGCCATCTTTTAGGACAACCTTAAGCTTTGTAGTGACTAGAATGTTCGATTCTTTACTAATTGTTGATACTTTAGTTATGAAGGATGCTGAAGACTTTGTATCTAAAATCATGTAATACTTATTAGATTAACATAAACGCTTTTTATTAAAATGAGTAAATTGGTAAGCTTTTTCAATTATTTAAATAAAGAATTCAAAAATAAGAATTTTGATGTCCTGGTTCTTGATCCTGTAACTCTAGAGCTTTTAGTAGGAATTAAATCCACCTTAAATGCTATTTTTGTTAAATCCAGCGCTAAAGGTATCTTGTTTTATAATCGAGATGATGAATGTGTTGTCTTAGGGTGCACTTCTCTTGAGACCAAAAATAAATTTAAGCAGCTTTTAATCTTAACTATAGATGAACAGGATGGTTCAATCTTTGATAATACGAAAAATAGAATGGACAAATCTACAATTATTGAAACTTTACAGTCTTGGTTAATAAAGGACATAGCTTAAACTAATAAGACCAATTAAAAAAACAATAAAACCGAAAACTCCTAAAACGTACGGAAGTGCTTCTAGTTCGTTTGGCTCAAGCTTGTACTTCTCTAAAAGCTCTTTAGCTTGTGGAGGTAATTTCTCAATAATTAAGTCTTTAATTATGCTCATATGAAATGTTAGTATATATAAATATTACAGGTAATTAAAGAGTGATGATAAATGATTAAATTTGAGCAACCAATGTTTAGACCACCAAGCGAGGCGAACAGCCTACTTGTTCAAGCAACCATTGGATGCTCTCATAATTCTTGCACTTATTGCGCAATGTATAGAGAATCAAATCAGAAATTTAGAATAAGAACAGAAAAAGAAATTTTTCAAATCATTAATGAAAACTCTAGTCCAACATATAAAAAAGCTTTTATAGCTGATGGTAATGCGCTGTATATGCCAACTAAATTATTATTAAAGACTATAGGAAAGATCTATAAGTCTAATTCAAACATTAGTAAGGTTTCAATTTATGGAAATGTAGGAGATATATTAAGAAAAAAACCTGAAGAATTGAAGGAGCTGGCATTATCTGGATTAAATATGGTTTATATTGGTTTTGAAAGTGGAGATGATATTACTTTAAAAAGAATTAAAAAGGGTGCTAACAAGGAAAAAACAATTGATGCAATGAGAAAGTTAAAAGAAGCGGGTATTAAAGTTTCTGGAATGGTTTTGTTGGGCGTTGGGGGAAAAGAAAGAAGCTTTGTTCATGCATATGAGACAGCTGACATGTTATCACAAGGAGACCCAGATTATGTTGGCCTATTGTCATTGCAGGTGAGGCCGGGGGCACCTATTTATAAATCATGGGAAAGAGGAGATTTTGAATTACCAGATAAGTTTCAAATATTAAAAGAACTAGAAATTATTGCAGAAAATACAAATCTAACTAATGGACATTTCTTTTCGAACCATATTTCTAATTATCTTCCAATTAAAGCTATTTATCCAAGAGATAAAGATGTTACTGTTAAGAAAATAAAAGATATTATTTCAAAAAAATCTGAACATAAGCTCAGATCCGAATACTATAGGGATGTTATAAATCAGTATTAGGGAGTTATTAAAATGAGAATCGGAATTACGACACCAATAAGAGGATGTAGTGTAAAAGAACTGAGACAGCTTGCCCTTAAGGCAGAGCAAGCAGGATTTTATGGAATATTTTCTCCCGAGGTTCCAATTTATAGCGCAATTGGAAACGCGCAAGTTATGGCTGAAGCTACTAAATCAATAAAGGTTGGGACATGGGTGACAAATATATATATGAGAGAGCCCATTATGTGTGCTGCTGAAGCTTTAACGGTACAAGAAATATCGGAAGGTAGGATGATACTTGGATTAGGTAATTCGCATAAGCCAGTAAATGATATCTTTGGTATCGATATGGGTGATCAATATGAGGCAATGAAAGACTATGCAACAAAAGTAAGATCATATGCAGATGGCTCTTCCGAGCAGTTATTGATAAAAAGAGATATACCTGTTTTTGATATTCATATCACAGGATTAACGGAGAGAACCGCTGGATTGGCAGGAGAACTTGCAGATGGAATTATGCCTTATCTTGCTAACTTGGATCATTTAAAAAAGCTTTATTCTGCCGCTAAAGGTAAGGCTGGAGATAAGAAATTCGAGTTCACCTCGGGAATTCCTGTATTTTTATCAGATAATGTGGATGAAGCATTAAATGCTGCAAGGTTGGGAGTTGGTAGACAAGCCCTAAGGCCCTCATATAAAAGAGTTCTAACAAATAGTGGATTTGGGGATGTTGTTGAGAAGCTTGAGTCAGGAACTCCTCCAGAAGAGGCAATTTCTGATCAACTTCTTAATGAGTTGTCGCTTTTCGGCAAACCCTCAGATTGCAGAGAACAACTTGAAAATCAATTTAAAAATGGAAGCACTCTACCAATTTTAACTCCATTTCCAGTTGGGAATCAGTCTCCACTGGAAATGATGGATGAATTAATTAAATTATTAGATTAAAATTAATAAAGTAAATTTTTTTTAAAGGAGATTAGAAATGAAGGTAGGAGTTACAACACCTGTATGGGGATGCTCAATAGAAAACTTGATAGGAATTGCAAAATTAGCAGAGGATTCACCTGTAGATGCTTTATTTTCGCCTGAGGTTCCACCTTATAGTGCACTATCAAATGCGCAAATTTTTGCCGAATATACAAAAGAGACTAAGGTTGGCACATGGATAGCTAATATATATTTAAGACATCCTGTAATGTGTGCCGCAGAATCAATGAATATTCAAGAACTGACTAGTGGAAGATTGATTCTTGGTTTAGGAGTTTCACATAAACCCGTAAACGCAAGATTAGGAATTGACATGGGTGATCCAATAGAGTCAATGAGAAATTATGTAAATTCTGTAAGATCATATATAGATGGATCTTCAGACCAGATAAGTTTAAAGAGAAAAGTTGAACCTGTTCCTATTTTTATTGCTGGTTTGACAGAGAAGACAGCTGAGCTAGCTGGAGAAGTAGCTGATGGATTAATGCCTTATTTGGCAAGCGCAGATCATTTAAAAGTTTTAAAGAGTTCAGTCGATAAAGGTCGTTCCTCTTCAAGCTTATCTTCAGATTTCACTATGACAACAGGACTCCCTTCGTTTATATCTGATGATATAGAGCTCGCGACTCAAAGTGCAATTAAGGGATTATCTGGGTATGCAAGACTGCCTTTTTATCAGAGGGTTTTAAAGCTAAGTGGATATGAAGAAGTGGTTAAAAACATCGAAGATGGAATGAATCCTGCTGAGGCATTAACCCCAGAGCTAGTTGGCGATTTAGCTTTAGTTGGGCCAGTTTCTAAATGTAAAGAAACACTGGCAAAATTTGTTAGTGCTGGAGCTGACATGCCAATTATAACTCCAAACCCTGTTGGGAAACAAAGTCCATTAGAGGTAATGGAGAAGATTATTGAAGTAGTTAAATAGGCTATGAATTTTAGACTATTTTTACTAAATTTTTTTTAATTAAATGTTATCCTTAAGGACTTATGGCTGAATATACAACTTTAACCAAAAAGATTGAGTTTTCTTCTTCACATCGTTATTGGAGAGAGGATTGGTCTGAGGCGAAAAATTTAAGAGTTTTTGGAAAGTGTACTAGTAAGTATGGCCATGGTCACAATTATGTTCTAGAAACAACAGTTGAGGGCCCTGTTGATTCTGATACAGGAATGATTATAAATATATATAGATTAAAGCCAATTCTAAAAGAAACATTAAAAGAGTTTGATCATAAGTTTCTTAATTTAGATACAGATTATTTTGATGATTTAATTCCAACAACAGAAAATTTTGCCAGGATTTTGTATGAATGTATTTCTGAAAAGCTATCTAAAGAAGAATGCAATCTGCAAAAAGTTAGGCTTTATGAAACAAAAGATTTATTTGTGGATTATTGGAAAGAGGAAAATGAAGGATAATTGTACTTTAACAAAAATATACACTTTTAGTGCAGCACATAGGCTGCATAATGAAAAGTTTTCAAAAACTGAAAATAAAGAGATTTTCGGAAAATGTAATAACCCAAACGGACACGGTCACGATTATTCTTTGGAGCTTACAATTTCTGGCGATGTGGATACTGAAACTGGAATGATTATCGATATAGTTAAGTTAGACGATATTATTGGTACTGTGATTGAGGAGCTTGACCATAAAAGATTAGATATTGAAGTAGAATATTTTACTGAGGTTAGAGCTTCGGGAGAAAATATTGCAAAATATTTATGGGAAAAAATTGTTGTATTAATTCCAAAACCAGCTTATCTATACCATATTAGACTTTGGGAGACCTCAGAGAATTTTTTTGATTATAAGGATGTGATATGAAAAACAATATTTTTTTAACTTGGGATGATGTAATTGCAAGGATTGAATACATTAAGAAAAAACATAAGATAAACAACAAAACTAAGATATTTGGAGTTCCTAAAAATGGAATGATATTGGCTGGTTTTTTTAATGCAATCAATGTGCCTATCGCAGATGATGCTGATATTATATTGGACGATATTATTGATTCTGGTTTAACAAAAAAGAAATATAAGAAACTATTTCCAAAAAAGAAATTCATTACTCTATTTGAGAAAGATTCTAAAGTTGACTGGGTAAACTTTCCTTTTGAAAAACCAATCGATGAGGATAGAAGAGATACTGTCGTCAGGCTTTTGCAGTTAATTGGAGAAGATCCAACTAGAGAAGGTTTGCTTGATACACCAAAGAGATATTTGGCTGCTTTTGATGAGTTTTTAAACCCTCCTAAGTTTGCTATGACTACATTTGATGCTGAAAAAACTGATGAAATGATTGTTCAACTAGATATACCGTTTTATTCATTTTGTGAACATCATTTACTCCCTTTTTTCGGTAAGGGCTATATAGCTTATATTCCGGATAAAAAGATTGTTGGTTTAAGTAAGCTGGCAAGGACTCTAGAAACTTTTTCAAGAAATCTTCAAAATCAGGAGAGAATAACAAACCAAGTAGCTGATTATCTACAAGATAATCTTAGGGCAAAGGGAGTCGCAGTAGTTCTTAAGGCAAGACATTTATGCATGGAAATGAGAGGGGTTAAAACATCTGATACTAATACTGTGACCAGTAAGCTTCTTGGCTACTTTAGAACTGACGAAAGAACTAGAGCTGAATTCTTAAACTTGATTGGAAACCATAGAAATTAAATATGAAAAGCAAAGTTGTTGTTATTAGTGGTGGGACAAGTGGAATAGGAAAAAGATTGGTCTCAATGTTTTTAAATGCAGGAGATAAAGTTGTTACTTTTTCAAGAAAAAAATCAAACATTAATTTATTGAAGAATGAACTTTCTGAATATAAAGATAGCCTTATTTGTTATCAAGGAGATGTAAGTTCAATTAAGGATATAAATTTAATTTCTAAGGAAATTAGTAAAAAATTTAAAAAAGTCGATTTCTTGATTAACAATTCCGGAACAAATGTATTAAGTCCAATAAAGAAAATTAAGATTAAAGACTGGCAAAGAATTATCGATGTGAACTTAACTGGTGTTTTTTATCTTACACAAACAATGTTGCCGTTGTTGAGAAATAAATCTGTAATTTTAAATATGGGATCATTAGCTTCTAGGAATGGTTTTCCAAATTGGGGAGCTTATTGTGCCTCAAAATTTGGGTTAAAAGGATTCACAGAGGCTCTTAGAGAAGAAGTTAGACCAAAGGGAATTAGAGTTGTCCATGCAGAGATAGGTGCAACTGATACATCAATCTGGGATAATCTTGATGGTAAATGGGATAGGTCAGGAATGATGCAGGATACAGAGGTTGCCAATATTTTATTTAATTCTATTACTGAAGCTAGATCAGTAAACGTAGATGAGATATTTCTTATGCCACCTAATGGTGTACTTTAAATCAGGTATTCTAATAGTTGTGAAAGAACAAACAGACAGTATTGATAATGAATTGCTCAACTTACTTCAGTCAGAATTTCCTATTTCTGAAGACCCTTTTTACAGCTTAGGAAAGAAGTTAAATATTGCTGAGTCTGAAGTAATTAGCAGAATCCAAAATCTTAAAAACATAAACTACATAAGACAAATTAGTGCAATTTTTGATACCAGAAGTATGAAGTATAAGTCAACCCTAGTTGCAATGGCATATGAAGATACAAACGTAGATGGTGCTGCTGAAATAATAAATGAGCACCCTGGGGTTACTCATAATTATAAAAGAAATCACTTTTATAACCTATGGTTTACTTTAGCAGTCCCACCTAATAGTAAAATTGGCTTAGAAAATACTGTAGATATATTAAGCAAGCTTTCAAATGCAAAATCTACAAGAATATTACCTACTCTTAAATTATTTAAGATTGGTGTTAAGTTGGATATGACCGGAAAAGATCCTTTATCCTCAACAGACGAAAAATTTTATGGTGAAGAAAATATTTCTAAGGATTATGATCTTTCAGACGTGGATGTAAAAATCATCAAAGAGGTTCAAGAGGATTTTCCATTAGTATCAAATCCATATGCGCAATTGGCGTCAAAAGCCGGAGTTCAAGTTGAAGATCTTATTAAGTGTTTAAATAATTTAAGAGAAAAAGGGGTCATGAGACGCGTAGCAGCTATTTTGCACCATAGAAAAGCAGGCTTTAAGGCTAATGCCATGGGAGTATGGAAAGTTCCTTTGGATAAAATTGAGGAAATTGCACCAATGATGTCGAGCTTGAAATCTGTAAGCCATTGCTATAGACGTCCTACATATCCCGACTGGCCTTATTCATTATTTACAATGATTCATGGAAAAACCGCAAAGGATTGCGAATCAATTATTAAGTCTTTGTCTGATATGTCGGGCATAAAGGAGTATGATTCTCTATATAGCTCTAAAGAATATAAGAAAACTAGGTTAAAATACTTCACAACTGAACAAGAGGCATGGGAAAATATGCAGTTAAAGGAATTTGGAAATGTTATCAGTTCTAACAATTAATCATAATAATTCTGATATATCTTTTTTAGAAAGTTTTTCTTTTAATAAAGATTCCATACCAGAGGCTTTAGAACAGTTGAAGTCTATTAATGGTGTTGAAGAGTGCTTTATTCTTTCTACCTGTAATAGAGTAGAGATATACGTTTCAAGTAAAAATAGTAATATTGACTCGGAAATAATTAAGTTTATTTTAAATTTTCATAAGGTCCCTATCTGTAAAAAGGCCCCTACAACTTATCAGTTTATGTATGGAAAGGATGCTGCATACCATTTAATTAAAGTCGCTTCAGGGTCTGATTCGATGTTGCTTGGTGAACCACAAATAATTAATCAGATTAGAGAAAGTTATAAAATTGCAAGTTCCGTTCAAGCTATTGGAAAGTCACTTCATAAACTAATTCAAGTTTCTTTATTTGCAGCTAAGAAAGTTAGATCAGAAACTTCATTGGGAAGCAGGGTTGATTCTATCGGCTCACTTGTTGCAAAGCTTAGTAAGAAATTATTTGAGGATTTATTCGACAGAAGTGCTTTGGTCATTGGTACAGGTGAAATTAGCCAGATTCTTATTTCAAATCTTAGGAGTGAGGGTGTATCCGAAATCTTTATTGCTAGTAGAGATATAAAAAATGCAATAACTTTTGCAGATAAAAATAATTGTAAACCTATACCAATAGAGGAAATTAATGATTATTTAAAAACAACCGATATAGTATTTTCATCAACTGGATCACCAGATTTTATTATAAAAAAGGATGATATCGAAATTGCACAGGAAGACCGTAAAGATTCTATAATTTTTTTAGTCGATATAGCAGTTCCGAGAGATATTGATCCTAGAGTAGGGGATATTGATTCCTGTTACTTGTATAATTTAGATGATTTAAAATCTATTATTGATAATGATTTTTCTGAGAACAACAAGAACTTAGAAGAAGCCTCTGTAATAATTCAAAGTTCGTTAGATAGTTATACTCACTGGGAAAACTCGGATAATGTTAAAGATATAATAACTAAGATGAGAAGTGCAGTTGAAGATATTGTTCAAAAAGAGATAAATGAAACAACATCTGATAGTTTGGATAAAAAGTTAATTGCTAAGCGAATTAGTAATAAAATACTCCATATGCCAACACAAAATATTAAGGATGAGGCAAATCTCGAAAATAATTTATACCTATCTGTCTTATCTGAGATTTTTGGCTTAGACAAGGATTCAGACGAATCAAATTTATATAAAATCGAAAATGAAAAAGCTTTTAAGAATAGGAACCAGAAATAGTAAGTTAGCTTTATGGCAAGCTAACCATATTAAAGACTTTCTTTTGAGTCATTTTAATGATTTAGAAATCGTTCTAAAAGAAATTGTTACAACCGGAGATACTAATAGTACTGAAAATATCAGTGAACTTAATGGGAAGAATTCTTTCGTAAAGGAAATTGAAGATTCCTTACTAATAAATGAAATTGATGTCGCTGTTCATAGCTTTAAAGATATGCCAGTAGATATTCCAGAGGGATTAGAAATTATTGCAACCTCTAATAGGGAAGACCCAAGAGATGTATTAATTTCTAGCAATCACAAAAAAATATCTGAAATAAATCCACTGTCTTTAATAGGAACTGGTAGCGCTAGAAGGGCAGAGCAGCTCAATCTTATTAGGAAAGATTTAGAGATTATACCAATAAGAGGGAATGTTGATACTAGAGTCAAAAAGGTTTTGAATGGGGATATTGATGGAGTTGTATTAGCTAATGCAGGAATTAAAAGATTAGGCTTAGATAGCTACGTTTCAGAAATTTTTCCTGTTGATGTTATAGTCCCATCTCCTCTGCAAGGTTTTCTAGCAATTGAAGCACGAGAGGATTCTGATTTTATTAAATTATTTGAGAGTTTTTCTTCAGAAGAAAGCGTACTTATTTCTAATTACGAAAGACAGTTTTTAAAAGATTTAAATCTAGGTTGTGAATATCCTGCAGGATTTTGCATGCAGGCTGAAAAAAATAAATTTACATTTAATTATTTTTTAAAAGGATCTGAGAACGAAATAAAGAGAAAAGAGATTTTTGATTATTCTGATTTATCAAAACAATATTCAAAAATGATAGATAAACTTCGACCTATTATTTGACTTAAATAAAAATTTAAATATTATAAAAGGGCGGGGTGGAGCAGTCTGGTAGCTCGTTGGGCTCATAACCCAAAGGT
>CETI01032887.1_pt1 | contig 20381 bp, 23 predicted proteins | sample 361441 | NCBI WGS metagenome assembly CETI01 (sample SAMEA2622478, study PRJEB7988) | marine metagenome | biome: marine biome (ENVO:00000447); feature: deep chlorophyll maximum layer (ENVO:xxxxxxxx); material: "saline water (ENVO:00002010), including plankton (ENVO:xxxxxxxx)" | depth 90 m | reverse complement strand
GGATGCTTGGAATCAGGTGGTTCATTTTCAAAGACATCCATTCCTGCACCTCTTATAATTTTCGAATTCAATGCATTACAAAGATCATTTTCATTTACTATTCCACCCCTAGATGTATTAACAAGAATAGAGTTATGTTTCATTGAATTAAGTTCCTTCTCTGAAATAAAACCTTTGGTATTTTCATTTAAAGGTAGATGGATAGTTACAAAATCAGCCAATGACAGACCCTCATTTTTCTCAATGGGTATGCAATTATATTTTTCTATCAAATTATTATCCAAGAAAGGATCATAAACGTAAACATTCATTTCAAAGCCTTTGCACCTTTTTGCTACTTCCTTGCCTATTCTTCCAAACCCAAAAATTAAAACTTTTTTTTCATATAATTCAAAAAAATCAGGCAACTCTGATCTTTTTTCAAATTTACCCTCTTTAACTAAATTATTTGATGCAGATAAATCTTTTGCTAGGTATATAAAAAAGGACATTACGTGCTCAGCTACACTAACCGCATTAGAAGTAGATGTTATGCCTAAGGCGATTTTCCTGTGACACATATAGTCTAAATCCACATTGTCATATCCGACACCATGTCTTGATATAATTTTTAGATTTTTACAGTGGCTTAAAATTTCTTTATCAAGTTTTGACGTCCTAAGTAAGATTCCATCAACTGTTTCCAGTTCTTTTTTCAAGTTTTCTGTCTCAAAATTTTTGACTTCAAAAATATCGAATTCATTTTCTTTTAAAAAATCTAATCCTTTTGAGTGAACAGAACCTACTATTGCTACCTTCATATTACTCACCTGTGTTTAAAAGTTATGTCAAAAAAGCATCTATTTTTAAAGGTTTTTCATTCAAATTATTTTACTATCGTGTAGTATTCATTCCTTGATAAGGCAAATAGGGAGTAATAATGAAAACTATCAAACTATCTTGTGCTCACGCACTTTTTAAATACCTAATAGCACAAAAAACTATTGTTGATGGTATAAAAGTTCCATTATTCCCAGGTGCTTTTGCAATATATGGTCATGGTAATGTAGCTTGTTTAGGCCAGGCAATGGAAGAATTTCAATCAGACCTCCCAGGCTATAGGGGACACCACGAGCAAAGTATGGCCCTTACTGGAATTGGCTATGCTAGGGCAATGAGAAGAAAGCAAATATTTATAGCAACTTCCTCAGTTGGTCCTGGTGCTACAAATATGGTAACAGCCGCAGCTGTTGCCTTAAGTAATCGTCTGCCCATATTGCTTCTTCCCGGCGACACCTTTGCAAGTCGCTTTCCTGATCCTGTTTTACAACAAGTAGAAAATTTTAATTCTCCTATTGAAACAGCAAATGATTCATTTAAATCTGTTTCACGTTATTTTGATCGAATTACCAGACCAGAGCAAATTTTAGCCACTCTTCCTCAAGCAATACAAGTAATGTTGGACCCCTCAGATTGTGGTCCTGCTACTATTGCGATGTCACAAGATGTTCAAGGTGAGTCTTTCGATTATCCTGAAGTTTTTTTTGATGAAAAAATCCATCAAATCAGGAGAGTCCATCCTGACCCTTACCAAGTTAAGGATGCAGTAGAAAAATTAAAAAATTCAAAAAAACCAATTATTATATCTGGAGGAGGAGTTCTTTACTCTGAGTGTGAAAAAGAGCTCTCTGATTTTGCAAAAAAACATAACATTCCTGTTACTTGTACTGTTATGGGCATAGGGTCTTTGACTAAAGATGACCCATACTACATTGGTTCAATTGGGGCTCTAGGAGAGGGGTCTTCTAATAATTTATCCAAAGATACAGATCTAGCTCTTGCCGTTGGAACTAAGCTCGCAGACTTTACAACTGGCTCTTGGGCAAATTTTGAAAATCCTAATTTCAAATTAATATCAGTTAATACCGCAAGATACGACACAACCAAACATTTGGCTACTCCTGTAATAAGTGATGCCAAAGTAGGTCTTGGTCAAATATCAGAAGCACTTGGTGATTGGAAAGCACCAGATTCATGGTATCAAAAAGCTATTGAGGAGAGGGATAAATGGGAAACTTATGTTTTAAAACAAAGTGGACCCACCAATCAAAAAGAGCCTTCCTATGCTCACGCAGTTGGTGCCATATATCGTAACTCAGATCCAAGCGATATTGTTGTAACGGCTGCAGGAGGGCTAGTCGGTGAAGTTGTCCAGATTTGGAAACCCAAAATGTTAAATACTTTTGAGACTGAATGGGGCTTTAGTTGTATGGGCTATGAAATCTCTGGTGCACTAGGAATAAAAATGGCAAAACCAGACCAAGAAGTTGTAGTGTTTGTTGGAGATGGCTCTTATTTATTAAATAATAGTGATATCTATAGTTCTATTCTATATGATCAAAAATTAATAATAGTAGTTTGTGATAATGGAGGTCATATGGTGATCAATCGCCTTCAATTAGCCAAAGGAGGTAAAGAGTATATTTGCAACCTTCGTGCCGCACGAGCAAAGAATCTTCAATTTGTAGATTTTGAAAACCATGCAAAAAGCATGGGGGCCAATGCTGAGAAAGTTAGTACCACATCTGAGTTAGAGTCAGCATTCAAGAGGGCCAAAAAATCTGATAAAACATACGTAATTGTTGTTAAGACGCATGGTTATGAATGGCTGGATGGAACAGCTTTTTGGGAAAGTCCAACGCTTCAAGACCCAATAAGTGAAAATAACAAAGGAGCTTTATCTGATTTTCAAATTGGAAAGAATAAGCAGCGAAAAGGTGTTTAAAAACAAAATGAAATTATTACTAGCTCTACTTTTTTATATAATTCCTGTCAAAGCCGATCAACATGTCATAGAACAAGAAAATTTTGAGGCTTGGCAATTTGCTTGTGTAAATGAACAATCTAAAAAAATTTGTGATTTAAGAGAGTTAGTTTTTGATCCAAGTACTGAAGAGGTAGTCAGTTATTTATCCATTACCATCAATCCAGATAGCCTAACGCAAATGCAAATAGCATTTCCTCATGCTGTTAATTTAAAAAACCTTGTTACACTACAAATTGATAACGAAGATCCAATTGAATTAAATTATGCATATTGCAATCAAAGTGCCTGCTTTATTGCCGAGGTCATAGCAGATAATTTTGTGAATATGCTTAAAGCTGGTAATCAAATAACTTTAAAGGTTTTACTTCTTGATAATCGTGAAGCGACAATAACTTACTCCTTATTAGGATTCACGGCTGGTTATAACAGATTAATAAATTCAGTTAATAGTTAATTTTTACCTGGAAGTTTCAATTTATTTCTAATTAAAAATAGACATATTAAAGAAGGTATTACCATCGCTGCAGTAATGATAAAAAACAAACCCCAATCCCCGCCAAGTCCATCAACCATAGCCCCTGATGATGAAGCTAGTAAAGTTCTCCCGGCTGTACCAACCGATGCAAGTAGTGCATATTGAGTTGCTGTAAAACTTCTATCTACAAGCAAAGAGATAAAAGCGACAAACGCAACGGTTGCAAAAGCTGCAGCTAAGTCATCTAAAATTACAGCTAAAGCAAAAAGACCCTTTGAGGGACCGGCCCAAGCTAGAACTGAAAAAAGAATGTTAGTACCGGCCATGGCTATGCCTGCAATTATTAGAGTTTTAACTATTCCTGACCTCATAGCTATTGCCCCTCCAATTAATGTAAAGACAATAGTCGTAATCCATCCTAGTGCTTTTGAATAAATCGCTATATCACCTTTTGTGAAACCAATTTCCTTATAAAAAACAAGACTCATTCTACCTAAAAAAGCCTCACCAATTTTAAATAGAAAAACAAATGCTAGAATTGATATAGCTATTTTGGTTCCATTATTTTTGAAAAAACTACCTAGAGGATTTGCTAAAACATTATTGAGGTAAAAAAACAACCTTGATGTAAAATAATCTTTACCAAACTGTTTGATGTCATACGATGCAATATGAAAAAAAATAGCAACTAAAATAAATATCAATCCACTATTGGTAAACCAAACTTTATCAAAGAATTGTCCAATCCACCAACATAGTCCACCAACCGCAAGAAATAGAACACTAGCTTTTACTAAACTTTCAAGATTAGCATTAGAGCTATCAGTATCAGAAATTTTTTGAAACCTTTCTTTGTTAGACTCAGGAATGAAACTTAAGCCAATATTAGACAAAACAATTATAGCCATTAAAAAAATAAATGTTATTTGCCAATATTGTTCCACACCAGAAATTTGTAACCTTTCTGCAATTTCTAAGCAAATATAGCCACCTAATTTAAATCCAGTCCACCATCCAACAACAGCCATTGCTGCTCCTGCTGCCATACTAGACGTCTCCTCCTTATTGATTTGTTCAATTCTGAGTGCATCAATAGTTATATCTTGAGTTGCTGATGAAATGGCAATCGCTAGTCCAATTCCAATAATTAAAGCTAGATTTTGTGTAGGCTCTAATGTACTCCAGAGTATCAAACTAATTAGGATAATGGTCTGCATGAATATGATAATAGATTTTCGATGTCCAAATTTATTGGTCAGGAATGGAAGTCGAAGACGATCAATTATTGGAGCCCATAAAAAATTAATTGCGTAAACACCGAAGATTAACCCTGCCCAACCGATAGTGCTTCTACTTAAACCTTCTTCTTTTAACCAAAGGGAGAGAGCACTCCCAATTAACACCCATGGAAAACCACTGATTATACCTAAGAGTAAAATTCTTATCATTCTTCGATCATAATATGCACCGAAGAGCATTTTTAATTTATTGGAATCTATTGAGACAGAGCTCATTAATTTATGTTAGAGAAAAAAAAAATAATTTATACTATTATTCGGATAAATTACTAAGCCATTTGATCAAATCAGCACGATCTTGTTCTTTTTTTAGCCCATTAAAGTTCATTTTAGTCCCAGGAATATATTTTTTAGGCTTTAGTAGGAATTTATTAAGCTCCTCAACACTCCAGTCCCCCCCAAAATTCACCAATGCTCCTGAGTATGCAAATCCCTCAACTGAGCCCTTTGCTCTATTAACAACTCCCCACATAGCTGGGCCAACTTTATTTTCACCACCTTGTTCATAAGTATGACATGAAGCACATTTTTTAAAAAGCTTTTCACCATTTGCTAAATCTGCTGATGCCAACAATGGAGTTATTTCAGGTAAAACTTCAAAAATATTCACCTCTTCCTCTTTAGATACGCCAGTATCTCCCTCTGGTAGTTCGATTTTATATGCTAATTCTTCTGGATATTCAGGGTGCACGGCCATATCAGCTATTTTTGAAAAGGCTGCAGCTAAAAGTAAGGCAAGTATTAATGCACCTAGAATTTTATTAGTTTCCATATTAAAAAGAGAAGTCTATGTTTAAAAATATATCACTTAAAACGGATTTTTGTCGCATTCATGAATGATACTGTCATATTAATACCTGTAAGATTAAAAGCTACAAGGTTTCCCAATAAACCGTTTGCCAAAATTGATAATATTCCAATGTTGCATTATGTATTTAATGCGTCCTCAAAATTTTTTCCAAATGTATATTTGGCTATTTGTGACCAAGAAGTAAAGGAGTACTGCGATAATAACAATATTAATTATATTTTAACAGATCCTGACCATCTATCTGGAACTGATCGTATTGGTGAAGCAATAGGTAAATTAGAAAAAAAAAAGATAGACATAGATTTTGTCATAAATGTTCAGGGAGATATGCCTTTTATAGAAAAAGAATATATTCAATCTTTAATTAAAAATTTATCTCACTATAAGATGACTACTCTAGCATGTCCATTTACTGAAAAAAATGACGCGGAAAACCCCTCTAAAGTGAAAGTTGAAATTGAAGATAATAAAAATTTTGTAGCTAAAGATTTTTCTAGAGTTGTAAAAGATAAGTCAAAATTAAACAAGAGTATATTTCATCATATTGGCGTGTATGGTTTTCAAAAACAATTTTTAAAAGACTATATTGCACTAAAACCATCTAGCAGAGAGTTAGAGGAAAAACTTGAACAACTTCGTGTTTTAGAAAATACTAAAATAGGTATAACTATTATAGAAAGAGAAATATTGGGTGTTGATACCAAAGAAGATTTAGATAGAGTTAATCAGTTAATTCAAGATAATGAGTAAAAAAATTTCATTTCAAGGAGTAGAAGGCGCTTACAGTCATCTTGCTGTTCAGGAATTTTTTCCAGGTGCAGAGGCTATTCCATGTAAAACTTTTGAAATAGCCCTATCTGCAGCAGAGTTCGGCAAAGTTGACTATGCTATGATACCTATTGAAAACTCTGCTGCCGGCCGTGTGGCAGACATTCATCGATTATTACCTAAATCTGATTTACACATTAACTTTGAACACTTCCAAAAAGTTGAGCACAAGTTACTAATTCACCCTGACTCTAGATTAAAAGATATAAAAAAAATCATAAGTCATGAACAGGCACTAGCTCAATGCAGTAATAAAATACAAAAATTAGATTTTGATATCTTGATAGGAGCCGATACTGCTGGATCTGCAAAGAATATCTCAGACAATAAAACCTTAGATACAGCAGCAATTGCTTCAAGTCTTGCAGCTGATATTTATAATTTAAAAACAGTGGATGAAAGTTTTGCAAATTCTAAAAATAATATTACTAGATTTTATATTATGTCTAAAATTAAAAACAAAGATTATGATGAAGAAAAAAAATATATTTCTGCTTTTTTATTTTCAGTAAATAACACTCCAGGATCATTATTTAAGGTAATGGGTGGTTTTGCCACTAACAACGTCAACATGATTAAATTAGAGAGTTACAATTATGGGGCTGATTTCGTTATAACAGAATTTTATTGTGAAATAGAAGGTCATCCAGAACAAGAAAATACTAAATTAGCATTAGATGACATGAATCATTATTGTTCTAAAGTAAGAAAATTAGGTGTTTTTGAGAAATCCAGTTATCGATCAAGACAATAACTTCATATTTTGAGCGATTACTGTTATAAAATAATTCGAGAATTACATGGGCAGTTTTTTATGCCAATCCGGTCAGGTTCGAGAGAAAGCAGCCGTAACATAAGAAGTTGGGTCGTGTAATTCTCCTTAAAAAAATGAAACATCAATCTGATATACTTGCATTAAAATACAGACCAAAACATTTCAATGATTTAATTGGCCAAGATTATCTTGTTGAGACAATTCAAAAATCAATTCAGTTAAATAAAATTCCAAATGCATACATATTTACCGGCATAAGAGGAGTTGGTAAAACTACTACAGCGCGTATTGTGGCCAAAATGTTAAACTGCACATCTTTTGATGACTCTAATAAACCAGATTTATTGAATTGTGAACAAGCTAAAGCTATCTCTGAGGATCGACATCCTGATGTAATAGAAATTGATGCCGCTTCGAATACCAGTGTTGAAAATGCCAGAGAAATTATTGATAATATAAAGTACAATCCAGTTCTAGGTAAATACAAAGTTTATATAATTGATGAAGTACATATGCTTTCTAAGAGCGCATTCAATGCGCTGCTTAAAACTTTAGAGGAGCCACCTCCTCATTCAAAATTTATTTTCGCAACTACTGAAATTTCAAAGGTCCCGATTACTATTTTATCGAGATGCCAAAGATTTGATTTAAGAAGAATAGAAAAAAAAGTACTATCAGAGTATCTTGAGTCAATTATCAAAAAAGAAAATATTTTAATAGAAAAAGAGGCCTTAAATTTAATCATAAAAGCCAGCGATGGTTCTGTAAGAGACTCTCTTAGTGTCTTAGATCAAGCTAATGTTTTTAAAAAAAATGAAGAGATTAAATCTGAGGAAATTATTAATATGCTTGGTTTTTCTAAACAAAGTGATTTATATAATTTATCAAAGGACATCCTTGAAAATAATCTAAATAATTTAATAACAACTCTTGAGGATATGTATCAAAGGGGATCTGAAACATCAAAAATATTAGAGAACATGATGGATATAGTTAATTGGTCATGTAAAATCAAAATAAATACAAATTTAATAAACGATGAATTTTTATCAGAAGATGACAAGATCTTTGCATCTTACATAACTAAATATGATCATGGAAAATTAAATATTTTTTGGCAAAGTTTGATGAAAGGTTACGATGAAATTAAAATATCTCCTCATCCTCACTCTACTCTTGAGATGATTTTACTCAGATGCGCATTTCTTTTAAACGACCAATCTCAGACTAGCCTAGAAGAAAAAAAAAAGTCTGAAATAAATCAATATGAAGAAAAAAAATCACCTAATTTAGACCAAGTTATTCAAAATAAGATTGAAAAAAATTCCAAACCTTTATTAAAGGAAAAAATTGAATTACATCAAAAATTCTTTCATTTTTATGGAAAAAATTTTTCTCCTCTTATGGCTGGGATAATTATGGAAAATTGTGAGATCATTAATTTCTCAGAAAAAGAAAAAAAGATTAAAATCAGTGTGTTAAAAGAGGATTTTCAAGGAAGTGAAGAACTTAGAAACAATCTCAATAATGAATTTGAAATTGATATCCAGGTAAAAAAAAATATAGATACTTTAGAATCTATCAAAAAACTTTATAAAAAAGATTTGATTGAGCAAGAAATGCAAACAGACGATTTTAAAAAAGTACTTGCTAAATTTCCTAATGCAAAGATTATAGATATAGAAGATTTAGAAAGAGGTGATGGAAATGATGGGTAATATGGGCGGAATGATGAAAAAAGTTCAAGAAATGCAAGCTAAAATGCAAGAAATGCAAAAAGAATTAGAAAATAAGACCATAGAAGCCGAGTCAGGTGGGGGAATGGTTAAAGTTACTATGAACGGAAAACAAATAGTTCAGTCTATAAATATAGATAACTCACTACTATCTGCTGATGAGAAAGATGTATTAGAAGATTTAATAAAGGCAGCCCTTAATCAAGCTAAAGAAAAAGTTGAAGAGATGTCAGCTGAAGAAATGAAAAAAATTACTGGTGGCTTACCCTTGCCCCCAGGAATGAAAATGCCTTTTTAATTTGTCACAAGACGAACTTCAAAAATTAATCAACTTAATTTCTAGATTACCTGGAATAGGCCAAAGGTCTGCACAGAGGATAGCACTTTACTTAATAAAAAATAAGCAAGAGTTAATGATTCCTTTAGGTGATAGTGTTAAAGAAACAGCCGAGGCCGTTAAGAAGTGCAATAACTGCGGAATATTAGATGTCATAATGCCTTGTAAAATATGTTCATCTGAAAATAGAACTAAAACAACCATTTGTATCGTTGAGGATATGGCAGATGTTTGGGCATTTGAAAGATCAGGCTATCATAAAGGGTTGTATCATGTTATTGGTGGTTTGCTCTCTGCATCAAAAAACTTTACAGAACAAGATTTAAAATTGAACAGACTCAAAGAAAGAATTGAAAATAATAAAGTCCATGAGGTTATTCTTGCCCTAAGCGCTACAATTGAAGGACAAACGACGGCTTTAGTCATTAAAGAAGCTTTAGAAACACTCAATATTAAAATTTCACAACTTGCTTATGGCGTCCCAGTAGGAAGTGAGATTCACTATTTAGATGATAATACAATAGGTGCAGCACTCGAGTCTCGAAAAAATTTAGGTTAATGTTTTAACCCTTCTTTATTAAATGAAATTGACTTCTTAGTCTTAAGATCAACATTTAAATTAAGAATTTCATAGTCAGCATAAATGTTATTTTGATCATCAATCATATTTAAATTTAGGATTAGCTTTTTACCTTGAAATAAAATTCTTTCTAAAGAAATAAAAAATTTTTCTCCTAATTTTATTTCTTTTTTATAGTTAATTTCACATTTGATAACGAATACACCTTTTTTATGAATGGTTGCATAATCATAACCTAAATTAAAATATTCTAAAATGAAGTCAGAGCTTTCTTCAAAACATTGAACATAATAGGCCATATTCATATGATCATTGTAGTCAATCCATTTCTCAATTACTCTTCCCTCAGCTATTCTCATTGGTGGAATAAGTTTTTGATTTTCTGTGATCAAATTTAATAAATCGTTAAAAATTTTTACTTTTTTATTTCCCATAACTAAATTATTTATCCTATATTACTAATAATGTTGAAAATAGTCTACGCCCCTGACCCAATTCTTAAAACTGAGTGTATGCCTTTACCTCAAGTGGATGACCATCATCGTAATTTGATAAAAGAAATGTATGAGGCTATGTATAAGGCTAACGGGGTAGGATTAGCTGCTCCCCAAGTTGGTATCGATAAGAGAATTTTTATTTTAGATCCAGGAGCGAAAGAAGAAGAAAAAAAACCACTTACAATGATAAACCCCACTTTAATTTCTTTAGAAGATAAAATAGTGCCTTATGAAGAAGGCTGTCTATCTTTTCCAGAGCACTTTGCCGAAATTGATCGTCCAGATCAAATAACAATTCAATACTTAGACGAAAATAATAAAAAAAAAGTTTTAACTACAAACGGCTTTACTTCAAGAATTATCCAGCACGAACTAGATCATCTTAATGGAATTCTATTTGTAGATCATTTAAGTAGACTGAAAAGAGATGTTATTATTAGAAAAATGAAAAAATTTAAAAAAGAAAATATAAATCTACATGAAAAAAAAATATAGGTTAGTATATTTTGGTTCTCCAGAATTTTCCTTACCACCATTGAAAACTTTATACCTTGGAGGATATGAAATAGTTGGAGTATATTCTCAAGAGCCTAAAAAAAAATCAAGAGGTATGAAAGAAATTCCTACTCCAGTCCACCAATGGGCTGAGAGTCAACTCTTGCCATTTTTCACCCCAGATAAACTTGATGAAATATCTTTAAAAAAATTTCAAGCGCTTAAACCTGATATAGCCGTCCTTTTTGCTTATGGAAAAATAATTCCTGCCAATTGGTTAAACGTTCCCCTTTATGGATTCATTAATATCCATGCATCTCTCTTGCCTAAATGGAGAGGAGCTGCCCCTGTCCAAAGAGCTATAGAAAATGGTGATAAATCAACAGGTATAACTATTATGAAAATGAATGAGATGTTAGACGAAGGGCCTATTATTGCCTCACAAGAAATTTCGATTACTAATGAAACCAATGGCCAATCACTTATAGGTCAAATAAGTAATGATTCATGTTCGCTGTTATTTAACAATCTTGAAAAATACTTGTCAGGAAAAATTTCACTTGTAGAACAAGACAATAGTTCAAGCTCATACGCCTCAAAGATAAAAAAATCAGAAACTAAGATAATTTGGTCTCTAACTGCTGCTGAATTAAATCAAAAAATTAGAGCTTTTTACCCTTACCCATCAATGTGGTTTACACATCAAGGCTTAAGATACAAAATTTTAAAAGCAAATGTTTCTAATTTAGTTGGAGAACCTGGTAAAGTAATTAACACACCTTTAACAATAGCTTGTAAAAGGGGAAGTTTGGATATTTTAGAAATACAACCTGAAGCAAAAAAATCTATGACAATCGAACAATTTTTACTAGGCAATAATAGTTTTTCTATTGGTACAAACTTATTAGATGACTAATATAAAGTTAACAATAGAATATGTGGGAACTCCATATTCTGGTTGGCAATTTCAAAAGGATGAGAAAACGATTCAAGGAGAAATTGAAAAAGCAATTTTTAAGTTTTCGGGTGAAAAAAAAACTATTCAAGGTGCAGGAAGAACGGATGCAGGCGTTCATGCTTTAGGGCAATGTGCTAATTTTAATTTAGAAAAAGAATTTACAGAATATCAAATTTTGAATGGACTAAACTTTCATTTAGGTAATGAAAAAATAAAAATTTCTAAAGTTGAGAATGTTTCAGATGATTTTAATGCAAGATTTAAAGCTAAGAAAAAGACTTATCACTACCAAGTTTATAACTCCCTTTCACCTTCTGTTCTTGAAGGAGAATATAGTATTCACGTTAGACAATCTTTAAACATTGATGCTATGAAAGAGTCAATATTCCAATTAATTGGAAAGCATGATTTTAGCTCTTTCAGAGCTAAAGGTTGCCAAGCACAATCACCAATTCGCACCCTTGACCATGCAGATATAGAAATTAACAACAAAAAAATTATCTTTATTTTTCGAGCACAATCCTTTCTTTATCAGCAAATTAGGATAATGGTGGGCTCATTATTGGAGGTAGGTTTAAATAACAAAAAACCTGAATGGATTAATGAACTTTTATCAGTTAAAAATAGACCTTTGGCAGGACCTACCATGCCTCCAAAGGGGCTAATATTAAAAGAAATAATCTATTGAAAATCTTAATTTATACACAATGTTTTTCACCTCAGTATGGAGGAATCGAGTCTGTTATGACTAATATGGCATCTCAAGCAACATTACTGGGTCATGATGTGACAGTGCTAGCTGATGGATCTAAGTACTATAGTTCAAAATTTGATAAAAAACAAAAGTTTGAAATCTTTAGGTTTGACCAACTTAAATTTTTAAGAAAAAAGATTAAATTTAATTTTGCTAATAATCTAATTAAAGAAAATAAATTTGATAAAGTTTTCTTTGATAGCTGGAAATCACTAGAAGGTTTTAATACTGAAATTAAATTAAAAAAGATATGTTTAATGCATGGAAATGAAATTTTAGAGTCAAGTAAATCGAATAGAATTGCATCTTCATTAAAAAATGCTGATGGTATTATCTTCAATTCTATTTTTACTAAAAAACTTTTCTTTAAAAATTTTAAGAAACTTAAGAATAAAAAACATAAGATTATATATCCTGCTTTTATTATTCCAATTAAAGCAAATAAATTAAAAAAAAGATTTGATTTGTGTACTGTGGCAAGGCTGGAATACAGAAAAGGACATCATTTGGTTTTAGAGAGTCTAAATCTTTTAAAGAAAAATCATAACATTGAGTTAAAATATGCCATTTTAGGAAATGGCCCTGAATTATCTAGATTAAAGGATCTAGTGATGAAGTTTAATTTACTAAAAAATGTTAGTTTTTTCGAAGAAAATACTAAATCCTCAAAAATTTATAATTTGAGTAAAATTCATATCATGCCATCAATTACAACCTCCAATAGTGTAGAAGGATTTGGTATTTCTAATGTCGAGGCAGCTGCATTTGGACTTCCTAGCATCGTGAGTGATAGTGGTGGAATATCTGAGTCTATTAAAAATAATGGTATAATTGTTAAAGAAAATAATTTGAAAGATTTGACTAATGCTATTTTGAAAGTCCATAATAACATTAGTAAATTTAGCAAAAACAGTCAAAAATTTTCAACTAAATTTGATCAAGTACGAAAAATAAAAGAATATCTAAAGAGTTTTTAAGATAGACTCAAAACTTGTTTTATCTAATTCACCAGGATTATCGTAGGTAACATTCTCTATCTCTAAATTTTTTATAATAATTATTGATCGTATAAACCGATTTCCCATAAAGCTTTTTTCGTAATTTCTTATTAGCTGAGTATAATTTAGTAATTCATGGTTGCCATCAGAAAGAAATGTAATTTTAGAATTACCAAAACTTTCTCTCCATTTGTCTAAAACGTAGGGATCATTAGTTGTTACACAACATAAATAATCCAATTCTTTTTCTGAAATTAACCTTTCAGCTCCTTTGACAAAAGGCGGAAGGTGTTTGACATGGCAAGTAGAGGTAAAAGCACCAGGAACACAAATAATTAAAGCTTTTTTATTTTTAAACCTTTCATGAAAAATAAAATTTTGGGTACCATCAGCTGCTACTGATCTGAGCGTTATGTTAGGAAGCCTATCTCCCTTTTTAATCATTGAAAGAAATTTTCTAACGTTTTGTAATAAATTTTTTCTGTAGTTTGAAGGTCTTCAACTGAAACACATTCATTTACTTTATGTAAAGTTTTATTAATAGTTCCAAATTCAAAAACAGGACAAACTCTTTGCATAAATCTTGCATCTGAAGTACCACCACCAGTGTCTTGTTTAGCCACTATTCCTGTCACATCTTTAATTGCATTAAGACAATGAATAGTAAATGGATTATCAAATGCTTGAAAAGGCAGTCCACGGTAAGTTAATTTTAAATTGTAAGAGCAATTATTTTCTCTACATATCCTGCTTAGATGATCATCAAAATATTTTTTTATTTTATCTTTATCCCAATTATCATTAAATCGCATATCAGCTACTGTTATTAGTTTTTCTGGAATTACATTTTTTGCTTTATTATTAAGATTTATTTGTGTGAATTGTAGGGATGATGGCTCGAAGTACTCTGCTCCTTCATCTAAAATTTGATCATCAAAAAAAGATATAATTTTAGACATGCAGTGAACAGGATTTTGCGCTAATTGAGGATAGGCGGCATGCCCTTGTTTTCCGATTATCTCGATACTTATATCTACTGCTCCCTTCCTGCCTACTTTAATTTGGTCTCCAATAATTTTTTCTGATGAAGACTCCGTAGCTATTGATCCATCAATTCTTATATTATTTTCTTTAATCCAATTAACAACTTTATCAACACCATTGATTGAGTCTGCTTCTTCATCGCCTGTAATAATAAAGCTTATTGTTCCATTAAAATCCTTGTTATCTTTTAAAAATTTAAAAACACTTACCATACTTGCAGCAGTACAACCTTTCATATCCTCTGAACCTCGGCCATATAAATAACCATCTTTGACAATAGGTTCAAAAGGAGGTGTATCCCAATCTTCTATATTACCTGGAGGAACGACATCTACATGACACAAAAAATTAAAGTGTTTGGCATTTGTATTAGGTGACCCATAAGTAGCCATTAGATTTATAACTTCATAACTACCATCACCATCAAAGTTTAATTGCTTTGTTGAAAAACCCTGTTCTTCAAAAATCTTTATTAAAAAATCGAAAATATCTTGCTTGGCAGGGGTTACTGAGTCGAATGATATTAGTTTTTTTGATAATTCTATTGTATCTAACATCTAATCCCGAAGTAATTCATTAACAGAAGTTTTTGATCTTGTTTTCTCATCAACTATTTTAACGATGACAGCACAGTATAAAGAAGCATCACCCTTTGAACTTGGCATATTTCCAGGAACAACAACTGAATAGGGGGGAACTTTTCCCATGTGAATTTCACCTGTTTCACGATCGTATATTTTTGTTGAAGCACCAATAAATACTCCCATTGATAAGACAGATCCTTCACCAACGATAACTCCTTCAGCAACCTCTGATCTGGCACCTATAAAACAGTTATCTTCAATAATAACAGGATTTGCTTGCAGAGGCTCTAAAACACCTCCTATCCCTGCACCACCAGATATATGACAGTTTTTTCCAATTTGTGCACAAGAACCAACCGTTGCCCAAGTGTCGACCATTGTTCCTTCATCTACATACGCACCTAGGTTAACAAAACAAGGCATTAGAACTGCACTTTTTGCAATAAATGCAGATCTTCTCACTATACAATTTGGAACAGCTCTAAAACCAGCATTTTGAAAATCCCCCGAATTCCAATTTTGAAACTTAGAGGGAACTTTATCCCACCAACTTGTATTTCCATTCTCAAGACTTGGACCTCCAGAAATAAGCTCCATATCTTGAATACGAAAGCTCAATAAAATTGTTTTTTTAAGCCATTGATTAACATGCCATTGATTGTCTATTTTTTCACAAACTCTTACTTTACCTTTATCTAAATTATTTAAAATTTCTAAAATAGCGTTTTGTGCATCCTTATTTTCAATAAAGTTAATATTGTCTTTTTCTTCCCATAATTTTTCTATGGTTTGTTGATCGCTCATATTGCTCCTATTTTACGTTATTTAAAAAATTTTCCAAATCATCAGTGACATGAGATATATAACCTTTTTCTCTCATTATTCTTTGAATATCCTCTTGTTGATTAACATCTTTATTTAAATTGTATTCGAGATTATTAGTTACCCATACAGTTTCCCATCCCATAGAGAAGGGTTCTTTAAGGTTAATATGCAAATCTTCAAACATTGCAGTTGAAGAATTATCCAAATTAAATTTTTTTTGAAATGACTCGTAGATTTCTTTGTGAGGCTTGGGCAAATAATCACTTTCCGAAATATCAAAACACCCATCAAAAATCCCCTCCATTTTTAGTTTCTCTAAAACTTTTTCAACATGGCCGTAGTTAGCATTTGTAAATATATATTTTTTTCCACTGAGCTCTTTAATAATATCTCGAAGACTCTCGTTGGGAGAAACCACGTCATAATTAATTTGATGTACATAATTCAGGTAATCGTCAGGATTAATTTTATGTTCAATCATCAGTCCTCGTAATGTAGTACCATATTGATGATAATATTTTGATCTTAGTGCTTGAGCTTCACCAGATGATAGTTTTAGATTTTCTTCTATAAACCTCCCCATTAAAATATGGACCTTATCAAACAATCCACATTCAGCTTTGTATAAAGTATTATCTAGGTCAAAAACCCAGTTGGAAATATTTTTCATAAGCGTGTTAAAATAATCCTTTATAAAGTAATTTCAAAGAATATTTATAAAATTCCTATAATTTTTTTTTGTAGTTCAAAAATATTATCATTCAATTTAGAACTAACAGTTAATTGATCAAATCTATCTAAATCTTTTGAAAAAGGAGATTTTTCTTTGACTTTTTTATCGTTTTTAGTGTAACAAATAAAAATTTTTTCTTCGATATTTTTCATAGATTTTATCATTTCTAAATCAATTTTTTTTGCACCTAAGGAATTATCAATAAGAATAAAAATTTTTTTTAAGTTTTCGCGTGTTGTTAAATATTGAGATACTAAATCAGATATCTTAAAAGCCTCTTTTTGAGAAATTTTGGCAAATCCATACCCTGGAAGATCGACAACCATCAATGAGTCACCGTGATTAAAAAAATTAATTTGTCTTGTTTTCCCTGGAGTATTTGAAATATGGGCTAATTTATCCAAAAAAATAGCATTTATAAGGCTAGATTTACCTACATTTGACCTTCCTATAAAAGCCACTTCTGGAAAAACAACATTTGGATATTGACGTGGTTGAGTAGCGCTTAATAAAAATTTAGTTTGTTTTTTAAAATAGCTAGAAACATTGTTCATCAACTATTTATGATTTTTCTTTGAATAACGTATTGTTGCGCCATGGATAAAACATTATTAGTAGTCCAATAAATAACTAAACCAGCTGCAAAACCACCTAAAATAAAAGTGAAAACAATTGGTAGGAACATAAATATTTTTGCTTGCATTTTATCAACAGGTGCTGGATTGAGTTTTTGTTGAAGAAACATTGATATACCCATTAATATTGGCCAAATTCCAATGTTGAAGAGTTGTAAAATCCCTGGCACACTCCAATCGACAAAACCAAACAAAGTCAGAAGACCAAGAGGGTCGGGTGCCGATAAATCATGTATCCATCCTATAAACGGAGCGTGTCTCATTTCTATTGTTACAAATAAAACTTTATACAACGCGAAGAAAACAGGTATCTGTAACAGAATAGGTAGGCAGCCTGCTATTGGATTTGCTTTTTCTCTTTTATATAAGGCCATCATCTCCTTTTGCATTGCAGCTTTGTCATCACCATATTGTTCTTTTAATAATTTCATTTCTGGACCAAGTTTTTTCATTTTAGCCATAGATTTAAACGATTGTTGCGCTAGTGGAAAAAAACAAATTCTCATCAATATTGTAAAGACAATAATTGACCAGCCAAAATTACCTACATAACTAAATATGAACTGAAGAACATTAAATATTGGTTTTGTTAAAAAATAAAACCATCCGAAGTCAACAGATCGATCGAAACCATCAATGCCATGAACCTCCATATATTTATCAATTACACTTACAATTTTTGGACCTGCGAAAAGCTTAAGATTATGAGAGATACTAGCTCCACTTGAGATGGGTATTTTATTGCCTACAATATCTGTTTGAAAATTATCTATGTTTTCTACAAAGCTATAATTGTATGTTTGCTGAATAGGCTCATTTTGATTGGCGATTATAGCGGTTTGCCAGTATTTATCAGTCATTCCAATCCAACCACCAGTAGAAGAAAGTTTTATTTTCTTATCATCTTTGAGGTCGTCATAGTCATATTCCTCTAAAACACCATCAGTAATAGATAAAGGACCCTCATGAAGAATAAAGAAATTCTGCATTTCTGGTACCCCTTGTCTCTTAGATAAACCATATGGGAAAAGGTCAAAAGACTTATTTGAGTTATTAATTACTCTTTGATCGACATTAAAGAGGTAATTCTCATCTAAGGATATAATTTTTTCAAAAGTAATATCTTGAGAGTTAGTCCAAGATAATTTGACAGGGTCGTTCATGCCAATAGATTTCTTATCTGCTTTCCAGACAGTTTTAATATTTGGTAATTCAACAGAACTGTCAGAAGTTACCCAACCAGTATCTAAGTAGTATGTATTCTCAGACCCCAAGGGATTTAAAAATTCTATAAGGTTAGACGAGGGATCAAGTGTTTCTCTAAACTCTTCTAAAATTAAATCATCAATAAGACCACCCACTAAGTTTATCGAACCTCTAATTTTAGAATTATCAAAAGAAACCCTACTAGAGATATCAACCAATTCTGAGCGATCTATAATTTTGGTTGAGGTTGAGCTATCTATACTAAGGTCAATAAGGTTTTGATCATTTGTTTGCTCTTCTGATACAGGAGCACGCTCCGGTTGTGGGACTAGTATCTGAAAACCAAATATTATTGCCATAGATATAACAATGGCTAAAAAGAGATTTTTTTGATTTTCCATTTATTTTTTCACAGGATCAAATCCAGATGTACCAAGAGGATTGCATCGAATTATTCTTAAAGAGCCTTTATAAATACCTTTCAAAACCCCAAGCTCTTCTATTGCTTCGATCGTATAATCAGAGCAAGTGGGAAGGTGTCGACAAGTATTTGGCAACATTGGAGAAATAAAAAGTTGATAGAGTTTTATAGGAAATATAAAAAGCAAACTCCAAATGTATTGAATTTTAGTCATCATGATTTAAGAATTTTTCAACCTCTTGTTTTAAATCAATAAATGCTACTTTCAAAACTGTTTTTTTCAATATTAATACAAATCTCACCCCAGTTAGTGTATTTATCAGACTGCATGTACGAATAGCCTCTCTCATTCTCCTTTTTGCTCGATTTCTTTCAACTGCATTACCTAGTTTTTTGCTGGCAATTAAACCTAAAACAAATTTTTCCTCATTTGGGACTTTAAGAATATAGCCATTGAAATAAAGGCTTTTAAAATAATCGCCTTTATTTCTCACTTGGGAGAACTCAGATGATTTTTTAAGTGTGGGTAATCTCAATAATTAAGCAGATAGTCTGGAACGACCTTTTGCTCTTCTTGCATTAATAACTTTTCGACCACCTACGGTAGCCATTCTGGAACGAAATCCATGTCTTCTTTTTCTAACTAACTGACTTGGTTGATATGTTCTTTTCATCGATATTATGCCTTTAAAAAAGTGTTCCTACATTTAACAATTATTGATATTAAGTCAATAAATAAAATCTAATTATGTTGATAATCAAAGATATTTCAAATCTAAATCTTTATTTAGATGCTTATGAAGCTAAAGGCTATTCATTGGGATATATTCCAACAATGGGCGCTCTCCATCAAGGGCACGGCGAATTAATCAAAAGGTCAAAAAGTGACAACGAAAAAACAATCATAAGCATATTTGTAAATGAAAAACAGTTTAATAGCTCTGAAGATTTTGAAAACTATCCTAGAAATAGGGGTAAAGATTATGATTTTTGTGATGAATTAAACGTTGATATCATTTTTGAACCAAGTTCTGCAGAAATTTATCAAGATAATGAAAATAAATTAGAAAATATTTATTTTAAAAACATTTTATGCGATGAGCTAAGACCTGGCCACTTTGACGGTGTGATCACGGTCTTAAACAAATTATTTTCGATAGTAAAGTGCAATAAAGTTTATTTTGGAGAAAAAGACTTTCAGCAATTAAAAATTGTAGAGAAGTTTATTCAAGAAAATTATTCACATTTAGAATTATTTTCTGTCCCAACATTTAGAACAGATGAGGGTATAGCTTTTTCTTCAAGAAACCAGAAACTTAGTAAAAAGCAACTTAATGAATTTGAGCTATTTCATAATGCTACTTTAAAATTTATGTCTAGTTTAAGTAAGGATATTGAAATTGATCTGGCTAATTCAAAAGCAAAAGAATTTATCAAAAGTCTAGATTTAGAAAAATTTGACTATTTTGAATTTAGAAATTTTTCTAATCTAGGATTAAAAGGCAGTATTTCAGAAGCTAGGTTATTTTATGCAATATACAAAGGCAAAACTAGATTAATAGACAATCTTAATTTTTAGTGGCGG
>CETI01056202.1_pt1 | contig 20443 bp, 18 predicted proteins | sample 361441 | NCBI WGS metagenome assembly CETI01 (sample SAMEA2622478, study PRJEB7988) | marine metagenome | biome: marine biome (ENVO:00000447); feature: deep chlorophyll maximum layer (ENVO:xxxxxxxx); material: "saline water (ENVO:00002010), including plankton (ENVO:xxxxxxxx)" | depth 90 m | reverse complement strand
GATTATGCTTCTTATGGATATGGAGGCTCACAATTAGCTAGTTCGTTTGGTAGTGAAGCTAGTGATTCAGGGGAAAGTAATTTACCTCCTGGACCATATGTAGCTCCAGAAGCACCTAATAATAATAACAGTAACAACAACAAACCATACGTTAAACCAGGTGGAAAAGCTACTGGTAAAATTGCTGATTACGCTAGTGGTAGTGATGCTAGAAAAGCTGAATATGATGCAAGAGGTTGGAAATATGATGATACAATTAAAGGTTATGATAAAAAAGGTAACAAGTTAGCTTCTGATAATAGAACAGCTCCAAAACCTAGTGTCAATACTAATCCTTTTATAGATGTAAATAAAAAGCCAGTTGCTAAAGTTGAAACAGTAAAACCAGCGAGTTCTACGTCTTCAGCATCTTCTGCGCCTTCTACAACTCCTTCAAGTTCACCTAGAAAACAAATTCCATTTGAAAATCCTACTAATAGAAAAGAGATTAGAGTTAATAAACAATACAGGAAAGCAACAGGTATGGATAAGAAAGATATTAAAACCGCTAAACTAGAAGAGAAAATGAATATTTCTGGTGATGGTTTAGGTGGTAGAATATTAAGTAATAGAGTTATCAATAGATATGATAGAGGTATGGAATCTCAAGTTAATGTATCTCCTGATAAAAAACCTGTAGGAATTAAACAACCTGTAGCTAAAGTAAACGAATTAAAACCAAAAGGCGTACAACCTTTAGCAACTAAACCGATGTCGGTTGATGTAAGTTCGTTAAAACCAAGAGGTGAATTACAAACAACATCACAAGCAAATAAAGCACAAGACGAATTAGATCTTAAAGGATCACCATTTAAAAGAAAAGGATGTGGTCCAAGAGGGTTAGGTTCACAATATAAATAAAAATGAGTAAAATATTAGCTAAATTATTTGGCAACGCTGGAGGTAGTGTTGTTGAAAAGATTAGCGGTGTCGTTGATAAGTTCGTTAGAACAAAAGATGAGAAAGCAGCGTTTGAAAAAGAAATGACTGAAATACTTATTGAAGCAGAAGCCGCTATGCAAAAAAACGTAACCGAAAGGTGGAAAGCAGATTTAGAGCACGGAAACTGGTTAACGCGTTCAGTTCGTCCTCTCGTTTTAGTATTCCTTATAGTGGCGACCGTGCTCATGGTATTTATTGATAGTGGATCATTACAATTCGAAGTTGAAGAAAAATGGACAGATTTACTTCAGCTAGTCCTTATGACTACCATTGGGGCCTATTTCGGAGGTCGAAGTGTAGAAAAATATAACAAATTTAAAAACGGACAGTAATGCCAAGAATAAACAAATATCAATTAGATTCGACTATATCAGACACAGACAAACTATTAGGTACTGACGAAAATGGCAATACTAGGAATTTTAAGATAAAAGACCTATCTAACTTTTTTGCGGAAAATTCAGGTACATTTAAGCATGTTCAAAACTCTGCTTCTGCTACTTGGACAGTAACGCATAATTTAGATTTAACAGACCACTTACCACATGTGTCTTTAAAAATTGATAGTGGTACATATGATAACGTACAAGGTACTGGAATAGTAACTTACGTTAACAAGAATCAATTAACAATAGCATTTAGTTCAGCTCAGTCTGGATTTGCTTATATTAAAAAATAAAAACTTAAACTTTAAAACAACAAAACTATGGCAATACCATTTTTAAATCATTTAGACGTTAAAGGAAATATATCCTTAAACGACTATAAACTACAGGACTTTGTTGTAGATCACTCGAACACCTCAGCTGCTGGAAACACCGCGGGTAAATTGATTTATGACTCAGGTTCTTTAAAATTTTACAATGGTTCTTGGCAAACTTTAGGGACATCGGGTGGGTCTGTAACCTCAGTGGCAATAACTGGCACTGATGGTATTGACGTAGATTCTGGTTCTCCTATAACGGGTTCAGGAACAATAACATTAGGACTAAGCGCAATCGCTAATTCTAAACTAGCAAACTCTACTGTATCTTACGGTGGTGTTAGTTTAGCATTAGGTGGAACAGACGCTACACCAGCTTTTGATCTACAAGATGCGACAGGTTATCCAACCTCTTCATTAACTGGAACAATTACTAATGCTCAACTTGCTGGTTCAATAGCTGCTAGTAAATTAGCGGGTTCAATTGGAAATGCTAAATTATCTAACTCATCAGTAGCATACGGTGGCGTTAGTTTATCATTAGGTGGTAGTGATGCAACTCCTGCTTTTGATTTATCAGACGCAACTAATTATCCTACATCATCATTGAGCGGTACTATTACAAACGCACAATTAGCAGGATCAATTGCGAATGCTAAACTTGCAAACAGTTCGATAACTATTGATGGTTCAGCTGTTTCATTAGGTGGTTCAGTAAGTACATTACAACTTGGTACATCAGGTTCTACTGCTCTTGCAGGTAACACAGCCGTTGACAATGTTTCAGTTGCAAACTTAAAAACAGCTTTAGCTGGTGGTTTTGGATCAAACGCTGTTACAATTGGTGATACCAGTGATGTTGTCACAATAGGTAAAGATTTAGTAGTAACTGGAGACTTAACCGTATCAGGTGATACAATAACAGCTAACGTTGGAACATTAGAGGTTGAAGATAAAAACATAACGGTAAACAAAGGATCAGGTGATACTAGCTCAACAGCAGATGGAGCTGGTCTTACTATTCAAGATGCGGTAGACGCTTCTAACGATGCTAGTTTAACATGGAATGCTTCAAATGATAAATTTGTATTTTCACATTTAATAGACGCACCAGGAACATCAATATTTGTTAACTGTGATATATCAGGTGATGTTGATGTTGATGGAACACTTGAAACAGATGCATTAACAATTGGTGGTGTAACATCCGTACCTTTTGAATCGGCAGATCATTCAAAACTAGATGGCATTGAAGCTTCAGCTGATGTAACAGATACTGCTAATGTAACTGCTGCTGGCGCACTTATGGATTCTGAATTAACAGATTTAGCTGGTGTTAAAGGTGTAACAATTTCAACGTTACAACCTAAACCATCAGAAGGTGCATTTGCAAATGGAGATAAAACTAAATTAGATGGTATAGCCGCTGGAGCACAAGTAAACGTTGCTACAAACCTTTCACAAACTACAGCTACTGGATCGTTAACAATAGCATCATCAACAGGTACAAACATAACTGTTGCTGAAGCAACTGGTAGTATTGCTGGTTTAATGAGTACAACTCATCATGATAAACTAGATGGCATAACTGCTAGTGCAACTGCTAACGCAGCTGCTTCAATTGCTGAAACAAAAGCAGGTTCTAACGCTTCTAAGTTTGTAACACCTGATGGTTTAGCTGGAAAATCTATAACAGCAACTATTGATGTTAGTGCAATGGATGCATCAGTGTTAAAAGCTTTGATAGATCATGATCTTGATACACCAAATGTTGTTGTTGAAGTTCATGGAGCTACTTCAAAAGAAGTTTATATCTGTGAGTATCATAAGGATAATAATGGTTCTGCTTCTGATGATCATTTAACTTTCCATTTTGCGGAAGTACCAAGTGAGGATTTAGTTGTAACAGTTACTTCTTGCAAAGGAGCAACTTCAATAACTCCTACATATCCTGCATCTTAATAATAATTAAAAATACGACGGTACTTCGGTACCGTCAGTATTAATATAACTATAATAATATGCCTATACATATGAATGCCGCTGGAGGCATAACACATCAAGATGAATTCCTTTTAAAGGGTTCTACCCCTACTTTACGTTTTACAGACACAGACACGGGAGCTGATTCATATCTTACCGCATCAAGTACAGGTGGAGCTTTATCTTTAATGGCTGATTCTGGAAGTGAATCAAATACAACAAAAATATATTTTGCTTGTGATGGAGATGAAGTAGGTCATTTTAGAGGTAATAATTCATATGTAGGTAGTTTAAGGTTATTTCCAGTAAGAAGTGATAATACCGCTCAAGGTATATTTTTTGGTACAGAATCTAGTGATGGTAGTGGAGATTGGAGTAATAGAAGAGTTATACATATGGACACTAGTAATGTTGTTCATATAAATGCTGATTCAAGCACCACTGGTCCTTTACAAGTAGGTGCATCTAATGTTACAATTGCATCAAGTGGAACTACATACACAGGTGAGCTTAGACCTAGTACTATTAAAATTGATAACGCTTCTGGTAGTTATCTTCACCTTAGAAAAAGTGCTGGTGCTGTAGCTTCTGGTGATCATATAGGATCATTAACATTTCGATCTGATGATGGTAGTGATGGTGTTTATGAAACCGTTGCTAGTATAAAAGTAACAGCTGAAGCAGATCATACTGGTAGTGTTAAACCTACAAAAATGGAGCTTGGTACTGCTAATACAATGGGTAGTTCTGGTAATCCAACTACAGCTCTTACATTAGATAAAAATCAAGATGCTACGTTTGCTGGTGCTGTAAAGGTTACTAAAAACTTAGAAAGAACTTATACCACAGTAACACACTCTAGTAATACGCATACTTGTGATTTAAGTGTAAATGATAACTTTATAATAAACGCTAACGCTGCTACCAATACTATAGCTATGACTATTGCAGATGCAAATGTTGGTCAATCTGGTAATATAGTTATTATAAATGCTTCTTCTGGTACTGTTGCTTTCGCTGCATTACCTAGTTATATGTTAACACCTGATTCAGCAACTGTAAATTTTGTAACAACAAATAGTGCTGTATCTTTATTTTCTTATCTAGTTATTACTGATAATGATGCTGGTAGTAGAAGAGTACTTGTTAATTATGTTGGTAACTTCGGATAAAATAAATAAGTATGAAATGGATACCATTTGCAAGAAAAGATTTCTGGTTAAAGAACACGACAGGATCGTTTTCAACATCAACGACTACAACTTGGAGTACATCTAAAAGTACTACAACAACATACAATACTTCTCATAGTACTACTACGACATATAATACTAGTCATAGTACTACAACTACATTTAATACTAATACGTCTAAAGTAACTACGACAACATTCAACACTAGTCAATCTACTAGTAAAAATACAACAACAACATACGCTACTAGTCACACAACTAATACTACTACTACGTGGAACACAACTAGAGACACAACAACAACTTGGGAGACTAGTAAAAACACTACTACCACGTATAATACTGGCCGTAGTACTGACACTACAACAACGTATAATACAAGTAAAAATACAACTACTGTGTACGCAACAAGTCATACAACGAGTACCACGTACAACACTAGTACCACTACTACAACTAGTTATACAACTTATTACAACACAAGTCAAACTACGACTACCACGTGGAGTACTAGTAAGAGTACGACTACTACATATGCTACTAGTCATACAACTAATACAACTACAACTTGGGCAACAAGTAGAGATACAACAACAACGTATGCTACTAGTAAAACAACTAGTACGACATATAACACTATGCATGATACAACTACTACGTATACCACATATTGGAATACTAGTAGAAATACTACTACGACATATAATACAACTACAACGTATAATACATATCACAGTACAAGTCATAGCACAACAACAACTTTTAATACTAGTTCAAATACAACGACTACGTATACAACTTATTATGTTTCTTCATGGAATACAACACGTAGCACATCTCACACTACAACTACAACATACAATACGACATATGCTACCAGTCACAGTACTACAACAAGTTATAATACAACTTTTAACACATATCATAGTACTTCTCATTCAACGACGACAACATATAATACAACGTATAACACTAGTAAATCAACAACTACAAGTTATACCACATCATTTAATACAACAACAACGTATAATACTAGTCGTACAACAATGACTTCTTATGCAACTAGTCATACAACAAGTACAACATATTATACAAGTAAAAATACTACTACAACTTATAATACTAATAGAACAACTACTACAACTTGGTCAACAAGTCATCAAACTGATACGTTTACCACAAGAAACACTGGTACAACAATAACAATGTGGAACACTGGTAACTACACAAGTAGAACAACATTTACCGCTGGTGGTGGAGGCGGTGGCGGTGACTGCTTTAGAGGTTGTATGTAAATTAAATAATTATGGCACATAGATTTAGAGATTCATACTTAAACGCAACATTAACATTTGCAGATGATAAAATTACCTGGTTTTGCCCAGAGATGAATGATGTACGAGAAGTTATGATGTCTTGGGAACAACCTATTATGAATAAAATGGCTGAGGTTGCTGTATCTTCTGGCGATCATGTTTTAGAGTGTGGTTTTGGTATGGGTATATTATCTACAGCTGTTCAAGCTAGAAACCCAGCATCTCACACTATAGTTGAATGCCATCCTCAAGTACTAGTTAAATTAAATGAGTGGGCGGCTGATAAACCAAATGTAACTGTAGTAAATGGTAAGTGGTTTGATTTATTAAGTGAACCAGAAAAATACGATGCAATATTAATGGACACTTATGTTGATGATGATTTACATCCTAAGTTTGCCGGTTTTTGTCAAAAGAAAGCTAAAGATAATTGTAAGGTTAGTTGGTGGAATTTTAGTGGTGGAACAACAGATGAGTTTATGAAGTTTTATTGGGATAATGTAACGTTTACAGAGGTTACAGGTTTAACAGTACCTGAAAATACTTATTATAATAGAACAAATTATTTTGTGCCATTAAAAGTTTTAAATCAAAAAGCAAAAACATATGGTATAGTTGATTCATCAAATGTACATACATCTACTAGTGAAACAAGAAATATTTATAAGTTCGATGCTGATCAAGATGTATTAACGTGTGCAGATCCATCTAATCCTAGTCTAGTGGTTAAAAAAGGTATGTTATCATATGGTGTTAAATGTAAAGGTATTTATAACATAAACAACGGTTTATTAGTTGTTACTGGAAACCACCCAATGATAGTTAAAAGAGAAGGATCTTGGATTGAAAAAAATATGAATGAATTAGTTATTGGTGATAAGCTATATAAAGTAGATAATACTGAGGTTGAAATTACAAATTTAAACTTTGATAGCTCTGAAACAATATATACTGTTGTAAGATTAAATTCTGATGACAATTATTTTGTAAATGATATATTAATTAAAAACGGAGGAAAAGATGCCTAATACTACTACAACATGGTTTACCGCTTGGGCAACAAGTAGAGAAACATATCATGCTACATCGTACGATTCGTATTATCAAACGTATTTTAATACTAGTAAAAACACCACTACAACATATAATACATCACATACGACAAGTACATCATGGAATACTAGTCATAATACAACCACTACGTATAATACTAGTCATAATACAACTACTACTTACAATACTAGTCACTCTACTGGTACATCTCGTAATACGTCCCATAGTACAACTACGGTATATAATACATCTCACTCTACATCTCACAGTACTACTACAACGTATAATACTACTTACGCGACTAGTCGTGGTACTTCTCATAGTACTACCACAACGTATAATACATACCATAGTACGTCTCATAGTACAACTACAACGTATAATACAACTTGGTCAACTAGTTCTAATACGTATAAAAGCACAAGTCACACAACAACCACGACCTGGAGTACTAGTAATAGTACAACAACCACGTATAATACAACGTATGCTACAAGCCATAGTACAGCCACTAGTCATACTACTTCAACAACCTGGCAAACGAGTCAGAGTACGTCTCATACAACTGAGACTACGTACTATACGTCTCATAACACAACAACAACGTATAACACGTCTAAAACTACTACTACTACATTTAATACTAGTCAGAGTACTACTACAACAACTACGTATAACACGCAAAGAAGTACAACTACAACGTTTAACACTAGTTCAACAACAACTACAACGTGGCAAACAAGTCATGGTACATCTCATAGTACTACTACGACATATAATACTTCAAGAGATACAACGACTACTTATAATACAAGTAAAAGTACAACAACTACTTACAACACTAGTCATACAACTAGCACGACTACTACGTATAATACTACAAAAACCACAACCACGACGTTTAACACATCGCAGTCAACAACTACAACGTTTAATACGTCACAGTCAACTACTACTACCACTACGTATAATACAAGTAAAACGACAAATACAACTTTTACTACAACTTGGTCAACTAGTACTAACACAACAACTGTTTATGCTACAGCTACAACAAGAAGTACTACTACAACCTATAATACTAGTAAGAGCACAACTACGACTTATAATACGTACCATAGTACAACCACAACATTTAATACTAGTCAAAGCACAACTACATCTTGGAATACAACCACTACGACAATGACGTCTAGATATAATACAACAAGAAAAGATATGTCTACTATGGTTGATTATTTAAATAGAAGTACTTGTACAGCTTTTTCAGCATCTTCAGTGCAAGTATTTAGTGCTGTTTGTTCAGCATTTACAGGTGAAACTTATTATCACGATGGTAGTGGCACTTGGCCAGCTGCTGGAGATAAAGCTTATAGTGATGCTTCTTGTTCAACTCCTTTAGCTGCTGGATATTATAGACTTGGATTAGGTTCTCCTGCAGATGAAGATTATATAAGAATTATGTCAAGTGATGGAACTATCACAAGCGTTGGTGACTGTGCTTAGAAATAAGTGATATTGTGTAACTATATATAATAACGAATTAAATTTAATAATATGGAAATGTTTAATAAAAAGGTTTTAGACGGAAGAATAGGACCATTAAAGAAAAATACAAACCTAGATGACTTAGAACAAGTTGAGGGTTATGTAATTAGAAAAGCAAGTGAAGCTGGTTTAGAGACTAGTTATGATGTTATGGCAGAAGAAATGCCTTATTTTAAAACCATGGGTTATACGTCATATGGAACTAGTTTTATAATGCAACCCTTGAATCTTAAGTTTAGAACTGAGCAGATAGACGATGCTTATGATGATAAAGATATTGATGTTTTAGATTGGGCTGGATATTTAAATAAAAATATTCAAGAAAAACAAGCTAACAAATATCAAAATAGAAGAAAGGTAGATACAAAAAAATATCCTTATAAAGATTATTTAGTTGTTTTACCTGGATCTAATAAGTTAAAAGAAATAGTGTGTTTAAATAAAATGATAGCAATATCAAAAAAATATAAACACAACATATGGTTTAAACCACATCCTATCACTAAACATCAGTTTATTGGTGAGCTACAAGATTTATTTGGTGAAGAAGCTATATTACATAGAGATATGGATTTATATCATTTTTTAGTTAAAGCTAAGAAAGTATACACAACACATGTGAGTGAAAGTGCTTTATATGCAACTATACTTGGTAAAGATATAGAACCAATAGATGTTTGGCAGTTAACACATAAAGGATCTTTTCATCATATCAACGCTAGATTATACGATAATAAAAACATTGAATGGGTTAATAAAACGTTTTCTAGCCCTAAATCAGGTGTTATTAATCCAAACGTTGATAAAAATTGGAAAGAAAAAGTAGATAAATACTTTGAGTATATTTTAAACAAAAGATATTACTACAAAGATTGGTTTATAGACAATAGAAAACCAAAATCTAAAAAATAGTAAAAAGCGTGACAATTGCGTAATAATATAAGAGTAAGAAGTTTAATTAAAATTTAATAAAATGGCAAAAAAGACAAAAGATTTAAAAATCACAAAAGACGAACTAAAGTCTATACAAGTTGTAGTAACTGAAATTAATCAGTTGCAAATGCAAATAGGTGGCTTAGAAGTACAAAAAGACATAGCTTTGAGCAGATTAAAAGAAGGTCAAGGGATGTTAAGAAAACTACAAGCTGGGCTTGAAGATAAGTATGGAAAAGTCTCTGTTAATTTAGATACAGGAATTTTAAAACCAGTTGAAGATGAGCAAGCACTTAATAAGAAAAATTAGTATAGGCAAGGATTATAAAAACGAAGCTATGCACTATTCTGTAGGCCAAGAGGTTTATGGAGGACATATGATAGATTGTATTGTCGAAGAAGATGAAAAATATAGTATATTCATTATAAAGAATAACGAAATTTTACCTTGGAAAGACTTTAACAAAAACATGGCAATAGCAGTTGAATATAATTTAGAATATTAGTGAAATCACTACATGATTTCGTTGTTGAACCTTTTGGTGGTAGGTATACTAACCAAAAAAAGGTAGGTGATAAGACTTTAATATTGAATAGTGAAATAACTCACCATCAATATGTTAATAGAATAGGTGTTGTTAAATCACTACCACTAATTGGTAAAACAAATATAAAAGTAGGAGATCAAGTTGTTGTTCACCATAATATATTTAGAAGATGGTATAATATAAGGGGTGAAGAAAAAAATAGCAAAGGTTATATAGATGACAATAGCTATCTATGTACATATGATCAAATATTTGCTTACAAAAGAAAAGACAAATGGAAAGCTGTTGAAGGCTACTCATTTGTAAAACCAATTGAATCTAATGATATATTTAGTTTAGATAAAGAACAACCTTTAATAGGTGTTTTAGTATATTTAGACGACACCAATGATGAATTAAAAAAAGGTGATCTAGTAGGTTTTACACCCTCTAGTGAATACGAGTTTATAATTAATGGTGAAAGATTATATAGAGTTAGATCTAAAAATTTAACTATTAAGTATGAATATCAAGGAGAGGAAAAAGAATATAATCCAAGCTGGCTATAAAGCTGTTGAAGAATTAGTAAAAGTTGCTAAAGAACCAATAGTAGATAGTGGAGATGATATAACAGCTGATAGATTAAAAAACGCTGCGGCTACAAAAAAGTTAGCTATATTTGATGCGTTTGAAATACTTACCAGAATACAAGACGAGGAAAATATATTAGAAAATAAACCAAAAGAAGAAGAGAAAACTAAAACTTTTTCTGGGTTTGCTGAAAGAAGATCCAAATAATGTATAGTCAAGATTTATATCAAATAATAGAACCTGTTAAAATAAACACTTTAAAAAGATTAAATAAATCAAAAAAGTGGCAATATGGATATAATAAGGAGCATGATCTAGTTGTTATATCTAAAACAGGTGAGATAGGTGATATATATGAAATACAAAATCTTAAAATAGCTTTACCTAAAGCTCCTAAGAATATACATAGATTTAAAAGTGATAAGTTTGAGGTTGTTGAACAACCAAAAGCTTTACAAAGAATTAAAACTATATTTGATTGGAAAGAGTATCCAAATGATTTTAAAAATCAATATATAGATTACATAGAGGAAGAGTTTAAAAGAAGAGATGAGGGTTTTTGGTATTACAATAAAGGTACACCAACATATATAACAGGAACACATTACATGTATTTACAATGGAGTAAAATAGATGTAGGACATCCAGATTTTAGAGAAGCAAATAGATTATTCTATATGTTTTGGGAGGCTTGTAAAGCAGATAAAAGATGTTACGGTATGTGTTATTTAAAAAATAGACGATCTGGTTTTTCGTTTATGGCTTCTGGTGAACTTGTAAATATGGCTACATTAGCTAGTGATTCAAGATTTGGTATATTATCTAAAACAGGTCCTGATGCTAAAAAAATGTTTACTGACAAGGTTGTGCCAATATCAGTTAATTATCCTTTCTTTTTTAAACCGATTCAAGATGGTATGGATCGACCTAAAACAGAATTAGCATATAGAGTACCAGCTTCTAAATTAACTAGAAGAAATATACAAGCAAGTGATAGACCAGAAGAGTTACAAGGATTAGATACTACTATTGATTGGAAAAATACTGGAGATAATAGTTATGATGGTGAAAAACTAAAACTATTAGCACATGATGAAAGTGGTAAGTGGGAAAGACCTAATAATATATTAAATAACTGGAGAGTTACTAAAACTACATTAAGATTAGGTAGCAGAATTATTGGTAAGTGTATGATGGGTTCAACATCAAACGCTTTAGATAAAGGTGGTGATAACTTCAAAAAACTTTATAAAGATTCAGATGTTACAAAAAGAAACCGCAATGGACAGACTAGCTCGGGATTATATAGTTTGTTCATACCTATGGAATGGAACTACGAAGGATTCATTGATTCTTATGGCTTACCTGTATTCGACACTCCAGAAACAGAAACAAAAGGACCGTATGGGGAATACATTGACACAGGTATTATCGAGCATTGGCAAAATGAAGTAGATGGTTTAAAAAACGATGGAGATGCTTTAAATGAATTTTATAGACAATTTCCAAGAACTGAAGAACATGCTTTCAGAGACGAAACTAAAAATAGTATATTTAATTTAGCTAAAATTTACGAGCAAATAGATTTTAATGAAGAATTAAATAATAACAATGAAATTACAAGAGGTAATTTCCAGTGGATTAATGGAGCCAAAGATACTAAAGTTACTTTTTATCCTGACGCAAGGGGTAGATTTTTAATTAGTTGGGTTCCTAATCAAAGACAACAAAATAATATTATATTTAAAAATGGTAGAAAACACCCAGGAAATGAACACATGGGTGCTTTTGGTTGTGATAGTTATGACATATCAGGTACAGTAGATGGTCAAGGTTCAAAAGGATCTTTACACGGTTTAACTAAGTTTAGTATGGAAGATTGTCCACCAAGCCACTTTTTTTTAGAATATATTGCAAGACCAGCAACCTCAGAGATGTTTTTTGAGGATGTTTTAATGGCTTTAGTATTTTACGGGATGCCATTACTTGCAGAAAATAATAAACCTCGTCTATTGTATTATTTAAGAAGACGTGGTTATAGAGGTTATTCGATGAATAGACCTGATAAAGTTTGGAATAAATTATCTGTAGCTGAAAAAGAAATAGGTGGTATACCAAACTCTAGTGAAGATATTAAGCAGGCACACGCTGCCGCGATAGAAATGTATATACAAGATCATGTGGGATTAAAACAAGATGGTACTCATGGTAATATATATTTTAATAACACATTAGGTGATTGGGCTAAATTTGATATTAATAATAGAACAAAATTTGATGCTACTATTAGTTCGGGTTTAGCAATAATGGCTTGTAATAAACATTTATACAGACCTAATGCTGAAAAAGAAAGAACAAAATTAAACATAAGCATAGCTAAATATAAACAAAAAGGTATGCATTCAAAATTAATAAATTAATATGGCTGAGTCAGTTGTTAAAAGTTATTTCCCAAGTCAAGTTGCTAGCGACGTTGAGAAGATCCAAGTAGACTATGGATTAAAAGTTGCTAAAGCAATTGAAAGTGAGTGGTTTAAACGCGACTCTGGTGCTAATAGATATTATGGTAATCAAACAGAATTCCATAAACTTAGACTATATGCACGTGGTGAACAAAGTATACAAAAATATAAAGATGAATTATCTATTAACGGTGATTTATCATATCTTAACTTAGACTGGAAACCAGTACCTATTATACCTAAATTTGTAGATATAGTAGTAAATGGTATATCAGAAAGAGTATTTGATGTTAAAGCATATTCTCAAGATCCATATGGTGTTTCTAAAAGAACACAGTATATGGAAGCTAAAATAAGAGATATGGAAGCTAAAGATCTAACTGATTTTGCTGAGCAAGCTTTTGGTGTAGATTTAAGAGAAACTAAAAAAGAAGAGTTACCTGATAGCATAGAGGAGTTAGAATTACACATGCAGTTAAGTTACAAGCAGTCTATTGAAATAGCAGAAGAGCAAGCTATTAATACTATAATGCAAGGTAACAACTATGATTTAACAAGAAGAAGATTTAATTATGATTTAACTGTTCTTGGTATTGGTGCTGTAAAAACTAACTTTAGTAAATCTAATGGAATTACTATTGATTACGTTGATCCTGCAAATTTAGTATACTCTTATACTGATTCGCCTTATTTTGAGGATATATATTATGTAGGTGAAGTTAAAAGTATACCTGTTAACGAGTTGAAAAAACAATTTCCTGATTTATCAACAGAAGAATTAGAAAATATACAAAAACAAGGTTTTCAAAACTCTGGATATTATAACAGAAGTATAACAGAAACAAATCAAGAAGATAAAAATCAAGTTCAAGTTTTATATTTTAATTATAAAACATATGCTAACGAAGTGTATAAAGTTAAAGATACCGCGACGGGAGCTAGCAAAATATTAGTAAAAGATGATCAATTTAATCCAGCTATGGATGAGATGCTTGAAAGAAAGTATGGTAAATTATCAAGGTCAATAGAGGTTTTATATGAAGGTGCTATGATTTTAGGTACTGAAAAAATGTTAAAATGGCAATTAGCTAAAAACATGATGAGACCTAAAAGTGATTATACTAAGGTAAAAATGAATTACTCTATATGTGCGCCAAGAATGTACAAAGGTAGAATTGAATCTTTAGTAAGCAGAATAACAGGTTTTGCTGATATGATTCAATTAACTCATTTAAAGCTACAACAGGTAATGTCTAGATTAGTACCAGATGGTATTTATTTAGATGCTGATGGTTTAGCCGAAATAGATCTTGGTAATGGTACTAACTATAACCCACAAGAAGCATTAAACATGTTCTTCCAAACAGGTAGTATTATAGGTAGATCATTTACGTCTGATGGTGACATGAACCCAGGTAAAGTACCTATTCAAGAAATACAAAGTGGATCTGGTGGTCAAAAAATGCAATCACTTATTCAAACGTATAATTATTATCTACAGATGATAAGAGACGTGACCGGATTAAATGAGGCTAAAGACGCTAGCTCACCTTCTAAAGATGCTTTAGTTGGTGTACAAAAAATAGCAGCTGCAAATAGTAACACTGCTACTAGACATATATTACAAGGTGGTTTATACTTAAGTGCTGAAACGTCTGAAGCAATATCATTAAGAGTATCTGATATTATAGAATATTCTCCTGCTAGAGATGCTTTTATACAATCTATAGGTGCTCATAACGTTGCTACTTTAAGTGAATTAGAAAATTTACATTTGTATGATTTTGGTATATTCTTAGAATTAACACCTGATGATGAAGAAAAACAAATGTTAGAAAATAACATTCAGATGGCGTTAACTCAACAAAACATTGAGTTAGAAGATGCTATAGATCTTAGAGAAATTAAAAACGTTAAATTAGCTAATCAACTTCTTAAAATAAGACGTAAGAAGAAATTAGAAAGAGATCAAGCTAATAACGAAAGAAATATACAAGCTCAAGCAGAAGCAAACGCTCAAGCTCAAGAAGTTGCAGCACAAGCTGAAGTTCAAAAAAATGCAGCTTTAACAGAACAAAAACTTCAATTGGCACAAACAGAAGCTCAAATAGAGTTAATGAGAATGTCTAAAGAAGTTGAACATAAAAAAGCTTTGATGAATCATGAATTCCAAATAAATAAAATATTAAAAGGTATGGAATTTGATAACATCACGGGTAAAGAGAAGATGAAAGAGGATCGAAAAGACGAACGAACTAGAATACAAGCTACTCAACAGTCTAAAATGATCGATCAAAGAAATAAAGATAAGTCCCCAGAAAACTTCGAATCCAGTGGAAACGATATAATGGGTGGCGGTTTTGGATTAAATTCGTTTGATCCAAGATAATTGTTTAATTATATAATATTATATTATGGCTAATAAAGAAGAAAAGGTAGTTGAAGAAGTTCAACCTACCGAAACTAAAAATGAATCTACGGAAGTAGAAAAAGAAGGTGGTGACATGAAGGTCACAGAAGAAACACCTGAAAAGGTTGAAAAACCTGAAACACCTAAAAACGAAGCTGGTGATTTTAAATTAGATTTTTCTAACAAACCAGAAGAGGTTGTTGAAGAGAAAGAAGATTTAATGGATAACACTGAAGCTAATAAATTCAAAGCTCCTGAAAAACAAGAAGAAGTTGTTGAAGAAAAAGCTGAACAACCTATTTTAGAAGAGGTTGAGGTTTCAGAAGAGGAAGTTCAAGAAAAAGTAGAAGAGGTTAAAGAAGATGTTGAACAAGCTGTAGAGCAAGCTCAACAAACCGGAGAACCTTTACCGGAAAACATTCAAAAAGTCGTGGACTTTATAAATGATACTGGTGGTAGTTTAGATGACTATGTAAGACTTAATCAAGATTATACTAAACATGATGATAAAGCTTTACTTAGGGAATACTACAAACAAACAAAACCTCATTTAACTGATGATGAAGTTCAATTTATTATGGAAGATAAATACTCATGGACTGAAGAGGAAGAAGAAGATGAGAAACTTGTTAAAAGAAAAAAATTGGCGTTAAAAGAGCAAGTTGCAGACGCTAGAGCCCACTTAGACGGGTTAAAGTCTAAATATTACGAAGAAATCAAAGCTGGATCTAACTTAACGGAAGATCAACAAAAAGCTGTAGATTTTTTCAATCGTTACAACGAAGATGCTAAGGTAAACGAAGAGCAATCTTCTATATTTATAAAAAAGACAGATAATGTCTTTTCAAACAAATTCAAAGGTTTTGAATATAACGTGGGAGAAAAAAAATATAGATTTAATGTTAGGGACGTTGATAAAGTAAAGAAAACCCAAAGTGATATTGGAAATTTTATTAGTAAGTTTACGAACAATAATAATGAAATGGAAGACGCACAAGGTTATCATAAATCTTTATTTACAGCAATGAACCCTGATTTAGTTGCTAATCACTTTTACGAACAAGGCCGAGCAGATGCTATCAAGGATAGTGTTGCAAAAGCTAAAAACGTTGATATGGACCCTCGTAAAACACACGAGAAAGTTCAAGATGTTAGCGGTTTTAAAGTAAGAGCAGTACCTTCAGGTGATTCTTCGAGTGACTTTAAATTTAAAATTAAACGTAAATAACTTTTTAAAAATTAAAAACAATGGCTTTAGGAACATTTTCAGGCGGTGCATCAACTGCACACCTGACTCCCAGACCGGATAAAAGTTTATTCGCTGGGAATTACCTGTCAATAGACGGTAATGATTTTAATTTCACCAAACAGTTTTTACCAGAAGTATACGAAAAAGAAGTTGAAAGATTTGGTAACAGATCTATTAGCGGTTTTTTACGTATGGTTGGCGCTGAAATGCCAATGGCTTCTGATGAAGTTGTATGGGCTGAGCAGGGAAGAATTCACGTAGCATTTGACGATTGTAGTCTTGCTGCTAACTCTGACGCTGCGACGAACAAAATCACTTTCGCTAGTTCTGCAAATCAAGATTATGTAAATATTGGAGATACTGTAATAATTAGCAAAGGTGGTAAAACTACTAAGTGTTATGTCCAAGCTAAACCTTCTGCAACTACTATTACTGCTGTGCCTTACAAGGCTGATCAGTTAATGGATGCTGCTGCTGGTGGTTGGGATAATACTGGTGCAACAACAGGCATTAGCTTGTTTGTTTACGGTTCTGAATATGGAAAAGGATCTAAGGATGTTGGTAATTCTATAAACGCTAAAAGCGAATTTTATAAGAATTCTCCAGTTATCATTAGAGACAAATATTCTGTAAACGGTTCTGATACTGCTCAAATTGGTTGGGTTGAAGTTACTACAGAAATCGGTACATCTGGTTACTTGTGGTATCTAAAATCTGAGCATGAAGCAAGAATCAGATTTGAAGATCAGTTAGAAATGGTAATGATTGAAGCTGAAAAAGCTGCTCATTCATTTACTGCAGACCCTGGCGCTGGATCTAACAGTTTTACTGTTAAAGGTTCAGAAGGTATGTTTGCTGCTATCGAATCAAGAGGATTAGTTTATTCTGATGCTGATTTTGGTGGTTCACATGCTGACGACGGTTTAGCTGATTTTGATAAAATTCTTCAAGAATTAGATAAGCAAGGTGCTATCGAAGAAAATATGTTATTCCTTAATAGAGGAGTTTCATTAGCTATCGATAACATGCTAGCTGCTCAAAATTCTTATGGAACTGGTGGTACATCTTATGGTGTATTTGACAATTCTGAGGATATGGCATTAAATTTAGGTTTCTCTGGTTTCAGAAGAGGTTCTTATGACTTCTATAAAACTGACTGGAAATATCTTAACGACTCTACTACTAGAGGATTAGTTAAAGATGTTGAAGGAGTTTTTGTACCAGCTGGAGTATCTACTGTTTATGACCAAATTCTTGGTAAAAACATCCAGAGACCATTCTTACATGTCAGATATAGAGCTTCAGAAGCTGATGACAGAAGAATGAAATCTTGGATCACTGGTTCAGTTGGTGGAAACTATACTTCTGACGAAGACGCAATGAACGTTCATTTCTTATCTGAGAGATGTTTATGTGTTCAAGGAGCAAATAACTTTATTTTGCTTAAGTCTGGTGACGGAGTAATCGGTGATGCTGACTAATCAACACTAATTAAAGGTTAAAGGGAGCTTCGGCTCCCTACACCTTTATTTTTAATAACTTTTTTAATTATATTATATCATGGCAAAAAAAACAAGCACCCCAGATACGTGGGAAATGAAAGATAGGATTTATCATTTAAAATCAGATAGTAAACCTGTCGTTTATGTAATTCCAAGTAGACACACTAGAAGAAAACCTTTATTATGGTTTGATGATAATGAGAAAATACAAAAAGAATTACGATACGCAACTAACCAAAGTTCACCTTTTGTGGAAGAACAAAAAGGAGTTGCAACTCTAGGGCATATAGCCTTTAGAAATGGAACGTTAGTTGTTCCAAAAAGAAGACAAAATCTTCAAAAAATGTTATCACTATATCATCCAATGAAAGACATTATATATGTTGAACGTGATGAAGTGAAAGAAGCAACAAATGATTTAGGTTACATGGAAATGGAAATCGAAGCTTTATTAGTTGCTAGAGAAATGGACATAGATCAAGCTGAGGCAATACTCAGAGTTGAAATAGGTAGTAGCGTAAATAATATGACCTCTAACGCAATAAAAAGAGATCTAATGCTTATGGCTAAGAAAAACCCTTATATGTTCTTAGAATTAGCTCAAGATGATTCTGTGGAGCTAAGAAACATTGGTATTAAAGCTGTCGAAGCAAATATACTAAAAATTTCACCTGATAACAGAACATTTCAATGGGCAAGTAATGGTAGAAAACTATTTACAGTACCATTAGATGAACATCCATATTCAGCTTTAGCCGCTTGGTTTAAGACTGATGAAGGTATGGAGGTTTTAACATCAATACAAAAAAGATTAAAATAATTAATCACTTTATAGAGTAGTCATCTCTATGGGGTGACTACACTATAAATAAAAAAACTATGGCAGTTAATATCGATACAGTATATCAAAGAGTGTTAGCAATAGCTAATAAAGAACAGAGAGGTTATATAACACCTCAAGAGTTTAACTTATTGGCAAACCAAGCACAAATGAATATATTTGAACAATACTTTTACGATTGGAATCAATTTGAAAAAGGAGAAACAGGTAATGATAGTACATATTCTGATATGCTAGATTTGCTAAACGAAAAAATTGATATTTTCGAAAAATTTAGAGTTAGCTGTTTATATACAACTAATGTTAATCAAGCTGGTATATGGGAATTACCAGATCATTATAGAATGGGTGAAATATACTCTTTATGTAATGGTCAATATGTTGAAATAGAAAAGATTGATCAAAATCAACTTCATCATATACAAAACTCTCCATTAACAGCTCCAACAATAGACAGACCTGTCTATGTTAGAACATCTAATATACTTAGAATTGGATCAACAACAGATCTATTAACAGGTATACCTTTAGAAAGAACAATACAAGTCTTTCCAACAATCACTACAGGAGTCGTGTGTAATTACATAGATCACCCATCAAAAGTATCTTGGGGATATACAATAGTTAATGAGAAAGCTTTATACAATGCTGATAGAACAACTCATTTTGAATTACACCCATCTGATGAAAAGAATTTAGTTATTAAAATATTAGAATTAGCTGGTATTTTAATAAAAGATCCTGGACTATATCAGTTAGCTGGTACAGAAGAGGCTCAATATTTACAACAAGAAAAACAATAATAAGATATGCCACTATTTACAGGAACACAACAACAATATTACGAAAATAGTCAGAGTTTCACAACAACAGCAAATCAGGCAAATGGTTCTGGTCATGGTGATGAGGGTAAATATGTATTAAGTTTTGATCCTGCACCAACAGCCGAAGAACAATTTACTGTATTTGTCAACGGAACAGAGGTTAGTAGTGGAACATATACTTATGCTACAGCTGGTACACCAGCAATTGGTACTATAACATTTACATCTGGTAAACCAGCTTTAGATGATATTGTACTAGTTAAACAGTTTAACTTTGATGAAAATTTAGGTAACTATCAGTTTATAACCGTTAAAGATATTATAAAT
>CETI01079641.1_pt1 | contig 20575 bp, 23 predicted proteins | sample 361441 | NCBI WGS metagenome assembly CETI01 (sample SAMEA2622478, study PRJEB7988) | marine metagenome | biome: marine biome (ENVO:00000447); feature: deep chlorophyll maximum layer (ENVO:xxxxxxxx); material: "saline water (ENVO:00002010), including plankton (ENVO:xxxxxxxx)" | depth 90 m | reverse complement strand
TCTGCTGTAGCTTCTTCAACTGAGCTTTTAACAATTTCATGTTCATGAGAGATAGGAAGTAAAGCCATGTGCCTAGCTCTTTTTATAGCTGTTGTTAAACTTCTATGATCTTTTGCCGAGTTACCAGTCCTGTAAGAACTTGTAATCTTCGCTCTATCTGAAATATAAGAAATTAAAACATCAACATCTTTATAATCAACAGGTAAACCTTTTATAACCTTAGAAATAGGTTTTTTTCTAGCTCTAAAGTCGAAGGAAAAATTATTTCTTCTAGTATTTTGTCTATTTGTAGTCATTTTATTCCTTTTCTACCATGGTAATTCTTCAGCATCATCTGTCTCATTTTCAGGAGAAGTCTGTGCCTGATTCATTCCAATATCATTCGGTTGATTATTTTCTGCTGGAGGATTACTCATATTTTGAGTGAAGTTTCCAGCGCCTTCAGAGGATTCAGCATTTCTATCCAAAAAAATAACCCTAAAAGCTGTAACCTCATTTGATTGTCTTTGAGAACCATCATTTGCAGTATAAGTACTTGATTTAAATCTTCCTTCTACAAAACACCTAGAACCTTTTTGAAGAAATTGATTTACTGATTCTGCAGTTTTATTCCAACAGGCAATTCTAAACCATTCTGTTTCTTGAATCTGCTCTCCATCAGAGCCATTTCTGTAGGAATTTACAGCTAAGCTAAAGTTTACAACCATTGAACCATTTGGGGTGTACCTCATCTCTGGATCAGATCCACAATTTCCTATAAGTAATATTTGATTTAGACTCAACTTATCTCCTTATTTAGAACTGACTTTGTAGGGTTTGAATTTTTCTTTTGAAGTTATTAAATGACGTATTACATTTTCATTTTCTTTAAGAATGTTTTCTAATTGAGCAATTGCCACTGGTTCTGCCTCTAATTCAGCTAGAAAATATGTTCCTTCTTCAAAATTATTGATTATGTAAGACAATTTTCTTTTAGCCCAAATTTCTGCTTTGATCACCTTACTTTTCTTAGGTAATGATATAGATTTAGTTACATTTGATAAAGATTCTTCAGCAGCTTGGTCATCTAAGATGCCACCTATAATCCACATTAATTCATATCTTTTCAAAATTTTCCCTTTTTCAATTGGTTTTCTGATGTATAAAATTATAACATTGATTTCTTCATAAATGCTCTAAATATAAATGATTTATTTATGGAAGTGGCAATTTATGCATAATTTTACTTACCTGATCTTTTATAGTAGAGCTATTTTTATCTGATGTTGTAAGAGTTTCATATATAAGATCTCCAATTTCCAATAAATCATTTTGAGATATTCCTCTAGTTGTAATTGCAGGAGTTCCTATTCTTATTCCAGATGTGATTTTTGGAGGTTCTGGATCAAACGGGATCGCATTTTTATTTACTATAATTCCAACTGAATTTAATTTTTCTTCAGCTTCAGCACCATTAAGATTTACCGATCTAGTATCTATCAACATTAGGTGATTATCGGTCTGATCTGAAACAATTCTTAAGTTCTTCTTCTTAAAAAAATCACACAATAATTTTGCATTACTAATTATATCTTTTGAATATTGAATAAATTCATCAGTGGAAGCTTCCTTAAATGCTACAGCTTTTGCTAGTACATTATTCATAATAGGCCCGCCCTGTACAGCAGGAAAAATTCCTCTATCATATTTTTTAGAAAGAGAATCACTAACAATTGCAATCCCTCCTCTTGGGCCTCTAAGAGTCTTATGGGTTGTAGATGTAATTATATCTGCTATGTTTACTGGTGAAGGATGCTGTTTTGAAACTATCAAACCTGCTATATGAGCAATATCAGCCATCAAAAGTGCATTTACTGATTCAGCTATTTTTTTGAACTTTGGAAAATCAATAATTCTCGAATAGGCAGAAAAACCACAAATTATAATTTTAGGCTTAATTTCTTCTGCGGTTTTTTGAAGTGATTCGAAATCTATCATTTCAGTTTCTTTATTCAAAAAATAATTATGAATTTCGTATATTTTCCCAGAAAAATTTACATTATGACCATGCGATAAATGTCCTCCGTGATCTAAAGACAAACTTAGGATTTTATCTCCAGGTTTTAGTAAAGCAATATAAGCTGCCATGTTAGCTTGTGAACCAGAATGAGGCTGAACATTTATATGATTACTTTGAAAGATTTTTTTCCCTCTTTCAATAGCTAAATTTTCAGCTTGATCTGCAAATTCACATCCAGCATAATATCTTTGCCCTGGATAACCTTCTGCATATTTATTAGTTAATATTGATGAAGTATATTTTCTAACTGAACTTGAAGCATAATTTTCAGATGCTATAAATACTGCTGAATCTCTTTGTCGTTTTTGTTCATTTTCTAAAATATTGTCAATTTCAAGATCAATAGTGTTCATTTCATATTCCCTAAGTATATATTTCTACATATATTCTATATTGATTTTTTTTCTAATAGAATGAAATAATTGAATCATATAAAAAAGATTATTGATGAAATATGAATGAATTCTTAGAAATACCTAAAACTGCAATGGTAGTATTTGCGCATCCTGATGATGCAGAAATTGGAACAGGAGCAACTGTTGCAAAATGGGTTTCTCATGGAACTGAGGTAGTTTATGTCCTTGGAACTACAGGCTCAAGTGGATCAAATGACGTAGAGATGACTAGTAAAAAAATAGTTGGCATCAGATCTAATGAACAAATAGAAGCAGCAAAAGTCATAGGGGTTAAGGAAATAGTATCTTTGAACTATATTGATGGAGAACTAGAATCAAATAGATCTTTATTATCTGATTTAGTCTATAACATTAGAAAATTTAGACCCGAAATTATATTTACTCACGATCCATTTAGAATGAAAAACTTTTTGCATAGAGACCATAGAAATTTAGGATTTTCTGTTATGGATGCTATTTATCCATATGCAAGAGATCATCTACATTTTCCTGAACAAATAGATAAAAATATCCAACCATATAAAGTGAAAAAATTATTATTTTGGGGCAGTGATGAACCCAATATTTGTGTAAATGTCACATCTTTTGAACAAAAAAAAGTTGAATCATTATCCAAACATGAAAGCCAGTTGCCTGGCTTGAGTCTAGGGTCAGAGTATGGGAAAAATATAATAAAAAGATTACAGGAATCGGCTAAAAGCATGAACTTTGAGTATGGAGAATCTTTTAGAATGATAGAAGCAAGATCTTAATGATTGACATAAATAATAAAAAGTTTAATTTCTATGACCCAATAAAATTAATTGAAATGGAAAAAATATCTGAAAAATTCTTTTCGGATATTATTTATATACTTTCAGAGAAATATATTCCAAATAGAGAAAAAAATAAAATAAAAAACCAGTTTTCAAACCTAATCTTAAACTACTCAAATAAAAATTCAGAAAAAGCTAATCCTCAAAAGAAATTTTCAAGTTTTGAAAATATTTTGAATGAAGATCTAATCATAAGACTAGAAAAAAAATCATCTGAAGTAACACTTCTTAAATCAAATTTTATACTGATAGATATCAACAACAATAAAAATTTAAATTTTACTGAGGAAATATTAAATAAAATTTTGGAAAAAAGAATGATACCTATAATTTCTCATCCCGAGAGGTTTGAAATTTTTGAAAAAAATAATCTTAAAAGATTGAAAAGTAAAGGTGTTCTATTTCAATTATCTTTAGGTTCATTTTCATCATATTTTGGAGAAACCTCTATGATTAAATCTAAAGATTTTTTAGAAACTGGCATTTATGATTTTGTTGCGTCAGATACCAATAACTATCATCAATATAACGATGATATTTTTGAAGATCAAATAAATGAAATTTCAAAAATAGTTGGTTCAAGCAAATTGAACCAAATGCTTTATGATAATCCTAAAAATGTTATTGATGAAAAAACTTCAAACGATTATCAATTATTACATACTAAAGGAAGTTAGCCATTTAGAATAATCGGATTTCTTTTTAACTGAATCATTACCTATGACAATTGAAAAATATAGCTCTTGTAATTTCTTAGTTATTTCACCAATAGAACCTGTTCCTATTTTTCTACTATCTAGTGTCCCTACTGATGTAACATGAGCCGCAGTTCCTGTAAGAAAAACTTCGTCTGCCAAATATAATTCTGACCTATGAATTTTTCTTTCTGTGACTTTCAATCCTAATTCTTTTTCTGCAATTTCAATTATTGAATCTCTTGTAATTCCTAATAAGCAATTATCTGTTTCTGTAGGAGTTATGATTTCATCATTTTTAATCATAAATAAATTCTCTCCACTTCCTTCTGATACAGTACCGTCAAAGTTTAGGAGAATTGCTTCGTCAAAGTTAGCTGAAACTGCTTCTGTTTTCGCAAGTATACTTGTTGTATATAGACCTGAAAGCTTTACTCCAGTTGGCATCATTGTATCTTCAGGCCTTCTCCATGAACTTGTTTGGCAATTAATAGGTTTATCGTTATCAATATAAGCACCAAAAGGAATAACTATTATACTTAAATCGTCCTCAAGCTCATGTAATTTTAAATTCGCTACTAATTCATGAGATTTATAAGCTAAAGGTCTTATATAAACATCCTTCTTATATCCATTAGATTTTACAAGATCAACAGTAATTTCAGAAAGTTCTTCTGCAGTATATGGAAGGTTCATACGAAGAATTTTTGCTCCTCGTAAAAGTCTTTCATAATGTTCTTTTAACCTGAAAATTACCATATTGTTATTATCAGAATTCCAGTTACCTCTAATTCCTTCAAATGCAGCAGTTCCATAATGCAATGCGTGAGTCATAACTCCAACTTTTGCATCTTTTAATAAAATTTTGTTCCCTTGATGAAATGCCATTCCTTCAACTGTCATAGTCATAACTCCAGTAATAATTTATTTTCTCTTTTTTTTAAATTCTTCATATAGTTTATACGTAAGCTCATTAAATGGGTAATATTTTCCTGGAGAGCCTGGATTTTTGATCAGTTCATTTTTTACTAATTCTTCTATTTCAACTCTCTCTTCCATTATTTTCAAGCATTCGTCAAAGATTATATTTGGCAAAACAACAACTCCATCAATATCTCCTAAAATATAATCTCCAGGTCTAACAAGTATTCCTCCACAATTTATGGGTTGATTTACATAATATGGAAGCATGATTCCAGGTCCTTGTTTTGAGGTAAAAGAATGAGCATATATTGGAAAATTATATTTTTCCATTGCATCAGAATCTCTTACCGAACCATCAGTTACTAACCCAGCTATATTTTTTTGAGCTAGTCTAAGAAATTTTATATCTCCTCCAATCGATTCCCAAGGTCCTACAGAAGATGCTACTAGAACTGAATCTTCTGAACATAATTCAAATGCTTGATACTCTGGAGAATTTATTTCTTTAGGTAAATCTTCTAATAAATCTTCTCTATAAAAAACAAATCCAAGTGTAACAGCTTTACCCACCATTTTCTCTTTTTCAATTAATAATCTAGGCCCCTCTATCATTGATTGATTCCAACCTAAAACAGTCATAGCGTCAATGACATTCTGAGAACTAAACCTTTTCAATTTATCAATTTTAGAAATCATGGGTTATCCTCTCTTAAAGTTTTCCAATGAAGACACCAAAATAGAACTATGAGGTAAATAAATATCATGTTTCTTTGCTAGATTTACAACATGACCTAAAATACTGTCAATCTCCAAGGGTTTTTTATTTTTCAAATCATTAAACATAGAAGAAGTCATTTCATCGGCTTCTTCTTTTAGCCCTATAATAATTTGATCAATATCCACGGAACTCAATTCTATACCTTCAGCAATACCAATGCTTAATATTTCTTTCATAGTTTCTCTTAAAATTTTTTCTCCATAAAAAGAATCAATCAATTCTCTAAAAGACATTCTGAATGAAGTCATTATAGTTCCAAATGCACCTACTATAATCATTTTTTCCCATAATGTAGACAAAATATTTTCAGAGATTTTAAAACTTAAGAATTTAGAATCAAAATTTTTATGAATATCTAATAATCTATTAGATTTGGAGTTATCTAATTCTCCAAATTCTACCAATGCAGATGATCCCTGCTGAAGAATTACTCCTGGAGATTCAATTTCAGCTTCTATAAAAGTTGCAGCAGGAATAATATTTTTTTTATCAACAAATTTTGCAATTTCATTATGGCTATTTACTCCATTTTGAATAGTAATTATCAATGTATTAACATCAGATATCTTACCTAACATTGGAAGAGTTTCGTTGTTTGAATATAACTTTGGTGTATAAAATATCAGATCAAAAGAATTAATATTGTTAACATTGTCTGTCGCATTTATATCTAAATTATAGTTACCCCAATTAGACTTAATTGATAATCCGTTAGAAGATATTTGATTATAATGATCTCCTCTACAAATTAAAGTTACATCAAATCCTTTGTTTTTTAATACGGCTCCATAGTAACTTCCTACAGAACCTGCTCCTAACACTGCAATTTTCATGAGAATCTATCTTATAATCTATTTTGGTAATTAATATAAATTAGTAACAAACTAATTATTTTGTAAAATGATACTATGAGAAAAAATAATAGAAAACATGATGAGGCTAGGAATTTATCAATAGTTCCAAATTATCAAAAAAATTCCATTGGTTCAGTCCTAATAAAATTTGAAGATACCCAAGTTATATGCTCAACTAATATTTCAAATAATCTTCCCAGATGGCTAATGAACAAAAATCAAGGTTGGGTAACTGCAGAATACAATATGCTTCCAAACTCATCCTTTGAAAGAATTTCTAGAGATAGAGGGAATAAACTTAGTGGTAGAACACAAGAAATCCAAAGACTTATTGGAAGATCCTTAAGACAAGCTATAGATTTAACAATGATTCCTGGAGTTATTCTTACTATTGATTGCGATGTATTAAATGCTGATGGAGGCACAAGAACTGCATCAATAACAGGTTCATACATTTCCACATATATTGCTTTAAAAAACTACTATAATACTAATCCATCAAAATTTTTCAAAAATCAAATCGCTGCAATCAGTTTAGGAAAGGTAGATGGAGAAATTTATCTAGACTTAGACTATTCTGAAGATTCTATAGCAGATTTTGATATGAATCTAATTCTTAACTCAAAATTAGAAATAATCGAAATTCAGGGTACTTCAGAAAATGAATTGCTTAGCTTTGAAGAATTAAATCAACTTATTCAAATAGGTTCAAATGGTATAAAAAATATACTAGATAAACAAAATGAAATAATAAAAAGCATAGACCTTAATTAGATAACTCAGAGGATAAAATGTACAAAATCAAATCGGTTTTAGGAAGAGAAATATTAGATTCCAGAGGCAATCCAACTGTCGGAGTGGAAGTTACACTTGAAGATGGTAAGTTGGGTCTATCATCCGTTCCATCCGGGGCGAGTACAGGTTCAAGAGAAGCACTAGAGCTAAGAGATAATGATTCAAGTAGATTCATGGGTAAAGGAGTATTAAAAGCAGTAGAAAATATTAATAATAAAATATCCAAGGCTTTAATTTCAAAAGATGTTCGAAATCAAATAGAAATAGATAACACAATGATTGATATTGATGGAACTGAGGAGAAAAAAAATATTGGTGCTAACGCAATTTTAGGTGTTTCACTAGCAATACTTTCAGCATCGAGTCAAGCAGAAGGTATTGAGATATATCAAAAAATCGCATCATTAATTCAAGAAAAAAACCCTGTGTTGCTTCCAGTTCCAATGTTAAACATAATGAATGGTGGAGCTCATGCAATAAATTCTACCGATTTCCAAGAATTCATGATTGCCCCTGTAGGATTTGGGACTTTTTCTGAATCTATTAGAGCAGGATCTGAAATTTATAGTACGTTAGGTAAAATTTTAGAGAAAGATGGTCTTTCAACAAATGTTGGTTTTGAAGGAGGATATGCTCCACCAAATTTATCAAATAATCAAGTATTAGATTATATTATGAAAGCTATTGAAAAATCAGGATACAAACCAGGAGAGAATATATTTATAGCTCTGGACCCTGCATCTTCAGAGTTTGCAAACAATTCAAAATACAATCTTTCAAAAGAAAATCTAGAACTTTCATCAGAAGAAATGATTGAGTATTATTCTAGATTAATTAAAGAATATCCAATCTATTCCATTGAAGATGGCTTATCTGAAGATGACTGGACAGGATGGAATAAATTTACAGAAAAACACGGTAAAGAAATTCAGATAGTCGGTGATGATTTGTTTGTCACTCAAAAAAAATATCTAGAAAAAGGTATTAATGAGAAATCTGCAAATTCAATCTTAATAAAATTTAATCAAGTAGGAACAATTTCCGAAACTATCGAAACAATTAATTATGCAATAAAAAATAATTTTAGTTCAGTTATTAGTCATAGATCAGGTGAAACAGAAGATACAACAATAGCTGATTTGGCAGTTGGAACTAACGCAGGTCAAATAAAAACGGGAGCACCAGCTCGGTCAGATAGGGTTGCAAAATATAATCGATTGCTTAGAATTGAAGAGAAACTTAAAGATAAAGCAACTTTTGCTGGAAAATCAATTTTATTTTAAATTATGTCTACAAATATAGGAATTAATGGTTTTGGTAGAATCGGAAGGCAGATTCTCAGAATTATTGCTGAAGAAGATTTAGATATAAAAATAGTTGCAATAAATGGAAGATCTGAGATAGAAACTTATAAGCATTTACTGAAGTACGATTCTGCTTATGGAAAAATAAAAATAGATATAAAAAACGACAAAGATTTTTTATATTTAGGTGATAGAAAAATTAGATTTTTCAATGAAAACAATCCTGAAAATATCCCTTGGTCTGAAGAAAATGTAAAAATAGTTATTGAATCAACAGGGAAATTTAATTCGAAAGAAAAGGCAAGCGCTCATTTAGGCAATGGCGTAAAAAAAGTTTTGCTAACCGCTCCTGGAAAAAATGAAGATGCAACTATTGTATTGGGAGTGAATGAGGATATATATGATAATGAAAAACATCATATAATTTCTAATTCTTCATGCACAACAAACTGTTTGGCCCCAATAGTTAAGATTTTAGAGGATAACTATAAAATCAAGAGCGGCTTTATGACTACAATTCATTCTTACACAAATGATCAAAATATTTTGGATAATTCACATAAAGATCTAAGAAGAGCAAGAGCTGGAGCATCAAGCATAATTCCAACAACTACAGGTGCTGCAAAATCAGTGGGGAAAGTAATAAAATCAGTTGAAGGAAAACTAGACGGTATGGCATTCAGGGTTCCTACTCCAAGTTGTTCTGTAGTTGATTTAAATGTGATTCTTGAAAAAAAAACAAGCTCATTAGAAATAAATAAATTATTTACAGAATACTCTAAAGGTAAACTTAAAGGTATTTTAGATGTGACAAATGAAAATTTAGTTTCCATTGATTTTTTAGGTAACAATCACTCTTCAATAATAGACTTGAATTCAACGATGGAAGTTGGAGATAATATGTTTAAAATTGTTAGCTGGTACGATAATGAGTGGGGATATGCACATAGAACTATTGATCTGCTACAGATATTGTCGACAAAATTAGATTAAATAATGACTAAATCTAAATAATTTACTATTATAGTACATATACGGGTTCGGTGTCGTATAAACAAACAAAAAGCCGAGGAGATAAAAAAATGAGTACATTAAAAGACAAAAAATCAAAATCATGGAAAGAACAATCACTTCCTGAAGTAGGAAATTGGAGAGTCAAAGGCGGATTGGCGCAAATGCTTAAAGGAGGAGTAATAATGGATGTTGTTACCCCTGATGAAGCAAAAATAGCCGAAGATGCTGGAGCTGTTGCAGTAATGGCATTGGAAAGAGTCCCTTCTGACATCAGAAGAGACGGAGGAGTAGCAAGAGCTTCTGACCCAGAAATGATAACAGGAATTATTGATGCTGTTTCAATTCCAGTTATGGCAAAGGCTAGAATTGGTCACTTTGCGGAAGCGCAAGTATTAGAAGCACTAGGTGTTGATTACTGTGATGAATCTGAGGTTCTTACTCCAGCAGATAATGAATATCATATTAACAAGTGGGAATATAAAATGCCATTTGTTTGTGGAGCAACAAATTTAGGAGAAGCTTTGAGAAGAATTGGTGAAGGAGCTTCAATGATAAGAACAAAAGGAGAAGCTGGCACAGGTGATGTTGTTCAAGCAGTAACTCATGCTAGACAGATTCTTTCTGATATAAAAAAAATACAAAGATTAGACGATGAAGAACTTATGACAGAAGCAAAAAATTTAGGAGCCCCTTACGAATTAGTTTGTGAAGTAAAAAATACAGGAAAACTTCCTGTTGTAAATTTTGCAGCTGGTGGAATTGCAACTCCTGCTGATGCAGCATTATTAATGCAAATAGGAGTAGAAGGAGTTTTTGTAGGATCAGGAATTTTCAAGAGTGGGAATCCTTCAAAAATGGCTGATGCAATTGTTCAAGCAACAACTCACTATGAAGATGCAGATTTGATTGCAGAAATATCTAAAAATTTGGGTGGTGCTATGAAAGGTGATGAAGTTTCTAAATTAGATCCATCAGAAAGATTAGAAAAAAGAGGTTGGTAAATTCCAAAGTAAAAATTGGAGTTCTAGCATTACAAGGTGATTTTGCAGAACATATCGAAGTTCTTGAGAGCTTAAATATTGAATGTTCATTAGTAAAAAAAACCTCTGAACTAGACAACCTAGATGGTTTAATTATTCCAGGTGGAGAGTCTACTGCCATAAAAAAACTTATAGACAGGTATGGATTTGAATTAGCCATTAAAGACAAAGTTGATTCTGGAATGTCTTTATGGGGTACTTGTGCTGGATTAATTTGCATAGCAAATACCCTTACAGAATCTGATCCTATTCCTATGAAGTTAATTAATGCTGAAGTTTCTAGAAACTGGTTTGGCAGACAAGTTGATTCATTTGAATCAAATATTGAATTTAAAGGAATAAAAGAAAAAATAAAAGCTGTTTTTATTAGAGCCCCCATAGTTAAAAATATTTCTAAAAATGTTAAAGTTCTTTCCACTCTCGAAGATGGAACAATTGTAGCAATACAAGAAAATAAAATTATGGGGACTTCTTTTCATCCTGAAATTACAGGATCTTCAAAAGTGCATGAGTATTTCATAAACTTAACAAAGGGGTAATTAATATTTCACAAAAATATTGATATAAACTTAAATATTATGTTTAAAGAAAATTTAGAAATTTTAGATGATTTAGATTTATTTTTAGATATTTTACCGAAAAAAATCACAAAAAATATTGATCAACAAAATCAAGAACTTATAGAAGTGGTCATGGATATAGGAAGACCGCCTGTAATTATTTATTCAAAAAGTAAAAAGACCTTAGATAAGGAAATTGTTACAGATTTAGACCTTAGCTTTGTTCTTGAAAAATTAGGCCATGTTGGTGATGATAACAGAGCTGGTATAGAAAAAACTCTTCATAGAATTTCATTGATTCGCAATAGAGGAAGTAAAACAATTGGCTTAACATGTAGAGTTGGAAGAGCAATTTTTGGAAGTATCCAAGTAATAGAAGATTTTATAGGAAATGGAAAAAGTATTCTAATTATGGGGAAACCAGGAATTGGTAAAACTACAATGTTGAGAGAAATAGCTAGACTATTGGCTGATAAGGAAGAAAAAAGAGTAGTTGTAATAGATACTTCAAATGAAATCGCAGGAGATGGAGATATCCCTCACCCTGCAATAGGATCTGCTAGAAGAATGCAAGTAAAAAATACAGACCTTCAACACAATGTTATGATTGAAGCTGTAGAAAATCATATGCCTGAAGTAATAGTTATAGATGAGATTAGCACTGAAAAAGAAGCAATGGCATCAAGGACCATTGCAGAAAGAGGTGTTCAGCTAATAGCCACAGCACATGGTAATACATTAGATAATCTTATAATAAACCCTACTCTGAGTGATCTAATAGGAGGAGTAAAGTCAGTTACTTTAGGAGACATTGAAGCAAGGCGAAGAAAGACTCAAAAAACTGTTCTAGAAAGGGAGTTTGAACCAACTTTTGATATTTTAGTTGAAATAATCGATAGAAACGAAGTTGCAGTTCACTTTGATGTAGCAATGGCTGTAGATAAAAAATTAAGAGGAATTTCAACAAATACAGAAATAAGAAAAATCTCAAAAGGTAAATTAATTAAATTAAGCGATGAAAAAAATAGTAATAATTTATCAAAGAATAAAAAGAACTTATTAGAGAACAAGCAAAATCTAATAGTAGAAGAAAATGAAGAAAAACCAAATCAAAAAAAAATCAATGTTTTTCCATTTGGACTTCAAAAAACCAAATTAAAGAAGTTATCTAAATCTTTTTTTTCAAACATAAGAATTGTTTCTAAGCCTGAATCAGCTAAAATCATACTAACTACAAAATCTAATTATTCTAAAGAACCTAAACCAAAAATTATAGAAATGGCAGAAAAAGTAGGAATCCCAATACATCTAATTAAAAAAGGGTCAAGTGATCAAATAACTAGATTCTTAGAAAAAATAAGTCACGAAAAATCTTCAAAACAAAATTTTGTTGATAATAAACTTGACACAGATAACTCTGAAGCTTTAAATGAAGTTAAGATTGGTATAAAAAAAATCAAAAATGGAGAAAATGAAATAGAGCTGTCCCCTCAAGATTCTTATATCAGAAGAAAGCAACATTTTTTTGCTACAAACGAAGGTATAGGTTCAATTTCTATAGGCGAAGAAAGCAACAGAAGGATAGTTCTTAAAAAAAGAAAATAATGGCTTCAACGAAAAAATCAGAAAGAAACTTAAAATTATTTAATTTCCCAGAAGACGGGAAATCTTCAAAAAATATTCTCTCTAAGGGATTACTAATTAGCTTTGAAGGTGGAGAAGGCTCAGGGAAATCTACTCAGTGTAAAAGGCTTGTAAATAAGCTAGTAGATGAAGGTATTAACTCAATCCTAATCCATGAACCGGGAAATACCGCACTAGGAGAACAAGTTAGAAAATGGGTTAAATCTAAAAGTATCCAAAATCCAATTGCCGAGACCTATTTATTTTGTGCAGCAAGGGCTGAGTTATGTAAATCTGTAATTGTCCCTGCATTAAATAAAGGGGTGACTGTAATTGTCGATAGATTTATTCACTCAACGTTAGCATATCAAGGATATGGAAAAGGAGTAGATCTAGAAATAATAAATAACTTAAATAAAATAACTACAAATGAATTGTTTCCAGACTTAACTATTTTACTTGATATAGATCCAAATGTTTCAAATACAAGAATTAATAAATCAATAAATATAGAATTAGATTCTCTAGAAAAATCAAAAAAAAGTAAACGTGAAAATTATGAAGGTAACAAGTATGAAAATATGGATAATAGTTTTCATAATAAAGTTAGAAATGGCTACCTAGAAATGGCTAATAACAATCGATCATCTTGGAGCATAGTTGGAGGGCATCAAACTGAATCTAGGGTAGCAGATTCTATTTGGAAAAGAGTAAATAGACTTATAGAAAGCCATAAAGCTACATAATTTTTTTCATTTTTCTCCAGCTAGAAATAATTTCTAAATCATGGTCAAATGCCAAATCTGGTAGATTATTGATTTCAAAAAAACCTACTTCTAATGTCTCATCTAAAGGTTTTATGTCTCCAGATATAAATTTTAAATTCCAAACTAGAAGAATGATAGGAGAATCAGTATTTGAGTAGACTCCAGATATCCAATCTGCTTTGACTATTATTCCACATTCTTCAAGAAGTTCTCTTTCAATTGCATCTTCAACTTTTTCAAATCTGTTTATATATCCTGAAGGCATACTCCATAAACCATACCCAGGCTCTATTCCTCGTTTGACTAATAAAATTTTATTTTCTTTTTCTAAAATCCCTACTCCTACAACTTTAGGGTCTAGATATTTTTGATGATCCATATTTATAATCGATTTATAACTTATATATTTAATAATATAAAATTATGGCAAAAAAAGATTTAGAAAGAATAAAGATAGTCAAATATCTTATAAATAGTGATAAACAATTAGGTAAATTTATAGATTTTTTTGAAAAAGAAAATTTTATAATTCAGGACGATTATAAAAAACAATCAGAATTCTTATCATTAGTTAGAATCATTATAGGACAGCAATTAAGTATAAGTGCCGCATCAAGTATTTATGTTAAATTTACTGATAGATATGGGGATAAAATAAATAACCTTACAATAAATGATTCTACTGAAAAAACACTTAATAATTTAGGTTTATCGAAATCAAAAACAAATACAATTTTAGAGCTTTCAAACTTAATTACAAATAATAAATTAGACCTCAATTTTGTTTCTAATCTTCAAGAAGAAGAAGCTAAAAAAATTCTTTGTGAAATCAAAGGAATCGGTCCTTGGACAGTTGAAAATTTCCTTCTATTTTCTGGAGGTAATAAGGATATTTGCCCTGCAAATGACCTAGGAGTAAAAAAAGGCATTCAAAAAATTTACAAATTAGATAATATCCCATCTGACGAAGAGGTATATAAAATTTCTGAAAAATGGAGACCTTATAGATCTTTAGCTGTCAGGTATATTTGGGAAGTAGTTGATCAAAATATTAGCTTTTAATAACTTTTTTATTGCTTAATAAAATTGTAAAAATGATTAAAGCAATACCTGAAAAAATAAAAGCTATATTCACTCCAAATTTATCAGCGATAATTCCCATAGGAATTGCGCCTAGAGGAATAAATCCAAAACTCATAGCATAGAATCCCATAACTCTCCCTCTGAACTCTACAGGAGTTTTTTCAATAATCATTGAAGGATTTAGAGATCTTCTACCAGCATCTCCTATTCCTAAAAAGAAACATATAAAAATAGAAAAAAGAGTAAAAGATGAAAACCCTAAAATTAATATAGAAATACCTGAAATAATTGAAGTCAGTAAAATATATTTTCCTTTTTTTGAATCTTGAGGGATTGAAGCTGCGATTAAAGTTCCAAGCAATGCTCCACCTCCTATAGATGCAAGCATTAATCCGACTTGTAAGGCTCCACCTGAAAGTCGTTCAGATGCATAAGGTGCAAACAAGGTTCTTGTAGGCATTGTCAAAAGAGTTGTAATTAGTGCCAATAAGATCAAATACATAAGTAAATTGTTACTCTTAAGAACAAGAAATACATCTTTGATTTCTCTGAACATTTTAGGTTTCTTAGTATTCTTTGATTTAGTACTTGGAATCATCGAAGTACTAAAAATAGCGATTATGCAGAATAAAGTTATTAATACATAGGTCATTCCTGGGCCAAAATAATGATATACCAATCCTCCTATTGCGGGAGAAATCATTGTGGTTAGAGACATCCCTGCAGCATTTAAAGAAACTGCATTATTAAGTTGGTTATCATCTACTAATTCAGCTATTATCGACTGACGAGCTGGCATCATAAAAGCCCAAAATGTTCCTTGAAAAAATGAGACAATAATTAAATGGTAAATAGTAATAGTATTAGTAAAAATTGAGATAGCTATAAACGAAGTTATAAAAATAACACCTAGCTGGCCTAGTTGAATTATATTTTTATTATCAAATCTATCTGAAACAACTCCACCAAAAACAGAGAATAATAACATTGGTGGTGCGAATCCTACTCCGACTAAGGTCACTGCAAGTGATGATGATGTCAAATCCCATCCTAGTTGAGATCTTGCTAGCATTTGTATATTCATACCACCTATCATCGAAATCATACCAAAAACTAAAAATCTAAAATTTCTATTTCTTAATGAATCAAAAGTATTAATCAAATTTCTGAACCAGACTAGTTAACAATAAGTTATAATTAAATCTCTCATATGAGTTAATCAATAACCTTAGTTTATAGGAATATGGAATCTTTTTTTCAGTTTGCTGCTTTAATTAGTGCCTTTACATGGACAACATCTGGCGTGATATTAAAAAAAATTAATTTTAATAGATATTTTAGTTTTCCTTTTTATGAAGCATTAATTTCATTATCAATAATGGTAATAATAATAACTTTTATACAAGAATGGTCAGCTATTTTTAATGAAAAGCCGTTAGATTTAGTAATGTTTAGCATAGCAGCATTATTAAGTTGTATAGGAACTGTTTTTTACGTTATTTCATTAAAAAATAATCCTATGGGAGTAACATTTACCTTATGTGCAGTATCTACAATTTTGATGAGCCTTACTTTAGATTTCACAATAAATAACGTAAATTACAGTATTGCAGTTTTTATAGGTGCATTAATTGTTCTTATAAGTATTTTTATTATCAACTTTCAGAGCTTTAGAGAGTTTGAAAATAAAAGTCTTTTAGGGATCTTAGGTGGAGTTTTTGCAGGAAGTTTATGGGGAATTGCGGTATTTTTTAATGATAAAGCTCTTATAGAAAGTAGTATCTTAACAGGAGCTATTGTTAGAGCTGTAATCAGTGTAATTGCACTTGGTATATTAAGTGAAATCATGAGACAAAGATTAGAAACAACTAGCAACATAAAAGAGGTTTCAAAAGTATTAATTGCAGGTTCATTGATTACATTTTCAAGTTTATTATGGTTTTTGTCATTAAATACAATTACTGGTTCTTTGACAACAATTTTTGGAAATACAGCCCCTGTTTTCGCAATATTATTGGGGTTTTTCTTCTTAAATGAAAAAATTCATAAATCAGAAATTTTAGGAATTTTTTTAGCATTTATAGGTATAGTTATCATAATAATATCTAAAACCTAATTACATCTGGTTACTCCTAACCAGACTAAAATAAATGGTCCTACCAGCATAAAAATACTTATTATTCGTACAAACATAAATAAAAATGAAAGTTAATACGGATAAATTCTAACATCAGAAGAAAAAATAAGGATAGTTATTAATTATGCAAAGATTTACAAGTTTTTATAATTATTATTAAAAGGTTCTACTCAAAAAAACTGAAACTATCATAATAATCATAATTAAAGAAAAAATTATTTTAGCTTTTACTAACTTTATAAGCATGAAATCAATATAATTCAAACCTTTTATTAACATTATATTCAAGCATCATTTCAGATTCTTTTTCCCTTACTTCAATACACTTTTTAAGAGTTTGTTCTGCGATATCTAAAGGAATTCTAGTTATACCATCTTCATCTGCAATTAATAGATCGCCAGGATCAATTTTCAATTTTGCTATTTCTACTGAAGTTTGTGTTTCTATAAGATTAAATGGTCCATGTCCAGGGACTCTTCCTGTACCCCATACAGGCATATTTGCTTTCTTTATTCCGGGAATATCCCTTATTGAACCCTCAGCAACCATACCGACTGCACCTAGCACTCTTGCCATATTTGCCATTACGTCTCCAATTATAGCTGCACGACCTTTTTCTTTTTCAATATCTTCAAGAACAACTATCACGGGGAATTCACTGTTCTTTACATTCCCATATAAATCATTGAAATCTATTTTTGCATTAGGTTCATTTAAAGGTGTAACCTTTCCAGTTACAGCAATCCCTACAACAGGTTCATCAAAATTATAGGATTTTAATTCAGGAGAAGTATAATCAATATTTGCATCTACATACCCTCTTACTAAAATCATAGCATTTTGAACTGTTGCAGAATCATATTCCTTGAAATCATTTATTATTTTATTTAAATCCATTATTTAGTCCTTTTTATTTATAACCATCTTCTAGTATTACTTTTATATTTTTTATAGTCATTTAATTTAACTAATTCTTTTTCTTCTTCCAAAACAACATATTTATGTATTAATAATATTCCAATAATTGCTCCGAATAAAATTCCAAAAGAAGAAAAAATCGTAGATATTCCAAAAGCTGATACAAAAAAAGATACATACATTGGATTTCTTGTATACCTGAAAATTCCTGTTGTAATAATTTTTTTTGTCTTTATAAAAGGTGCAGGGGATTCATTATTAGAATAAAAGGCTCTTAGTGAAAAAAGCATTATGATAATAGCAAAAACAAAAATGAATAGTCCTAATATTACAAATATATTGTTGCTGAATTCAATTTTTCTGAAAATAAAATTTTCTATATTTCCACAAACAACACATGGCATAAAAAAAATAACTGGTGGAATTCTGAGTCTTTTTTTTATTAAGTATTTTTTACCAGAGTCTAAACTCATTTATTAAGCCCTCTCATCATTCCTCTTACATATGAAACCTGTCCCAAGTGTTGATTTAATTCTGTAATTAACCTTCCTAAAATAAAATAACCAGAAACTTCTCGTTTAAAAAAACTATATTTTAAAGATAGATCTTTTTCCGTAATTTCATCCAATAAATTAATTGTTCGATTCTTAACATCACTTGAATATTTAGATAAGAAATCAATTTCAATTATAGGGAATTCATCTATTTGTTTCTGAGTAAATCCAAAGCCTATTTCATTTTTCAATTTTGGATATTTTTCATAATAATTTTTGGATATCCATATTCTTTCTTGTCCTAATAAAACTTTGTTAACTAAATTATCTTCTACTAAAGCCATATGCCAAATTAAGAATATAATATTATTAGAATGTGCATTTGGTCTCCAGATGATTTCATTCTCTGAAAGTGAATCTAGTGACTTGTTTAGGATTTCATAATATTCATTAACTCCACTCTTAATAGCTTCAGCAAAATAATTCACAGTTCTCCTTTAGCAATTCTTTTATTTCTCGGAGAATTAATAGTTGGGATATTCTTAATTTCTTCTTCAGAAACAAACTCAATTTTTTCAAGATTTGGGATATGAACAACTTCATTTTCATTTCTATGATTCTGATAGAAAAGAACATCTGATTTCGATACGTTTAACTTCAAAAAATAGTTATATTCTTTTTCATTACTAATTAAGTTTTTATTATAAAACCATTTTGCAATTGAGATCTCAGTAGTCCAAGATAAACCCTCTTTAGTACCAGCTCTAAATATATCAAAGCTTTCATCGGGCAAATCTCCTTTGTAAAAAGATATTTTAGAAAAAATATACTTCCATTCATTAATATACTTATAATGAGAATCAACTTTTCCCCATTCATATTTTATAGTTTCTTCTAAATATCTTTCAGAAAATTTTGTAGATATTAATCTTTCAAAATCTAAGATAGGAATTTTGCTTTGTTCAAGTTCATTTATCCTGTTTTGAAATACTGCGCGTGCCAGTGATCTATCTTCATTTTTAATTTTGACTCTAAGTCCATTTATTATTTTATTTCGAGCAGCAATATTAAAATTAGGGTCTAAATTATTAATTAAATTTATATGAGCAATTAAACTTTCTTTTTCACTATCAGTTAATTTTTCATAATCTCTAGAGAATAAAATCAATTGTAATAATTGTGGAATATTAGATTCTGGAATTCTTGATAAAAAGTTTTCAAGATCATCTGGATTGTATGGGTTTGTGTTCATAAATTCGCTCTATAAAACAATATCATTATTCTTAAGAAAATACTTCATAGAAATGTTTATGTAAATAAATGAATTAAGAATAGAATGGTGGGCCCGGGATGACTCGAACATCCGACCTCTACTTTATCAGAGTAGCGCTCTAACCGACTGAGCTACGGGCCCTAGTGTTTTTTTATTCTTTTGTAATTTTATATCAAGAAAAAAAAAATAAAGCTTATTTCTAATAAAAAAAACACTTTGAAGACTGAACAGTGAATGAAAAAGACCTTAAATGTTTGTTCTTAGTTTGTACTTAATGTACGTTAACAATGATGTATTTTTTTGTGAAAAAGAAAGATTATTGCGAGCCCCTTCAACAAATGTGAATCTCGCTCAAGCATTAAGATTTCTTTTTTACATACACCAAACGACCATAATAATAATCATAAAAATGATTTTATTTATCCTTAGAAAGGAGGTGATCCAGCCGCACCTTCCGGTACAGCTACCTTGTTACGACTTCGTCCCAGTCATCAGTCCCACTCTCGGCATCTGCCTCCCAAAGGGTTAGCGCAATGACTTCAAGTGTTACCAACTTCCATGACGTGACGGGCGGTGTGTACAAGGACCGGGAACGTATTCAACGCAGTGTGCTGACCTGCGTTTACTAGCAACTCCACGTTCATATAGGCGAATTTCAGCCTATAATCCCAACTGAGACAAGTTTTATCGGATTAGCTCCCCCTCGCGGGTTGGCGACCGTCTGTACTTGCCATTGTAGCGTGTGTGTAGCCCAGGGTGTAAGAGCCATGATGATTTGACGTCATCCCCACCTTCCTCCCTTTTAAGGGCAGTATCGTTAGAGAGTGCAACTAACAAAGAGGGTTGCGCTCGTTGCGGGACTTAACCCAACACCTCACGGCACGAGCTGACGACAACCATGCAACACCTGTGTAAGCTCCCTTGCGGGTCCATCCCCTTTCGGTTCAGTACTACTTACATGTCAAACCCTGGTAAGGTTCTTCGCTTACCATCGAATTAAACCACACGCTCCGCTGCTTGTGCGG
>CETI01244168.1_pt1 | contig 20677 bp, 23 predicted proteins | sample 361441 | NCBI WGS metagenome assembly CETI01 (sample SAMEA2622478, study PRJEB7988) | marine metagenome | biome: marine biome (ENVO:00000447); feature: deep chlorophyll maximum layer (ENVO:xxxxxxxx); material: "saline water (ENVO:00002010), including plankton (ENVO:xxxxxxxx)" | depth 90 m | reverse complement strand
AAATCAATGCTCAATTCCTTACTTGCGTCTGCATTCCCATGGCTCTGGCTTGCTGGAACAGATTTTGGCATAAATCACTTTATTACTGATTTACTACTTGTAGTTTCATTTGCAGTCTTGACTGCTCTACCAATGGCATTTTTAAGGCCAACAATTAAAAAGTGGGAACAAGCTGGTGTAAAGAGCTCTCTCTTTAAAAATTAGTTATCAGATTTTAGACCAACATCTTTTGGGATTAAAACCAAAATTTTGATGGTAATTCTTACCGATTGTATCCTCCTCAGAGTTAGGTTCAATAAAGACAATTCAAAAAATTGTTTTATGTCCATTCTTGATTATTTAAAGAAAAAGATCACAAAGTTTAAAAATAGGTTTGATGTTCAAAAAGTTCCGGTCATGTTACGAAAAGATATAGAGGCAATGGCTTATTTGAACAAGATTTAAGACGAAAGAATTAAGACATAAGACAAACTTATAAATAAGAAAGTAAGCTAGATTTAATTGCGGTTATTTCGATGACTACTTCTGCTGCTCCAACATTAAAAGATAAGGAATTAGTTTCTTGTGGTCTCGTGGAATCAGCAAGTGTAAATTCATTTGCTGATTTCACTCCATCAAAATTGAATCAAAGTCAAGTGAGTGGTGAAAAGCAAAGAGAAAAAAATAATAATGACTTTATTAATACTTTTATTTGTCACCTTATTTTTTATTATTTTTTTTGTGTTTCCCTTCTTTTGTACATTCTTATTGATCTTGAGGTTGGAAGCCTCATAAAGCGTAGTTTTGTTAAGTTATGGGGAATTGAAAAAAACCCTGTTTTGATGAAAAGGACTGCTTTTGCTTGATTTTTGATTAAAACTAGGAATCAAATAAGTATTATTTAGAGTTTATGCAAGAAGAATCTAAGGAATAAAACTACATGGTTGAATGTGATTAAACTTTTATAAAAAAATGGGAGAAGCAAAAAGGAGAAAAGAACAGGGTTTGCCACCACGGGCAATAAAAAAAGACAAGAAGGCTGAAAATCCAAATTTCTTCCAAAAACTTCGCAGAAATCAAATATTGCCAATCGCTCTTGCTCTTGGGTTTGTGATCTTTTTGATTATTGATTTGTTACGGTATTACAATCAATAATCACCAAAAAAAATTATTTTAAAGACTGACACAATAGTTTTTTCATTTTTTTGTAAGGATGTCACTATGGAAATATTTTAATTTGATAATTTTACAAAGTCAGAATCGCCTCGAGTAGCATTTAAAAGTAGGCTAGAAATTATGGGAGATAAGAAGAAAAAGAAGAAATGCAAGAAAAAGAAATGTTCGGCGTGGAAGGGTGGAAAATGTATTTGTCATGCTAAATAAAAATTAATTCAAAAAAATCTTATAAGAGTATAAAATCACTATTGAAGTCTAGGTATTGAAGGTAAGAGCTAAGTGCGACGATACTTACTAGCACATCTACTATTATCCTCTTTGTTACCTGTTCATGCTGATGAAACTTGTATGTTCATTAGTCAGTATGAATCAAATTTAACAATAGAAGTAAACACAAAAGATACCTCAAAAACAAAGGGTTTTTTGAAGTATAAAGATTCTCCAGTCTTTGAGTTCACAACAGGAATACGTAATGGGTATGGAGGTCAGTATTTCTCTATTGATACAATTTCAACTTCATTTCCTCATAAGGAAGAGAACATTGTATCTGGTTCATTAATTACAATTGTTGGGAATCAATCAGGTACAGGAACTCCGAAAAAAGAGAGGAGGCCTGGTTTGAAGAAAGTATTCTTTCCAAACTTCGGTATAAATTATTTGTATTCAATAAATGACAACTCCCCCCCCTCAGGTAGTCGTTTTAAAGAAAATGAAAAAATTAATAGCATTTTTAGAGCTGCGGAAGGTTTTTGGATACCTTCTGAAATATGCAAGAAATATGTTTTCTATGGTTGGTGATTATTTTATAATTTAAATAATTTAGACTTCTTCTTAAATCTTATTTGAGTTATTTGATCAACTAATGAACTATGACACTAATTTTTCAGAAAAAGATAGCCAAATTCAAATTCCTATTATGCTCGAATATTCAATGATTCAAAGACTCGAGAAAAAAGTCATACTGTTATAAGAAGACATAGCGTTAATGAGGTTTATAAGACTATATCCTTTTTATTTTTTTATATATTTCTATCAAATTAATTTGTTGACAATGAATTAATACTCATTCTCTTAAGAAAACTGATGTTTCTAAGAGAATAATATTCAAGGTTGACCTTGTTTTACAAAAACAATTCATGAGATTCAGTTGATTAATGATTCTAATTTTTTACCCATACCATTATTGTATTCAATTTTTCAAGTTACTGTAAAAGCAGCTACGATATCTTATTTATGTTCATTGGATTAATTACTTATGTGCACTAGATATAAAAAGTGCTTTTATACTAATTAAGTAACAAATTTTTTGCTTTCGACTTTTTAAACCTAATGGAAGATCAAATTAATGCTGCTGAAAAATCTAAATCCATTTCAGCCGAACTATGTCAGTGGTCAGGAGCTGTATTTGGTGTTTTGTTCGGGCTGGGTTTTTTTTGGGTAGAATTTCAAAAGAATGATCTAAAGTCTTTTGTTTGGTGGAAACCAATTTCGGCTCTTGTCGCTGGAGCTGCGGTTTCAGCTCATGGCAGTAATGTGATCAACAATAAGAGGACTGCTGAATTAACTGCTTTGTTAGTGAGATCAACTAACAGTGCTTCCGAGTTACCTTTAGCACAAACCTCTGAATATTCAGACCTTCTAGAAGATTCTGACAATCAATAAAATTTTTTTCATTTATTAGCTTAAATGCTTAAATTAATAAAACAGTCAATTTATAAATACTAAGAAAAAACTACCCAAAGATTTAAATAAATTTAAAAACATAGCAAATTAGTCTTGAGTAATTATTGAAAATTTCTAAAGACCAAATTTTTGTCATTTAGTTTGATAAGAGCATATACCAAATTGCAAACACTCCATGTCTTCATCATTCTTTGACTGAATCTTGGATTAACTTAATCTTTGATTAAGTTGAGTAAGAATAAGTCGGCCGGCCTTTTCAGCTGCTTCTCTAGTTAATTGAGCAAATCGATTTTCGTAGGACATGTTTAGTCTTGAAATCGTTGTTTAATCTTTACTACTGTTTAGTGGGTTTCACCAAGAGAGTAAACACTTAGGTATTTATTCGTCTTTACAGGGTGTGAAGAGTAGGTTTTATCTATCTATCTAAGTAATTAGATTTAATTATATATAAAGGTATGGAATGATAAAAACCATAATAAAAGCAATATATTCTGCCTTTATTTCTATTGTCTTAATTTCACTTATTCTTGCTTTATGGACTTCGTATTCTTTTGTTTTTCAATCTTCTAAATCTAGTGAAATCGCAAAAGTTTTACAAAATATGTACGCAAGTCAGATGTCTGTTGTTGTGAACGTGATTGATCTTTCAAAAATATTGATTAAAAATACAAGTGAGAGCATAACAAGCAAAAATGACAGTTTTTTTCTAGAGAAAGAATTGCTAAAAGAAAAAAATGAAGAAATTCAATTAGACCAATCATCAAATACTGAAGATAATGGAGACAACCCTTTTGGTATAGTTATTCAACCATCTTTATCAGAAGCTGGTGAAAAAAGAGCACCTGAGATATCCGAGGAAACTGAAATTGAAAACCAGAGTGATCTTTCGGTGACTGAAATGGAAATCCATTGATAATCAGATGTATGAATTTATAAATTACTTTTTTAAAAATTAATCAAATCAGCCATATGTAATAGCGATCGTTAGTTTAATGAAACGATTAATAAAGTTTAATGCTCTACTATCGTTAAAATTTTATAATGTACAAAATTTGTCTTTTGGTATTTGCTTGTCTTACCACTTACTCTCACTTTCTGGCATGGGCGGAAGTTGGTTGCACTTTTATCCATAAGAAGGATTCAAGTTTAGAATCGACAATATGGCAAGTTGAAAATTCAAATCCTTTGAATAAGAAATTCCTAAAAATGAAACTCTCACAAATAATTCGAATCACTTTAATCTTTATTGGTTTTATTTTTATTGTTTTTCCTGCCGAAATTCAAGCAGGTGAAATATATTCATCAACTCAAGAAAAAGAAGCGACTGTAATTGTTGAAACTCCTAATCAAATGACTGAAAAAGAGATGAATGATTTACTTGGAGAAGATCCTTATTTAGGTCAGACATCATATCTCCAGTCTCCTGATGGTTTTAGTCAGAAAGATAAATAAAATAATCTAATATTTGATTAACTTGGAGTCTTTTTTGATAATTCTCCTAAGAGTTTTGCATTGTCAACATTTAAAGAATTCATTTCTGCTATTCAAATGGTTTTTCAATACAACATTTGAGTGTTCATCCCCATAGATTTCTTAAACAAATATGAGTAAAAATAAAAATGTTGGTTCAGAGTTTTAACAATGCCATTCTCTAAGAAATTATTTAACAATTTTTCTCAAGTTCATAGGGAAAATGAGGAAATGAATGACTTGATCTCTAGTCAAAAGCCAAAATATGGTGATGATGTGATGGAGTGCTTACAATTTGGGATCTGTTCAACTCGACCTGTTACCCCCAAAGAAATACCTTATTTTCATTTTTAACGAAAAATACCTAATTAATTTATCGTTTTTAATTATAAAATTTAGTTATTTTATTGTGGCTAGCCATCTTAAAATTATTAAGATTAATACTGTAGTAACAAGTGGGAACCCTGGGTAACGTGTTTTGAAGTTAGCTGGAGGCCAAGGAGACCATGAAATAAGCCTACCCTTAAGTTCTTTTATTGGTTCTTTTATTTCTAATGCTTCTGAATTTTTTGGATTAAATCCACGTTTTTTTGTTTTTTTAACTTCTACCATTATTTAAATACATATACTAAGTAGCTATTTTTTTTAATGTGACTTTTATTAGATATGTAAGAAAATCTGTTTTTAACTTTTTGGTTAAACTAAGCTGGAGGTTAACACTACACGCAGTCGACATTAACTCTTCGCAGAATGTTAAATATATGATAATAACTAAAACTTTATAAGATGAGTAGACACAATGTTCGTATTAGCCGGAGGTCTACACACAGGCCCAAAAAAGATGTAGCGAAAAATAATTTAGATCTGCGAAATGAGAATCTTCATAGATTTACAAAAATTGTTATGGAAAAGCAGGAATTGAGACAAAGGTACATCAAGTTAATGAATGACGCAGAAAAAGCAGTTGGTCGAAAAGAAGCCATATACTTACTCAGAGATGCTGAAATTATCTGGCAGAAGATCAATAGTTGAAAAACCAGCTCTCATATTTACCTCATTTGTTTTTGTAAGAAGTATTTTCCAGATAATAATCACATACCTCATATAAGCCTCATTTATGTGATCCTGTTAAGCACTATATTATCATTTATTTTTTAGACGTACGTTTTTTAGGGTTTATCAGTAAGTAAAGGTAACTTAATATCTAAATAAAGGTAGTTTAACTATATAAAAAAGTTCTTGAAAATTTATAGTACATATCTAGATAGATATGGGGGGTATCCCAAGAGATAACTGATGATAATTGATTATTCCAAAAGAAATTAAGGCGGGTATGAACCAGCTAAATGGGAGGAAAATCCTAATTTTTGATTTTGTCTCTTCCGACATGAGAAACTCTTAAACATATATACTGCGATAATCATTAATTTATCGAGAGCAAAATATGTTCGGTTATCTTTACAGGTAAGAAATTCAATGAATTTTTTAATTCTTCTAATTGAGTTAACTTAAACGTCAATCCCTTTTTATCTTCTACACGGCGTCTTCCTTCTTAAGATTGATTCAAGAAGAACAACTGTAATGGGAAATTCCACCGGCATTAATAAATTGCTTGGGCTTTCGCTGGTAATATTTCCTTTCTATTTCTAGTGACTGCTCGTTGTAAGGATTATTTAGTACAGCTTGTAGCTCATTTATTAGACTGTAATCACCTCGTTCAGCCTTTTCATATGCTGGTGCTATGAGCCATTCTCGCCAAGTGTATTTTGGATTAATGAGTTTCATTCTTGCCGAGATTTCCCCTTGATCACCTCTTTTTAATACGATTTCACGCCATCGATTCAACCAGCATATCCATTGTGTATCAATTTGTTTTGAACTTTCCAAGTAGAAACTATCTTTTATCTGTGTAAGTTCGTTTGGAATATCTGATAGTTTTCGGAAAAAAATCGTATAGTCCACTTTGGAGCTAAACATAAGTTGAAGCATGTCCTCCACTAACAATTGGTCATAGCTTATTAAGCCAAGTTTTTTTGCCCACATATTTTCCATTTCTTTATTCATAGCAGCACTGAAACCCTCGCGAATGTTATCAAGATTTTTTAGGGCATCCGAATTATCGATAAGAAGAGGTCTAAGAGCCGACCAGAACATTTGATAATTAGCTTCAGCTGCTAGTTGTTGGTTGAAAAAAGCAAAATGTTCACCTCCCCCCGTCCAGGGTTGAAATTTTGGATCAAATTGTTCACAAAATCCAAACGGGCCGTAATCTAGAGTGAAACCACCTGCAGCACAGTTATCACTATTAAAATTACCTTGGCAGTAGCCTACTCTCATCCAGTTAGCTACTAATGACGTAAGTCGTTCTTGAAATAGTTTTGCTAGTTCAACGACTTGGTTCGGAAAATCCAATTTTGGATCAATTTCCTTTTTATAGTTTCGTGCAATTAAGTGCTTCACAATCATCTCTAACTCTTTAAAGGCTCCTGGATGCGTATTTTTCCGAACTCGACGTGCAAAAAGCTCAATCTGACCTACACGTAAAAATGATGGTGCTACTCTTGTTGTTATTGCAGCAGGTGTTTCAACTAGTGTATTTGGTTCGAATGAATTTGTGTCCTTTGTGTACCATGGCCTACGGACGGTCTCAGATTTGGAGACGTATAGTGTGAGAGAGCGTGATGTCTCAACTCCTAAGGAATGCATATAGTCTTGTGCTAAAAACTCACGTACACTGGAACGAAGTACTGCTCTTCCATCTGCACCTCTGCAATAAGGTGTTGGTCCTGCACCTTTTAGTTGCATTTCCCATCTTCTGTTGTTAAATATCCCTTCAAATACTGAAACTGCTCTGCCATCTCCATAGCCGTTGCCTGTGCCAAAAGGACACTGTTGTGTATATTCAGTTCCATAAATTGATAATGCATAACCGGTAGCCCATCCAGTTGGACGCATTGGCTTAAGTGCAACTGTTATGTCGCCAGAAAATAGACGAAGGAATCGTTCATCCTGAACAAGTTCCTGGCTAAGACCTAATTCATTAAATAAATGTTTGCTGTGCGCAATATATTCTGGTTCTTGTATTGCCGTTGGTGTTACAGGTACGTAGTGGCCTGAAAACACTTCTCGTGTTAGGTGATCGTCTCCATCGATTGTTGCTTTTGGATCAGGCTGTAGAGAATCCATGAGCGAGTAGTCAACATGGTTTGAAAATTCAGAAAAAGTTCTGATCCTAGTTTCGGATTCAACATTGTTCATTAGCTAGTAAGTGTTATTGGTTGGCTTTTCAATTTCATATTCCTTAACCGAGGTCTTTGAGCATAATTTAAGGATTAATTTATGCTGATACTCTGTTTAACTTACAGATGTAACTTTAGTTGACTATATCTATTATTGATTATCACTCAGTAATGATTGTTTGATTTCAGCACTATCGAAAAAGTCCTCTTTTTTTTGGTTGAGGCTTTGCTTGACGTTTTTCTTCAATTGAAGTTAATGCTCTCTTATGAGCAATTTTCGCTTCAACCATAGTTGTTATTGATATTAAAAATAAACCTCCAATACCAATTAATCTTTCTGTAATAGTAGGATCAGCCTCTCCATTTAAGATTGCACCTAAAACGAACCAAGCGGTAGCAACTCCTCCTGTTGCGAAATATGGGATCCAGCGGCGTTGGTATAAGTATCCAGCACCCAGGCCCGGTAGGAAATTTAATGTTGTTGCTACCCATCCGCTGGATGCAGCGAGTATTTGTTCCTTAGATGGATTATCCATGAAAATCTCCAAAACTAAATTATGTCGATATCAAGTAATTTCTGTGGCAATGTTTGTATGATATTAGATTCACAACACATATTTGGTACTTTTTTAAGCGGATGACCAGATTTGAACTGGCGACATTCAGCTTGGGAAGCTGACGTTCTACCACTGAACTACACCCGCAAAACTTAAAGATAGCTGAATAAAAGGAACTGACAAACTTATTTTTTTTTATCAATTCATATCCAATTTTTACTTAATTGCATTATTGGCACTTTATGTGAACAGTGCTGGTAAAGTTTTGAAAATTCATTACTTATTCATCTTTTGTTTGGAGATCTATTGCAGAGCGTTTAATCCAAGCCAAGAACCAGCTGAACTCTAAACTAATTTCTGAAATTCCTCAGCTGCAATAGCCTTTATTGATTCCCATATGCCTAGAGCTTTGATTAAATAAAAGCATTTTCTAATCTATTGATAAACCCTTCTCTTTCTTTTCGGTAAAGCGTCTCCTAATCGAATTCCGAGAGCATTATGTGTAATATGCTGTTTCCCATTACTTGAAGAAAAAAGTTTCAGGCGTGAATTCGTGATGAAGAATTCGAAATTATGTTCGACAAGGTTTATAGATCAAGACTTTTTGTCTAGAGCTTTTAAGTGTTTAGACTATTTTTTTGAGGGTTAGTGACATGTAATTTTTAATAAGTCATTTAAATGTCGATTTTTTCGCATTTTCTTTTTCGTTCTTAATCATTTCGTAATAGGCCAATTCCTCTGGATCGTCAGAGCCGAGAGCATATCCCATTTTCGCAGCGATATAAATTTTGTGTTTTCTATGATGACTAAGACTCATTGGTCCTTAAAACTTTCGGTCAAATTAATTCGATTATCTATTTTCATGACTTGAGTTCTGGTGGTAGTAGGCAACAATATTAAAGTGTTGACTATTATTTATTTCCTTTTATTCAAAAATATTTCTTTTCTTCTTGATCTTTCTAAGACTGAGTAGAACGATAAAACACTTATTGTTCCTGAAGGTCCAATAAATACATGCCATATTTGTTCTCCAGAAATTGAGAGTAAAATCCCGAAATATGTAGTAAATAGAATTCCCGTTATTGGATAAATAAATAAGACCCAATCATTAAATCGAATCCACCATTGTGATACTAGTAAAATACTTATAAATACCTGTAGTATAATAGTTGTTGACTTACCAAGAAACCAATAAGAGAGAATCGCCGCAATTATCATTAAACAACTAGTTGATATAATATATTTGTTCTTAACTACTGAAATGGTAAATAAAGATAACCCAATGGAAAGAAATGAATAAAATAGCCAATTAAATATTGAGGAATGATCTATATATATCCAATTGGTAGTCGTATGATCAATCATTTCAAATAATGATGCAAGACCTAGAGAAACAAATGCAAATGGTGTCAGATAGGGGTATTTAATTTGTTTGAACTTTCTACTTGAGTTAATTCCAATAAATATAGGAATAAGAACTGCTAGTAGATGTACTAAGAACAATAATGATCTAAAGGACAATTAAATTTTTATCTAACTTGTTTTGAAGTTAGCAAGATTTTTGAATGCTTACTATTTTATTGTCTAATTTCTGTTAAGGAAATTTTCTACACGCGGTAATTAGAGTAGAGATAAATTTTTTAAATTTTTTATGTCCTCTGGTCAAAACCTTTAGTGAGCTTTTAATTGTTTTTGGGTCATTAAGCACCGAAGTGTTGCTAGAAAGATGATTTTATTTCAAATAGAGTCATTGGTGCTATTAGATTAAATTTCTAGCTTTCATATCCTCAAAAAGTCAAAAAAGCCATTAGATTAAAAAACAAAATAGAATTCTTAATGTTTTTTTTGAATCCATTTGGGCCCTTAACGGCTTTTAGAATTGCTTCTTTAAAAGCAACATCAACTTTACTTCTGGTACTTTTAATAAAATCAAACCTACTACGATTAAAGGGGGGCCTGATAGGTGGACTTGTTGCTCTTACACTGATCTCGGGTCTAATTGTGACTTCAACCGTAGCCGGCGGTGCAGTCTTCTATGCCTTTCGTAAAATGAAATCAAACGATAGTGATTTAGATGTTCCTGACGATGGGGTGATCAATACAGAAGCTGTTTCAATATAATTTTATTGGATTTTTACAATTCTAGGCAGTTCATAAAATTAAGATTAATTTAATGAATAGAAATTGATATTTATTTTCCAATAAACACATAATGTTGAGTTTTCCTATCCATTGAAACGAATATTGTATTTGAGAAGACAATTAACTTCTAAAAAGACCATTAATTATTTGATTTAAATTATTCATTGATTTTATTACTAAATCAGTACCAGCTTCTATCAATTTGACTTCATAATCGAGACGTTCCTCATGATTTGAATCTTTATGTAAATGTGGGGGTGCAATTGAAAGACTTATGAATTTTTGTTGTGGAATCCTGATGCGAGCATTAATTACTGTTTTCACATCTGCGACAGTATCTCCTATGTAGGCAATCGGATGGTTGGAAGCACCCAAGGGTACATCCGACAGTTTTGATGATAATAAAATGAGACCTGTTGGGTCAGGTTTGTCAGGTGCATCACCCATCGCAACAAGAGGCACAGATACTAATCCAAGTCTTTGCTCTAAGACGAATTTCGCTGAGGGTAATTCTGCTCCACTTACAAACCCCCAACCAATTTTTCGCTGAGTCAATTCATCAAAAAGATGTTTTTTTACTAATAATGTCTCATTCTTAATAAAACCTTTCCAATTTATTGGATCATGATTGGGATTCCCACCAAAATAAAAATTTTCAAAGCATTTAATTACTTTTCTTCTATTCGGTAGTGATGAGGGTAGAGAATTCTTCTGTTCATATCTATTAATCATTTCAAGGCTCAAATCCCAATCATTATTCCAATATCCTTCACTTTTTATGGAGTCAATGTCTTTTATCGAAGGTTTCCATTTACAAAAGAAAAATACAGTTTCCTGAATAGCCATACGATAACTATTTGTGACGTCTCGTATAACCCCATCGATGTCAAATAAAACAAGCCCGATATTTTTCATAATTTTTTTTTTCTTTTCATTGAATTCTGTTAAATGATTTTGTATCGATTTGAACTTTAATCTAAATTTCGCGATCTCTCAGACTTTCCTCATTTCTTATGATTCGATTGCTAACCCAAGCTAGAGTTAAAACAACGGTTGTTGGCAATCCAATTTTAGTTAATCTCCAGATTCTATTCATTTATTATGATATTTAATTAATTAGTTGTAGTTAACACTTCAATGAGATTAACAAGGAATTTACTCATTGAGAATATCAAGTGAATGTCAACTTGTTTCAATCAATATAAAGTGTAATGAGCATTCCTATTAGTATTTTCTCACGAAAATCTTAATATTGATGAGATTTTTAAGAAGCAGATGAAAACTTTTATTATTTGTGCAATAAAGAAGGTAGTACTTCAACTTGATAATGTTTTTGTCAAAAAATTCTAGCTTAAGTAAAAAGTTGGATGAAATCGAGTTTTTTTATTGACTGTTTAATTCTTAAGAGTAATTTAATTTCGTGAAAACACAATAAAGACATTGATGTTTTTTATCTCAACTGATGATTAAAAATTCAAAGGGAAGTTAGTCATGGTGACAACAAAATTGAAAAATCAAATTACTACTTTTTAGTGCACTGGAGCATAAAACTCTGATTTCTCTTACGAGTTTGATGCCTACGTAATTTATTTTATAAAGGTTGTGGGATTAAGTATTTGCTTTAGAGAGAATGGACCAAAGATTGACAATATTTTTGATTGTTGTTGAGTCTTCAACTAACTTATTTGTATCATTAGAATCCTATCATTAGGTTGCATTACCTTGTCATTTATGGATAAGTGGAATCCTTCGCCAGAGCAAAAAGCCGGATTAATTAGTAGAACATTTGATTTCTTCATTGACGAATTAACTGAATTGCAGGAAGAATTAGATTGCCCAGATGAGTTTATATATGACTTTGTTGAAGTTATTAGAAATCGTTGGTCAATTGATAGTTGTCACTCAAAAGTAAGAAAACATAAAAAAGATAATCCTAGTTCCTATTAAAGATGCAAAAAGATAATTGGCTAGTAAAGAAAGATCTTTATTGGGGAATGCGATTTTTTCAGGATAAATTCCCTGATGAAGATGGGAAGAAATATATGAGAGTTCATTATGCAAGTTGCAAACACGGATTCCGTGAAGGTGTTCCATCTCATGTTCAGTTGCATGAAAGCGAGAAGTTGAGCTTTGAAATAGCCAGACAATTATGGAAGTCTTCAATAGAAACAGATTGGGAAGTCTCAGATAAACCGTTATGGGAGACGATTTAGTCATTTTAGAAATTTTATTAGTGGTTATTTTTTTCATTTTCTAGATCTGGTTTGATTATTAAACCAGTTATGTTTATAAATATTTCTTTGTATCACTGCGAACTACTTGCTTGAGACCTTAATTACATAATAGTAATGTAGCGAATGCTACTAAAACGTTCAACTCGCTTTATGGTGAGCCGCATTACGATTTAAGCCAAGGAACGGGGACTTAAATCAACATTCGGAGTATGAATGATGACAACTCTTCTCTATCGTGGACATAGATATGTCCAGCACAAAGAACAAAAAAGTCAAAAAGAATGTGTTGAATTAACTTACAGACGTAATCATTACAACACCTGTAGAAGTATTGCTAAATCTGAGTCATACACTCAATTAGCTTATCGTGGCCAACAATACGAGCTTTAATTAAGAATTTGATTAAAAGTCTGGTATCTGGCAGGCTTTTATCTATATGTCAGCCTTAATAAAGTTTGCAAGTAGATGCTGTTGGATGTTTTAAACATTCTTTATCCCAAAATTCATCTCTTGTCTCATTGGGTATCTTATAAGCGAAGTCATGCATAGTTCGAATAACACTTAGGGCATTTTTGATGATAGTAAAAGGAGTTTTTTGTTTAATAATTCTTTATGTCGATTATTTATGTTCTAATTGATATTGATAGATTTACACACCTCGGCTTTTAATAAAGTAGATCTTACTAGTGATTCATTAGGTCGTTAAAAGACATATTAATTTATTCATAAGCTTTTTTTCCTGGTCAAAGAATGTTGGTAAAATTTTAGTTTATCTGTAGAGTAAGACGTTTATGAGGTGAAAGAACTTTAGGGATTTACTATTTATTGATAATATTTAGCGATTAAAAATTAAACCAAATAAATATGGATTTGATAAATCATCATTATTCAGTTTTGTGTCAGTAAAGCTCAATTGATAAAAATTTATCATTAAAATTATGATTTTATGATTATGTCACCTATAAAAAGAACACAAATAATCCTATATTACGAATAATACGAACGCATTCATTGGTTTAGATTCCAGTTCTTTTGATTACAAAATATAAAAGTAATTATGGATAGATTTAATTTCCATATTACTTTTCTACATTATCGATTGATCAGAAAAAAGTTGAGTTTGAATTATACATATTTTTGGACTTTAAAGATTTATCTATATATTGCCGAAAACTTAAGTGATTGCTGTGAAATAATAGTTGCCCTAGTATATCTTTGAAACTTACATACTCAAAAAACATCAAGTATATAGATTAGGAATAAGAGGTTCTTATTAATTCAATGATCGAATAATAAACTTTATGGACAAAGATCTTTTTGTCGATTTTTAAGAAGGATGTAACTTACGGACAAATTATTTTTATGACCAGTAACTTTTTATAAAGCAGGTTTTATAAAATGAGACAATTAAGATTAATGATATTTATTAAACTCTTTTTCAAAAATTACTTCTAAGTTCTTATGTGAAAATACAGTAATGGAACTAAGAACGCAAGTAAGCATTGGCAAAAAGTGAATGGGGGCAAGCTTATTAATTTATTTTTAAGAGAGCTTTGAAACTTAAGACAGATGGGACCCACGTTATAAAAAAGTTTTTAGTATGTTGTCTTTATATTTTCTTTATATTTTATGTCGATCTCGATGGCTGCGGGTTATAGCGAGCAGACAGAGGGGGCTATTTTATGTATTGAAGCTGCTAAAGACTGGGCGCTTGATTGTGTCTCTTCCCTGCCGAAGATCGATCATCATGTCTTTATTGACTATGGAGCTGCAGATGGAGGAACTGCTGTGGATTTCTGGAGTTCGATCCTTTTAAAGACCAAAAGTTGTTTCCCCTCTTCAGAATTGACTCTAATTGGCAATGATCTTCCATCAAATGACAATCAAGCGTTGATAAACTCTTTAAATTATCAATATAAAGTTGATAAAGCTATCAATACATTTCTTTCCGCCCGAAGCTTTTACGATCAATTATCCTCCTCGGGGAGCGTAAGTTTTGGCTTTTCGGCTACTGCCATGCATTGGCTCAGTCGGTATTTAGAATTAAAAAATCATACTCACATCCAGGCTAGTGGTGATGATGATAATTTTAAAAAATTTCGTGATCAGGCTTTATCTGATTGGGAAGTTATTTTGATGCAAAGAAGTAATGAGTTAATTAGTGGGGGAAAATTTTTAGCTGTGAATTTGTCCAGAGATTCAAATAATAATTATCTTGGTAATAATGGCGGAAAAACATTAAATGTTCACGATCAAATACATGAAATATGGTGTGAATTATTAGATGAAAAAATTATTGATCATCAAGAATACGAAGCTGGAACTATTCAGAATTTTTATAAATCATCAGAAGAATTTATTGAACCTTTAATAAACGAAGATTCACCTGCATTTAAGTCAGGATTAAGATTAGTAAAAGAGAGAACAGTCTATATTGAGTGTCCATATAAAAAGAGATGGATACATCACAAAGATGATAAATTATTTTCTTCAAAATTAATGGAGACGATAAGAAGTTGGAGTATGCATAGCTTTAAATCTGCAATTAAAAGGTCAAATGTTTCTGACATTGATCCTGTCAATCTTTTATATCAACGATTAAAGGAAAGAATATATAAAGCTCCAGACAAGTGGAGTCTTGATTATGTCGAACATCATCTTGTCATAGAAAAGGTTTAATCATGTTTAATAATATATCTTCAAAAAAAGGACTATGCATTCTTGCTGAGCATAAATCCGATGATTTATCTGTTTTTATTGTAGGTGAAAAATTTAAAGATAATAAGCCGGCAAATGGTGGCCTAAGATTATTATGTTATCCCTCTGATGCTGACTGTATTAATGATGGATTAAGGCTTGCAAATTTGATGAAATATAAACATGATATTTACTCTACTGGTTTTTCAGGTGGCAAAGTTGTGGCGAGAGCTAAGAATCCTTTATCAATAAAACAAAAATTAATAACAATTACTGCTGAATTACTTGAGTCTCTTGATGGGCAGATGATTACCGGATGCGATTTAAATACAACTATCAATGATATGGAGCAACTTCAACAATTAACGCCTCATGTTTTGGCTGCTGTAGGAAGTGATATTGATGCTAGTACAGCTACTGCATACGGTGTCATTGGTGCCTTAGATGCATACCAAAAAAAATGTTTGAATTCTCAGAAGAGAAAAGTTAAAACAGCATTAGTTCATGGCTGTGGAGCGGTAGGCAGCGTAGTTACTAAATTATTACTGAAAATGTCATGGAGGGTCTTGACTGTTGATATTGATCCAGTTAAAAGTCATATTGACGGAGCAATAGCGATAGATCCCACATCAAAATGGTGGAATGAGAATTTTGATGTGTTAATACCATGTTCAATATCTGGATTGCTCACTAAAAATATTGTCCACTCGTTAAAGATGCATGCAGTGGTTCCTGCCGCAAATGCACCTTTTTCAGATACTTCAAGCATAAATATTTTGAGGGAAAAAAATATTGACGTAATTCCTGATCCTATCGTCAATGCTGGGGCTGTTATCGCTGACTCGATTGAATTATTTGATCCATATTCATGGAATAATGCCGATCCAGATGATATTTATAAGTTTGTAAAAGCTTGCGTATTTGAGAATACTTCAATTTTTCTGAATCTTATTGAAAAGGGTTTAGCTGTTGAAGATATCATTAGAAAAATAATTGAAATGAAATCAAGTCATCCTATTGGCTTGAGTTTCTCTCAGAGGAAATGATGAAAGAGATTAATTCGATCAAAGACCAATATGAAATTATAATTATTGGTGCTGGAATGGCTGGCTTAAGCTGTGCCTCTGCGTTAGCAAAAATCGGAATAAGAGACGTTTTGCTTATTGAAGCTAATACAGTTAGTCATAGGAATTCTAGTAGCTTCGGCCAATCAAGAATGTTTCGAGAAATGTATTCTGACCCGCAGCTTTGCCAATTATCAAAACACTCGAACAAACTCTGGAGGGAGGATGAATCTCTTTCAAATAAAAAATTACAGAATCATCACGGACTTTTGTTTTACGGTGAAAGCTGGGATGAAGAAACAATTGAGGGGTCAATACCGGGAGCTAAAAAAGTAATGAGAGAGCAAAATATACCTTTTGAAGAATTGGATTATAAGAAAATCAATGAAAGATTTCCTCTGAAAGCAAAGGAGCATTTTACAGGACTCTTTGAACCCATGGCTGGGTCAATTAATTGCGAGGATGCAATTGATTTTTGGATGAACAATGCTTTTAAACATGGGCATCATTTAATTGAAAATACGAAAGTTGAATCTATCCACTCAGAAAATGGATTGGTTAATCTTAAAGATACCTCAATTAAGTGTGATCAAATTATTCTTACAGCTGGTATGTGGACAAATAAACTTTTAGAATCAATCGGGCATTCTTTAAATTATAAAATCTGGCCTATGCTCTGGGGGCATTACGAAGTTGAGGAGATATATGCTTCAAAATATCCTCAATGGTTTTGTTTTCAGAAGGCAAAGGGTATTGATGGGGGGCTTTATTATGGATTCCCAGTATTAAGTTTTACTCCTGATGGAACTCCATTGATAAAGGTTGGTTTGGATTGGACATTATCAGAACTATCTCTGGAAGACTCTGATCTATTCCCTTCAATTCCACCTGATAAGCTTGTTGATTCCCTTGATGAATTTATATATAAAAATATAAAGGGTGTAAAAAAACGTTTTGATATGTTTTTAAGTCCATATTCGATGACTAGAGATGTCAATTTTATTCTTGACCGATTGTCCGATAATATTTGTGTTTTCAGCGGCGGTTCTGGACAGGCATATAAGTTTGCACCATTGATAGGCGAATCTCTTGCAAATTTAGCGATAAAAAATGTTCCTCTAGCTGATATTAGTTGTTGGAGTAAAGACCGCTTCACCTTAAATTAATTCTAATAATTTTTGTCCAGAGTTTTTCCTAATTAAACAAATGAATCATCATCAAAAAAATTTAATAATTTTGCCGTTTATGAAAAATCTGTCTCTAATTATTGCTGGTTTGCCTTTAATAATATTTGTTGTCTTAGCTCAAATAAATTTAAACATAGCTAAAAACATTACGGAAGCTGCTAAACAATTTGCACTAAATAATCTCGGTGGAATTTGGTTATGGATGGTAGTAGGTATATTCCTTGTTGCTATCTGTTTAGCAATAAGCCCAGTTGGGTCAATAAAACTTGGAGGTCAGAACTCTAAACCCTCTCTAAGTCTTTTTGAATGGTGCTCAGTCTTAATTTGTACTTTACTAGCAGGAGGCGGTGTGTTTTGGTCTGCTGCTGAGCCTCTAATTCATTTTTTGACACCGGCGACCTATTTCTCCCAATACGAGGGGAATTCCAAATCAGCTATTGAACAGGCTTTTGCAGTAAGTTTTTTACACTGGGGATTTCTATCATGGGCTTTAGTAGGTTCCACAATCGCAATAACTTTTTCTCTTTTGTCCAAAAAAGGTTTTCCTTTAAGACCTAGGAGCCTATTGATTCCTCTTAGTTCAGAAAAATTTTCTAACGGTTTAATAGGAGACTTTGCAGATGGATTCTCTGTCGTTGCCGCAATTGCCGGCACTGTTGGACCTTTAGGTTTTTTAAGCTTGCAACTTAGTAATGCTGCAGGTCGATTGACCTGGATTTCAGATTCTTTGTTTTTACAGATTGCCATTGTTATTGCTTTGACAATAATTTTTTCAATCTCAACTGTTAGTGGTATTCAAAAAGGTATCAAACTCCTCTCTAAGTTGAATATTTGGTTGACAATAATTTTGGCACTTGCCTTAACGTTTTTAGGACCAACACTTTGGATTATTCAACATTTTGCATCGAGTATGTTTTTGTATCTTAAAAACTTTACGGTGATGTCACTTCCTGACAAAAATGATTCTTGGGTTCAGGGATGGACAATATTTTATTGGGGATGGTTTTTAGGTTATGCACCATTAATGGGTTTGTTCACTGCGGGCATAAGCAAAGGCAGAAGTATTCGGGAACTCGTAATAGTTGTAGCCATCGCCTGCCCGTTAATTACAAACCTATGGTTCATGATCTTAGGAGGAAATGGTATTTATTTAGAGCTAAATAATCCTGGTCTAATTACTTCTGAATATAACTCTAGCGGCTCAGCTGCCGTCTTTTTTTCAATTTTGAATAATCTGCCAATATCAAATCTTCTTATTTTTTTAGGGCTACTTTTAATTATTTTATTTATGGCTACAAGTGCTGATTCTATTAGTTATGCAGCGGCAATCGTAATAAGTGGTAAAGAAATCCCTCCCAAGAAACTAAGGTTGTTTTGGGCTGTTCTAATTGGGTTGTTGACAATATCACTTTTAAGAATAGGTGCTGATAGCACTGGGCTAACAAGTATTGATGCCCTACAGTCTTTTATTATTCTAACTGCAATTCCTGTGACCCCTATTCTATTAACAACTTTATATACAGCACCTTTGCTTGCATTTAAAGAGTATAAAAATAATTTAAAAAATTTAAAGTCTACTAATGATTAATTAATCATCAAACAACTAAAAATAACTCTAGTTATGAACTGAAAATATACATACATGTAGCTTTTTGAATTTATAAGTCTCATTAAAATAGTTATAAATCTTTAAATGTACAAGTCATTCTCTGATATATAAATAACTTTCTAATGAATAAATATAATTTTTGAGAGTTCATTAGATTGAGTTCTTTTAATAAAGTGTTAGCTTGCGAAGCTCTTCAAGTTCTTTGAGGTTTTATATGTCTTTTTTATAAACACTTTCTTATGTGGCAATTAAAGATATATGGGTATAATCGAAATTAAATTTGTTAAAGAGGAGGAGGTAAAAGAAATATGTTGTCATATGATCATGAAATACACAAGCAAAGATAAAACTTCTGTTCGTTGAGGCTTCCTTCTCCTTAAGTTTGCAGGCACTTGCTTCAAAAGCTAAGAAGTTTTAAACCTATGCTTTGAATTTAGCTTTTGAATATGCGATTAAGAGGCTAGGTTTATTATCTATTCCGTCTGAAATTAAAGAAACAATAAATCCAAAAGACAGCTAGGAAAATAAATAAAAACTCTACAGGATTTAATCCTACTACCGATTGAAATTCTTTACCCTAAAGGATTTCAGCAAAAACACACCAAATCCAAGCATATGATTAAATACTTTCCGGCTTCTAAAATAGAAAGATAAGATAAGTCTTATGAAAATTAAAACTGCAATTAATATCATCTTTTTTAGGAGCCAGCTCTAAAAGCAAAAACATCAATTCCTTTTGATTGCAAATATATTGCTCCCAACAAACCAGCTAAATTTAAACAAATTACAAAAGCCCAAATCCCCCAACCTTTTTCTTGGTTTTCCTTACCCTGGTTTGTTTTCTTTTTCCTATCAGAATTCATTTTCTACTTTATCTGCAAGTGTAATAAGTATGTTTGAAGTTACACCTTTGTCCCGACTTAACTTTTCTTTGTTTTCATAGACAAAGTCTATAACAGATTACCAAGCAACTTCACCTTTTAGGATTTAGGGCTTTCAATCTCTTATTTACGAATGCTTTATGATGACAATCATTTTAAGCAAAAATCATTTTTTTATAAAGTGAGATAATTTTTTTTAAAGGTGAAACATTATACGTTTGTTGTTTCAGGAGAACTTTCTTCATTGCTTTTTTACAATTATTCATTATTTAAAAGAATTTTTTTCAGCCATAGTGATGAAATTAGTAGTTATTACTTGAGTGATTCCCATATTGATTTTTCCTAAAGTTTGGATTAAGAACCAATTAACGATATTCATGAGGTTTTTAATACGTCTTGCCGATATCCATTCAACCATATGCTAAACAATACTTTGATTGAAATTATTGATTCGTCTGTTCTGTTGTATCTCAGAGACGATAATGAAATCGCTTGCTTAAATTACGGATTCTGCTCTAAGCCTGAATAATGTCCTATTACCCTAAATTATATTTTTTAACATTTTCAATGGGATTATCTGAACGCATCATTTTACTTTTTTATTAAAGAGAATTTCGTTTTGTTATTGTTCAAAATAACTGTTGGGTTAGCCTGAGGATTAGATAAATTATAGGAATCTACTATTTTGAGTATCCAAGATTAATGATTGAAAAAATTTAATCTATCCAAGCAAGTACCTGAGGATCCATTATTATTATT
>CETI01164229.1_pt1 | contig 20864 bp, 10 predicted proteins | sample 361441 | NCBI WGS metagenome assembly CETI01 (sample SAMEA2622478, study PRJEB7988) | marine metagenome | biome: marine biome (ENVO:00000447); feature: deep chlorophyll maximum layer (ENVO:xxxxxxxx); material: "saline water (ENVO:00002010), including plankton (ENVO:xxxxxxxx)" | depth 90 m | reverse complement strand
GATGGATATACTTATCCAGTGGATAGAGATAATAATTTTATTGATGATTTTAGGGAATCAGGATTTCAGTTAAATATTATAAAACATCCCCAAGATATTGTTCTTGATCCTTGCCCAGATGCAGATAATGATAATATATTTTTTGAGGTTAAAGGACAGGGTAAAAATATTTCTTATAAGTGGTGGGTAAGAAAGAATAGTGATGAATCTTGGAGTTTTCTTGATCAAACCAAATACGAAGATATTTTCTCTAATAAGCTTAAAATCACTGATTTTGATACGTCGATGGTTGGTAATCAGTACATGGTAATACTAGAAACAAGAGGCTATCAGTGTGGTGTTAATGACACCTCAGATATAGTTACAATTTCAATGAAACCTGATAATGACAATGACTGCGTGCCAGATGATGTTGATTTAGATGATGATAATGATGGTATATATGATTTAGAGGAAGGTGCTGGTGATATCGATAATGATGGAATTCCCAATCTATTTGATTTAGATTCTGATGGAGATAATTGTTTTGATGTTATTGAAGCTGGATTCAGTGATGGTGATGAAGATGGTATTCTTTGTTTATCTCCTGTAATTGTAGACTCATTAGGTGTTGTTGTTACTTGCAAAGCAGAGCTCGAATGTTCACCCTTGAACATTACGAATTACAATACGGTTGGATCTGCTCAATTTATATCATCAGACAGCTCATATCTTCTCACTGAACAGCAAAATAACCAATCAGGAGCTGTGTGGTCACTTGATAGAATTGATTTATCTAAAGAATTTGAAGTGCAAGCTAAACTTAACCTTGGATCTTTGACTTCTAATGGTGCTGATGGAATTGCATTTGTTTTACAACCTCTCTCTTCAAACCAGGGGTCTCAGGGTGGAGGAATTGGTTACATGGGAATTTCACCGTCACTTGCAGTAGAATTTGATACATGGAAAAATAGTACTGACCCATTTGACAACGACCATGCTGCAATCCATCTAAATGGTGATATTTCAGTATATTATAACGAAATTGACCTTGGAGAAATAGAAGATGGTGAGTACCATGACCTACTTATTAAATGGAACAGTTCATCAAATATACTAGAGGTTTATTGGGATGGGTCTATGATAATTTCCTATCAAAATGATATTGTTTCTAATGTATTTAATAGTAATTCAAACGTCTACTACGGTTTTACTGCTGCTACAGGTGGTTCAATTAACAGTCAGAGTGTAATAATAAAAGGAACATGTACAGCATCTGGTCTAGGACAAGATGTAGAAGATGGGTACACAGACCCATTAGATTTAGATTTAAATGGGTTAAAGGATTATAAGGAAATAAGCGTTGGTCCGGTAATAACATCAGACCCTCAATCAGTTGAAGTTGCTGTTGATAGACCAGCATCCTTTAGTGTAAGTATAAATTATGATGGCCCACTAACATATCAGTGGCAACTTAATTTAGGAAATGGGTGGTTAAATTTAGAAGATACAATTACGTACTCAGGAATAAATACAACTACACTATCAATAGATAGTGTTGACCAAATAATGGACGGCAGTATGTATAGGTTAATGGTTTCATCAGCATTGATTTGTTCTGAGCCAGTATTTTCTTCTCTTGCTATTTTAAATGTTCTACCAGATAATGACAGAGATAAAATTCCAGATAGAGATGATTTAGATGACGATAACGATGGGATATACGATTTAGATGAGGGTGATGGTGATATTGATAATGATGGTATACCAAATATATTTGATTTAGATTCAGACAATGACGGTTGTTTTGATGCGATAGAAGCAGGGTTCCAAGATTCAGATAATGACGGTCTTCTCGGGATGAGTCCTGTAGAAGTTAATTCATTAGGTGTCGTTACATCTAATACATCTGGTTACGGTACTCCTGAGGATAGAGACAATAACACTATTTATGACTTTTTAGAAGAAGGATCATCTATATCAATAATTTCTAATCCATCAAGTGTTTCAATAATTGAGACAAGAGATGCACGTTATGAGATTACACTTAACTCAGTAGGAACTGTACTTTATCAGTGGCAAGTATCAGAAGACCAAGGTGCTACCTGGAAAAATATTCAAAATGATAAAGTGTATTCTGGGTCTCAATCATCAACACTTATACTAACTGACGCTCCTTTAGAATTTAATGATTATCAGTTTAAGGTTCTAGTTTCAACTCCTGCGTATTTATGTGATGAGGATATTGAGTCAAGCGTAGCGCTTACTGTTCTTCCAGATAATGATAAGGATGGAATAGCTGATGAAGATGATTTGGATGATGATAATGATGGAATTCTTGATATTTATGAGGGAATTGGTGATCTAGATAACGACGGAATTCCAAATGTTTTTGACTTAGACTCTGATAATGATGGCTGTTCTGATGTTATTGAGTCAGGGTGTACTGATCCAGATAATGATGGAATTCTTGGTATTTCTCCAGTAAAAGTAGATGGATTAGGTGTGGTAGTAGATAAATATATAGTAAAATATGATTTTAGTGGTAATGGAGATGATTCATCTGGAAATGATATTCATGGTATTTTGACAAAAACCTTAATAGGAAAAGATAGATTTGGAATACCAAGTTCATCATATCTTTTCGATGGTCAGGAGAGCATTTTTAAAGTTTTTCATGATAGTATTTTAGATTTATCAATCTATGATAGATTCTCGATTTCCATGTGGGTAAAACCAAACTCTTCACTTAATCAAAATGAAAAAACTGTTTTTATAGAGAAAAGAGATGAAGATATTGGTTGGAGTTATCATTATTCACATGATGAAGATACCACTAGAATAATATTTAGCGATGTTACAAAAAGTTTAATCGTTTCTAAAGAAATTTCTTTGAATGTTAACGACTGGTATCATCTTGTTATACAAAAAGATAATGACATTTTTACGCATTTTATAAATGGAGACACGCTCGTGTCTATATCACAAAATACAAGTTTAAATGATAATAAATCTCCACTTTATGTAGGAGGATCTGGTGACCTGTCAATGATGTTTAATGGAGAAATTGATGATATAATTATTGCTGGAAATTATGGATTCTGTAATTACAAAGAACCAAGTGACGATAATGATTCTGGCATTTATGATTTCCTTGAGTACGGAGGGTCAGTGGTTTTAGATTCTATTACAGAATCTAAATTAATAACTGAACAAACTAGTACTTATTTTGCTGTCTCATCTTCCTCTTTAAGCGAAATAAGCTACTTATGGCAGTTCTCCTCTGATGATGGTGACTCTTGGGTAAATATTGAAGATTCTACATTCTATAGAGGCTTTTTAAGTGATACATTGCGAATAATTAATGCTCCATTATCATTTAACAAAAATTTATATAGGGTTATTTTATCTACCCCTTCATTCAAATGTGGAGAGATTATTAATTCTGCTGCAAGAGAATTAGTTGTACTACCTGATAATGATGTAGATGGTATACCTGACTCTGAAGATCTTGATGATGATAATGACGGTATTTTTGACATAGATGAAGGTGATGGTGACTTAGATGGAGATGGTATCATAAATATGTTTGATCTAGATTCTGATGGAGATGGATGTTACGATGTTCTCGAAGCCGGCTTTTATGACTCGGACATAGATGGTATTTTGGGAAGTAGCCCGGTAACTGTTGATGATAAGGGACTGGTCACTAGTGGTGGTGATGGAAATGGTTATAAAGATCCTTTTGACGCAGATGGTAATTTAAAACCTGATTACCTTGACTTTGGTTCTGAGGTATTCATAATTACAGAGCCAGAAGATATCTATATAGTTGAAAGCATAGATACATTTGTGAGTGTGAATGCTAGGGTTCCTGAATCAGAGACAATAGTACTTTATACTTGGCAGATTAGTCAAAATGGTGGAATGACATGGGAAACTATATCTAACTCATCAAACGTATTAGAAATCATTAATGCAGATATAAGTTATAATGATAGAATATTTAGAGTTGTTGTGTCTACACCATCTTTTGTTTGTGGTAAAAGCGTAATTTCCGATCCTTTCAGAATAGTTGTAGCTAGTGACTTTGACTATGATCTAATTGGAGATATAGATGACTTAGATGATGATAACGATGGAATTTATGATTCTTTAGAGTGTGAAAACAACTCAAGTTTAATTCTAAGAGGTGATGTAGATACTATCATAACTTCTGGATATCCTATTATTGCTAATTATACTGGAAACTCAGGGTCAGGAAGTGGGTCTCAAGTATTTGGAAATAATATAAATGTTACAATGCTTGTTCCCCAGGGAGATATATATGAGAGCTGTTACTTTGTTTCGGATTTAAATTTTGATGATGGAATTGAAGTCTCAATTGATGGAAAAACTATTTTATCATTTAACCAGTATCACTGGGATGTTACTAGAGGTAAGGCAGACCCCTTACTAACAACAGAGTTTAATGATGGCTTATTTGGTAAAAATTGGCTCCCATGGAATTCAAACGTTGATATAAAACTGGTTATAAGAGATGGATCTATCAAATTATACTCTGAGACTGTAGATGGCAGCATGGTAGATGTTATTCCATACATGGACAATACCGTAGAAGGGTGGGTGCTAGATAAAAACTTTAAATTATCGTGTAGAGAAGGATTTAATCTTGATATAAAAAACACAAATCATAACGGCCCTTCTTCTTTTGTTTCTCAAAATACTATATATGCTTATGTGTGTTCAGATACAGACGATGATAGAGACAACAATAATAGAGATTTAGACTCAGATAATGATGACTGTTTTGATGTTAAAGAAGCAGGGTTTATAGATCAAAATAACGACGGAATTCTTGGAGATTTACCTACTGTAGTAGATTCATTAGGATTAGTACTAAATAGTGGAGGTTACGATATACCTGTTGATAATGATGATAATGGTGTCTATGACTTTCTAGAGGAAGGTTTTAGTGTAGATATAATAACATCTCCTGAGTCTTACAATTTAATTATGGAGGGAGATACATTTAGTTTATATGTAGACTTAAGATTAAATAATAACTTTGTTTACCAGTGGCAGGTTCAAGATGAATACAGTTTATATTGGAAAAACCTTTCTGATACTGTAATAGGTCTGACATCATACTCTGGATCTAATACTAATAATCTAAAGATATCAGGAATAAATTTTGATGATAACCAACTTGAAAATATCTTTTTATCATACAGATTAATCATTTCATCTCCTGCCTATCTCTGTGAAGATGATATTCTTACTTCTCCTTTTGAAATCGAAGTTTATCATAAGGATTTACACATTCCTAATGGATTTTCTCCAAATAACGATGGTATTAACGACACTTGGGTAATAAGAGGATTAGAGCAATATCCAAATCACAGGATTAGAATTTATAACATATGGAATACTAGGGTTTTTGAAAAAAGAAATTACGAAAATGATTGGGATGGTAGAAATATGACTCACTTATATTTTGGTGATGGTAGGCTTCCAGAGGGGACATACTACTATATTTTTGATTTAGGAAATGGAAAAAAACCTCTCAAAGGTTTTGTTTTCATAAAAAGAGATTAGACTTTAGAATTTATATTTAGGAAATATATTGATTAAATTTGCGTTAAATATCAAATTACGATACATGCTAAGGAAAGTATTATCTCTTGTTATATTCATTGGAATTTTAGCTAATGGTGATTTGATTGCGCAATCTAATCTTTTTACTAACGGTTCCTTATTAGGTACTCCCGGTTCAGGTTCAGCACCAAGTTCTTGGAATCTAATATTAGGGCAGACTAGTTATTCTGCAGATATTAATAATTTAAATTCTGGATATATTTCACCACCTGATGTTGATTATCAAATATCACCATTTAACTCTAAGGATGGAGGCACATGGTCTAGTTTTGCTGGTGATAAATCTGTTGATCTTTATGAAGGAATTTATCAGCAAGTTTCTCTTACAGCAAATAAAATATACTCAATTAGTTTTGAATTTTCTCATTTTGGATTAGATTTTGTTAATTCTTTATTTTATGATGATGAAGCATTTATAAATGTGATTTATAGCACTGTTGGTGAGCCTAATTTAGGACCAGGAGGTTCGACAACCTCACTTATTGGAAAAAGTGATGATATTTCTATGGGAGGAGGATGGAAAGATCGGACTTTCACATTTACTCCTAATGTATCTGCTGATTATAATATTGGTTTTCAAATTGGATTAGTCGATCCTAATTCAAATAGATCATATGTTAATATTGATGATATTAAAATTGTTGAGCAAAGTAATAATTCAGGAGGAAATACACCACCTGTAGCAAAGAATGATGGAAATAGCCTTGATGAGGGTGGAGTTGCAAAAGGAAACGTGTTGAATAATGATGATGATGCTGATGGTGACCCTATTATAGTTGTTGGAAATAGTCTGCCAGCTCATGGCTTAATAGTAATAAAACCAAACGGTGAATATGAATATACTCATAATGGAGATGAAGAGTTTGCTGATCAATTTGATTATACAATTGATGATGGTACAGTAACAGCAACAGCAACAGTTTTCTTTACTATTAATAAAGTTAATGATCCGCCTGTAGTTATTAAAGATACTTTTGAAATTAATGAAGGAGAAAGTATAACTATTTTGAATTCAGATCCCAATCTTATTATAAATAATGATTTTGATCCTGATAACACAGTTGCTGACTTCTATGTTATTCCTCATCTTCCACCTCTTTGGAATGATAAAACTAAGGGTGAGTTAATACCTGGAAATATTGGAGCTTTCGAATATATTCATGGTTGTAATAACGCGTCTTTAGATGCTTTTACTTACTATGTCTCTGATGGTATCGATACCTCTCTAGTGTCAGATAGTGTTATTATTATAATTAATAATGAACCTCCAATAGGTCTAGCTGATACATTTGGAGTGAATTTAGGACAATCTCTTACAATCAATGACAAATCTGATGGGTTGCTTGAAAACGATGTAGACTCTTTTGCGTGTGATATTCTTACTGTCAAAATGATTAAACCACCTAAAATGCATGCGGGAACTTTTACTTTAAATCAAAACGGAACATTCACTTATATTCACGATGGTACTTTGGGTATAACACAAGACACAATTATTTATTCACTTTTTGATCAAGAAGATTATGCACTTGAGTATGATACTGCCTATATAAATATAATTTATCCACCTCCAACAACGACAACACTTTCTTATGCTGTCGATGAAAATCAGGAACTAGTTGTAGACTCTATTCAGGGGATTTTTGGAGATGTAGATGGAGATGGTATCCCTAATGTAATAGGTAATAATAATCTGCCGATAACCATTGAATTATGGGATGATCTTTCTAATGGTCCGTTTAGAGGAAAGCTCCTTCCATCTGGAGAGTTAAATGAAGACGGATCATTTATTTATGAACATGACTGTACAGATACTCCAAATGAAGACTACTTTCTTTACAAGGTTAAAGACTCTCTCTCAGAAGCAATTGATACTGTTAAAATCACCATTAATAATGTTTGTCCTGAGGGAAAAAATGATGAATACGATGTCTTAGAGGGTCAGACAATAGATGTTCCTCAATTATTAGGTGTTACAGAAAATGATGATGATGATAATCCTTGCGATCCGCTCACGGTCACTATTGTTGATGAACCATTGTATCATACAGGAACCTTTACTCTAAACCCTGATGGATCTTTTATATACTCCCACGATGATAGCGAGAATTTCACTGATATGTTTTCGTATAGGTTGTCTGATGGTGAATGTACCGGGGGTGTGTATGTTGTTAACATTAATATTGAACCAGTAGATGATAAACCTCCTATATGTAATGACGATAGCTTTTCTCCTTGTGTTAAAGAAGGCGATACTCTAGAAATTACCCTCTATGATGATGGTGTATTAGGTAATGATAATGACCCTGATATAAAAGACTCTATACTTACAGCGATACTTGTAGATGATGTTGTTCATGGAAAACTATCTTTTAATGATGATGGGACTTTTATATACATTCACGATGGGGGAGAAGATGAATTTGATTTCTTTAGATATATTGCCAATGATGGTGATTTTAATAGTATTGATACTGCGTTAGTTACCATTTGTATAGATCAAGTCAATGACTGCCCTGTAGCTAATGACGATTATTTTTCTATTAATGAAGGAGAAACACTCGACTCGACAGTAGTGAGAAATGATACAGATGAAGATATAAATACAGATGATAATAATTATAGGGCAATATCATCTCCATCAGAGGGTACTCTAGTTGAGATGAGAAGTGATGGAAGTTTTGTTTATATTCCTCCAGACCAGATACCATTGCCGGGTCCATTAATTGTCAGTTTTGATTACGAGATAACAGATCCTTTAGGTGTTTGTTATGATATGGCTACTGTAACTATTAGAATAAACTCAGTAAACGATTGTCCAGTTGCTTTTAATGATACTATAACTGTAGATGCTTTAAATAATGATTTGATTATTAAGGATATTATTTCAAATGATATTGATCCAGATTCACCGCTTGATTCATCAAGTGTATTTATAGTAGATGCACCAAATTATGGTGATCTCAAGGTAAATGATGACGGTACAATTAGTTATATGTATGTAGGTTCACCTACAAAGAGAGATAGCCTCACATATACTGTACAAGATTCAGTTGGGTGCATATCTAATTATGCAAAAGTTTTAATAAATATTGAAAATATACAATTTCCTGAGTATGAGTTACCGTCTTATTTTACTCCTAACCAAGATAGATTCAATGACTTTTTTACCATAAAATATAAGAATATAATCCCTGGAAACGTTAGATTTGAGGTCAAGATAGTAGATAGATACCAGAGAATAGTATTTGAAGGTGATATTTATAACGATATGATTTGGGATGGAATGGATATGAATACTACTGGTGAAGCTAAAAGAGGATTATATTATTATGAGATAACACCAATTGAGTATGGTAGTAATAGAGCCAGAACTTTAGTTGGAGCAATATTTTTAGATAGATGATAAAAAGAATAATTATATTTTTTGTTTTTTGTTTTAGTTCCTTTTTCTCTCACTCTCAGGAGTATGTTGAAATATTACGGGCTTCTGATAATAATATTTTAGTTAACCCAGCACTAGCTGGTATTGATGGAAGAACCTCTATCACAGTTATGGATACACGTTCTTTACGTGGATCAAGATTTAATTCTGCTCTAAGTTATGCTTCGGCAAGCTTTAGAATGACAGATAATCTAATTTATTGTCCTGCCCCTGGTTATTTCTCCAGTAATAGTGGTAGAAGAAGTTCTCAAAGAATAACAAACAATCATTTTCAAACCAGCGTTGATCTTTTAAACTACTCTAATGATATTTTTAGAAGACTTTCAGCGGGTTTAACCCTAGGTTATAGACAACAGCTTAATAGAGAAATGAATATTATGTTTGCTATGAAAACCTCTGTTTCTCAAGATAAATTTAATTTACTAGCCTGGGATACTTCAGATCCACTTTATCAAAACTGGGCAAATAGCGGCTTTAAACAAACCATATTTGGACTTACTCCTGGTGTCACCATTTACACTAGAAATTTCCTTGTTGGAATATCAACAAAGATAGGCCTTACAGGTGAAGAAAAATATAGTTATCAGGATGGAAAGTTTGACCCTTTTGGTAATGCAACAATCGCAACACTATCTTACGATCTTCCAGTAGGTGAGAGTGTGTTGTCACTAAGTGGTAATTATGTAATTATTGATGATGAACCGAACTTTTATTCATTTGGTGCAAAGATACCATTGTCTGAAAGTATTTCTATAATGGGAGGATCAAGAGATTTAGTTGAAGTATTCGCTGGCGTAAGCCTTAATTTTTATGGTAATACATCCGTAGAAGTATTTATAAATAATTTTATTGGTGACAGCGTTAGAAATAACGTACCAATTTATTCAATTAGACTAAAAGCTTTCGATATTTTTTAGTTAAAAAATGCATTTAATACATTTCGTTCTTATCTTTAATTCCTGAATGGAAAACAGGAAAAATACGTATACTGAGGATAGTATCAAGTCACTAGATTGGAAAGAACATATACGTACACGTCCTGGAATGTATATTGGCAAATTAGGTGATGGATCAGCGAAAGATGACGGGATATATGTTCTAATAAAAGAAGTCATCGATAACTCTATCGATGAGCACCTTATGGGTCACGGAAAAGTTATTAAAATAAAAGTTAAAGATCATAGAGTTGAAGTGAGAGATTACGGTAGAGGAATTCCATTAGGAAAAGTAATTGATTGCGTATCTAAAATTAATACAGGTGGTAAATATGATTCTGAAGCCTTCCAGAAATCTGTTGGATTGAATGGGGTAGGTTTAAAAGCTGTCAATGCATTATCTACAAAATTTCAAATTGAATCATTCAGAGAAGGTGAGATTAAACACGCAGAGTTTGAACAAGGAAATACTGTAATAGATGATAATATTACAAATACTGAGGAGAGAAACGGTACTTATATCATGTTTGAACCGGATAACTCAATTTTTAAAAATTATAATTATATACCAGAATATTTAGAAGATCAGATTTGGAATTATGCATACTTAAACTCTGGACTTACTCTAAACTATAACGGCAAAAAATATCACTCAGAAAATGGCCTTCTAGATCTACTTGAAAGTAAAACTGATCCTGAAGCCCTTAGGTACCCTATAATTCACTCTAAGGGACAAGATATAGAATGTTCTCTAACGCACACAAATAATTATGGAGAGGAATATTACTCTTTTGTTAATGGTCAGTATACAACACAAGGTGGAACGCACCTTGCAGCGTATAAAGAAGCCATTGTAAAAGCTGTAAGAGACTTTTTTAAAAAAGATTATGATGCTACAGATATAAGAGCTAGTATAGCTGGAGCAGTAGCTATTAGAGTTCAAGAACCAGTATTTGAGTCTCAGACAAAAACTAAGTTAGGGTCTTTAAATATAAGTCCAAAGGGTCAAACTGTACGATCATTTGTTAATGATTTTGTAAAGAAAGAGCTCGATAATTTTCTTCACAAAAACCCTGAAACAGCACAGGCTCTTCAGAAGCGAATACTCCAGTCTGAGAGAGAGAGAAAAGAAATAGCTGGAATAAAAAAACTTGCTAATGAGAGGGCTAAGAAGGCAAAAGTCCACAATAAGAAGCTTAGAGATTGTAGGATTCATCTAAACGATAAAAGAGGAGATGATGAGCTTAAGGGAAGTTCAATGATATTTATAACAGAGGGAGATTCTGCAAGTGGTTCTATTACAAAATCTAGAGACGTACAAACACAGGCAGTATTTAGTCTTAGAGGTAAACCTTTTAACTGTTTTGGTCATAAAAAAAAGATTGTTTATGAAAATGAGGAATTTAACCTTCTTCAGCATGCGCTTAACATCGAAGACGGACTGGATGGACTTAGATATAATAAAATTATAATAGCGACAGATGCTGATGTAGACGGTATGCATATTAGATTATTACTCTTAACATACTTTCTTCAGTTTTTTCCAGACCTAGTTAAAATGGGTCATGTTTATATTTTGGAGACTCCATTGTTTAGAGTAAGAAATAAAAAGAAAACATTTTACTGTTATGACGATGAGGAGAGAAATAAAGCTGTTAAGGAAATAGGAAAAAACCCTGAAATCACTAGATTTAAAGGTTTAGGAGAAATTTCTCCATCGGAGTTTAAAAACTTTATTGGAGATGAAATCAGACTAGAACCAATTATTCTAAATAGAAAATCTAAAATAAATGACCTCCTATCTTTCTACATGGGTAAGAATACTCAAGAAAGACAGGAGTTTATAATTGATAAATTAAGAGTAGAGAAAGATTTAATTGATATAGAAGAATGAGTGAAGAAAATATTGATAATAGTTTAGAAGAATCTAAAAGTACTGATAACCCAGTTTCTGACTTGTATCAAGATTGGTTTTTGGACTATGCCTCCTACGTAATTCTCGAGAGAGCAATCCCCTCTATTGATGACGGATTAAAACCAGTTCAAAGAAGAATTCTTCATTCAATGAACAATATCGAGGATGGAAGGTATAATAAATGTGCTAATATCATAGGAAGTAGTATGCAATTCCACCCACATGGTGACGCATCTATTGAAGATGCTCTGGTGAATTTAGGGCAGAAAGATTTGCTTATTGACACCCAAGGTAACTGGGGAGATGTAAGGACGGGAGATAAGGCTGCTGCATCAAGGTATATTGAGGCTAGATTATCAAAATTTGCAAATGAGACAGTATTTAACGATAAGACAACAGAGTGGAAGCTTTCCTATGACGGAAGAAAGAAAGAGCCTGTAAACTTACCTGTAAAATTTCCTCTTCTCCTTGCTCAGGGAGTAGAAGGTATAGCTGTTGGTTTATCCACTAAGATTATGCCTCATAACTTCTGTGAACTTATAAAATCGTCTATTTCATATCTTAAAGGAAAGTCATTTAAGTTATACCCAGACTTTCCAAATGGTGGAATGGTTGATATATCTGACTATAATGATGGAAAGAGAGGTGGAAAAATTAGGGTTAGAGCTAAGATTAGAGAGATTGATAAGTCTACACTAGTAATTGATGATATACCCTATAATACTACGACAACAAGTCTTATAGAATCTATAATTAAGGCTAATGATAAGGGTAAAATAAAGATTAGGAAAGTTATTGATAACACAGCTGATAAAGTTGAAATTCTTGTTCATCTTCATAAAAATCAGTCACCAAGTATTACTATAGATGCTTTATATGCATTTACAGACTGTGAAGTTTCAATTTCTCCAAATGCATGTGTTATAGTTAATGAGAAGCCACAGTTCTTAGGCGTTAAGGAAATTCTTAAATATTCTACTGATTCAACTAAAAAACTACTTCAGAAGGAGCTAGAGATCAAAAGAGATGAGCTAAAAGAGAAAATTCTTTTTTCAACTCTAGAGAAAATTTTCATAGAAAATAAGATATACCAAAAGATTGAAAAGTGTGAGACATGGAATGATGTAATAGATACAATTGATAAGGGTTTAGATCCATATAAAAAAGATTTCTATAGGGAAATCACAAAAGATGATATTGTAAAGCTTACTGAGATAAAAATAAAAAGGATTTCAAAATATGATAAAGATAGACTTAATGAAACTATAATAAAGCTTAATGAAGAGCTCGATAAAACAATTAATAATCTTAAAAATATAGTAGAATTTACAATTGATTATTACTATAATATATTAAATAAGTACGGAAAGGGTAGGGACAGAAAGACTGAAATTATAAAATTTGATACGATAAAACTAAAATCGGTAGCTGCAAATAATGTTAAGCTATACGTAAATAGAAAAGAAGGTTTTATTGGGTATGGGATACGTAAAGAAGAGTTTATATGTAATTGTTCTGATATCGATGATATTATTACATTTTGTGCAGATGGATCATATAAAATTGTAAAAATTCAGGATAAGGTTTTTATCGGAAAAAATATAGTGCTAACTCAAATTTGGAAAAAATCAGATAAGAGGATGGTCTTTAATGCTGCTTATTTAGACTCTAAAACAGGTTTTTCTTATGTTAAACGATTTCAAGTTACTTCAGCAACAAAAGAAAAAATTTATAATATTGGGAAAAGTGAAAAGGGATCTAAACTTCTTTACATAGCCCCAAGACCGAATGGTGAGTCTGAGGTTGTAACAGTTTATATACACGCTTCTCAGAAAGCGAGAAAAAAAGTTTTTGATTATGACTTTTCAGATATTGAAATTAAAGGTAAAGCTGCTAAAGGAAATATTTTATCAAAGTACAGAGTTAGAGCCGTAAAGGAAAAAAGTGTTGGTCTTTCTACACTTTCTGGCATAAAAATTTATTACGATAACTCAATAGGTAGACTAAATACTGAAAGTCGGGGAGAGTTCCTTGGGAAATTTAACGGAGATGACATGATAATTGTAGTATATAAAGATGGTAACTATGAACTGACTTCGTTTGAACTTACAAATAGATATGACTGGAATAATGTCCTCTTTCTTGATAAATATTCTTCTGAAGGTGTATTATCTGCAGTATATTTTGAAGGAAAACTAAAAAATTATTATGTAAAGAGATTTATTGTAGAGACAAATACTATGAACAAAAAATTTATGTTTATCTCCCAAGAGAAAGGATCTAAATTAGAATACTGTTCTTATAAACCAGGCGAAAAAATTACATTTAAATATTTCTCAAATAAAAAACTAAAACCTACTGAAATTGAATTAGACTCTTTTATTGATATAAAAGGTTGGAAGTCTATAGGAAATAAAATTTCAATCGATAAAATAAGATCGGGTACATTTTCTCTTCTAGAAAGAAAAGAAGTAGAGGATATAGTTGAAGTAGAAGGAGTAGAGGAGAAACCAAATAAGGATATTTCTAAAGATAATAAAGAAAATAATTTTGATGTTGGGGAAACTTTAGAGTTAGATTTAGACACGGATCAATTAAATATATTTGATGAAAAAGATTAAGGTTGCGGTTGATATTGGTAATTCTAATATTGTAATTGGTTTACTTATTGATAATAACTGGGAAAAGGTCTACAGATTAAGTTCAAGAAAGAATATTACTTACTGGTCTTTCAAAAATAAACTGAAAAAAATAATATCTCTCAATGAATTTAACCCTTCAAATGTAGAGTCAGTTGTAATTAGTAGTGTTGTCCCATCACTAACAGATATTGTAAGGCTTTCTTGTAATGATATGCTGTCAGAAAATATTTATATTATTAAATCAAAAGAAGTAAATCTTATCAAAATAAATATTGATGATATAAATGAAATCGGTACAGACTTAGTTAGTAATGCTGTTGAAGCTTCAAGTATGTATGATGAGAACGTGATTGTAGTAGACTTTGGTACTGCACTAACCTTTACAGTAATTTCAAAATCTAATGAAATTCTTGGTGTTAACATTGTACCTGGACTTCAAACAGCAATAAATTCACTATATAAGAATACAGCAAAACTTCCTTCTATAGAGATAAAAGTTCCAGATAAGGTAATTGGAAAAAACACCATTCATTCAATTCAAAGTGGTATAATGTTTGGATATGTTGGTTTAGTTAAGGAAATGCTAGAAAAAATTAAGTCTGAATTAACAGGAAATACTAAAGTTATAGCTACTGGAGGATTATCAAAATTTGCAAAGCCTCTTAAAGGTTATTTTACTGATATATTACCAACCCTAACTTTAGATGGAATGATTAAAATTTTAGATAAAAACAATAAAAAAAAGTGATAAATTGCTGAAATATTTGAACTTAAATATTTTATTTCAGTATATAAAATGTTAATCTTAATTAAATTAAATAAACAACGTTATGAAAAGTGTTATTACTTGTGATATGGAGGGTAGAGTTCTAACCATGAATAATGGTGCAGAACAAATTTTTGGTTATAAAAAACAAGAAATTATTGGAAAGAAAAGAGTCTCAATTTTCTCACCTGGAGAGATTGTGATCCAAAATGTTGGTAATTGGCTAGCAACTGCTGATAAATTTGGTGAATTTATTGGTAAAACATATTTCTTGAAGAAAGATGGAACAAAAATTAATGCCAAAATTAGGATAACTCCACTATTCGGTAATGGAAAAGATAAACCTCAAACTGGTTACTGTGGTGAAACAGTTTTAATTGATGAAAAAGTAGACGTACCGATCAACTTTTTAACAAAAATAATTAAAGGTGTCGCAATAACTAGGGTTCCATTTACCAGTGCCTCAATATTTCCAATGCTTGCTATAGCTGCTTACTATGCAGGACTTGGTGATGGTTTATTTAGTGTTACTAGTTTGTTATTAGCAATATTTGGTGTTCTTTTATTACACTTATCATCAAACGTATTTAATGATTACTTTGATGTTAGCGATGGTACAGATGAAGCTAACAATGAATATTTTCAACCTGCTGGAGCCGCAATAACTGGTGGAAGTAGAGCAATAGAACTAGGGATTATTACATTAGAGAAAACAAAAACTGTAGCATTATCACTCTTATTTTCCTCACTTTTAGTTGCAGGTTTTCTATTTTATAATATTTTTAATGTGACAGGAGTGACTTCTAACATAGTGGGTGCATTAGCTGTCGGTTTATCTGGCTTATTTCTTGGATACTTTTATACAGCAAGACCCCTAAGACTCGTTGCTAGGAGAGGACTAGGAGAGTTAGCAATATTCTTTGCTTTTGGTCCATTGCTTACACTTGGTACGGGATATGCAATTTCTACAGAGACTATTGGATTTCTTTCTAGTGAGTTTTACATGCTTTTATCCCTTGGTATTCCATTTGGTTTTCTAACTACAAATATTTTATATATAAATCAATTTCCTGATGCTGTAAGTGATGCCAGTACAGGAAAAAATCATCTAGTTGTCACGTTTGGAAAGAAAGCTGCCAGGTGGGGTTATTTAATTATTTTATCTTTAGCATTTTATTCATCTATATACTTAAATGATTTATTAAATGTTCATGAAAACTTTAATTCAAATATATTTCTAGTAGGAAATGCTTTGTTGTACTTATTTGGTTTATCCATTTTTATGAAGTTGTTAAAGAATTATGAGAAGAGAGAGTTAGTTAATGCTAATATTCAGACTATAGTTTTGCAAACATTATTCTGTATATTTTACATCATTTCTCTTAATCTATTCTTTATTTGATGAGACTATATATTATTCGTCATGCTGAGACGGAATATAACAAGAAAGGTATAATTCAAGGATCAGAGGTAGATAGTGATATTAATAACACAGGTGAGAAACAATCTGAATCATTCTATAATTATTATAAAAAAATAAAGTTTGACAAAATTTATGTATCTGCTCTCAAGAGAACTTTTCAGACAGTTGGCAGGTTTATAGATAATGGTACTCCTTATGAAAAAATAATAGAATTCAATGAAATAAGTTGGGGAGTAAATCAAGGTAAAAATGATGATCTGGAGGACTATAAAAAGCTTATTGATACATGGTTAGCTGGGGATCTAGATAATAAATTTGATAAAGGAGAATCACCAAATGAAATGTCAGTAAGGCTAGTGAATGGTTTTAATAAAATCTTAAATGATAATCATGATACTGTACTTATGTGTATTCATGGTAGGGCGTTAAGAATATTATTATCTAAAATTATAGATAATGATTTAACTAAAATGGATAGATATACTCACTCAAACACTGGATTATATATAATAGATTATATTAATGATGAATTCAATATAGTTGAGATGAATTCAAGAAAACATATTGAGATTTAACTACTTTTTTGCAGTAGCTTTTTTCTTTTTCGCAGTAGTTTTTCTTTTTGTCCTTTTCTTAGGTTTTTCTTCTATTACTTCTGCAATAACATCTGCTAAAATTCTACCACAATACTCACATAAAATAATTTTCCTCTTCTCCTTAATTTCTGCTTGTCGCTGTGCTGGTACTACATTAAAGCAACCACCACATGCTCCTCTAGAAACTTTTACAACTGCTAGTCCATTTCTTTGCCTTTCCACAAGTTTTTCATATGAGAGAAGTAGCTTAGATTCTATTTTTTTTGAAGCTTTAGTTTTTTGAGTAGCTAACTTTTTTTCTTCATCTTGGCTCTCTTGAGAAAGTGTATCTAAATCAGCCTTCTTTCCTTTTAAAACCTCATTCTTTTCTTTAACAACCTTTTTTGTAGCTTTAATTTCTTCTTTAATTTCTTCGATTTTTACTTCGTTTTCACCACTTTTTTTTGCAAATAACTTTGTATCTAAGTCTTGTAATTCAATTTCTTTAGAGATAGCATCATATTCCCTGTTATTTCTAACATTCATTTGCTGATCTTTATATTTTTTAATAAGTTTTTTTGCTTCTTTTACTTTATTTTTTAATTCCTCAATGTCATTATTTTTATTTTCTATGTCTGCATTGAAATTATCGAGTCTAGTATTGATTCCAACTAGCTCATCTTCAAGATCTTGAACTTCGTCAGGTAAAGCACCTCTAACTTTTTTAATATCAAAAATTTTAGAATCAATCTCTTGTAACTTTAAAAGATTATCAAGTTTTTTTTGTACGCTATTCTCCATGTGATTAATAATATTTTATCGGATTAGTATTCTCATTTGATGAATGAAGTGCAATATTAATTAAATTTTTGTTTAAAAATTCAAAAATTAAATCTTTTGTAAATTGCTCACTTTCATAGTGTCCAATATCTATTAATGTTATCTTATTATTTGCTTCAAAAAAGTCATGGTATTTAATGTCAGATGTTATAAGTACATCAGCCCCTTTTTTGATTGCTTCTTTTATTAAAAAGCTTCCTGATCCGCCACAAACTCCAATTTTTTTAATTTTATTATTAATTACTTTGGTGTGTTTTATTGATCCGCAATTAAATTTTTTCTTTAGTTCCTTTAATAATAAATTAAAATTTATTTCTCTTGATCCAATCATTCCAGATCCCACATCTCTTGATTCTATATTATTATTTTGAATGTAATAGTTTGGTTCGTCATATGGATGAAATTTCTCAATAGTATTTATTACACTACTTTCAATACTTTTATCAAAATATATTTCAAGTTTTATTTCTTCAATTTCCTCCTTATAATTTTTATTTCCAATACTTGGTTTAGATCCTTCTAATGGAATATATGTTCCTAAACCCTTTTCTTGAAATGAACACTCTTTATAATTTCCAATTTGACCTGCACCTACGTCAAATAGCTTATCCAAAAAATGATTTTTATCCTTTTCAGGTATATAAACCTCCAATTTTTTATTAAATCCATATTTTGGAAGGATGAACTTAGTGTTTTTAAGATTTAGTAAATCACTTATTTTTTTATTTACTCCCTCTTTTATATTATCAAGATTAGTGTGGATAGCGTAGATATTAATATTATTTGATATTGCTTTTTGAATTACTCTTCCTACCCAATGCGATGAATTAATAGATGATATTCCTCCAAAGATAATAGGGTGGTGAGAAATGATAAGGTTACATTTCTTACTAATGGCTTCATCTACAACTTTTTCTGTACAATCAAGAGATATGAGACATCCTAAAATTTCTGATGAATAGTCACCAACCATTAATCCTGAATTATCATAGCTTTCTTGATAAATTGGTGGTGCCCATTTCTCTAAACATTCGATAATTTTCTTTAATTTCATGTTTTATGTATTCTCTTAAAAAAATAATACTCTATATACCCTCATTATTATTTGGGTTTTTTAGTGGTCTAACTAACTTCTTTTATAAAAAAAATATACTTAGACCAAAAAATTATAAGACAAAGATAATCTCTATTGGTAATTTAATCATGGGTGGTGCAGGAAAGACTCCAACTGTCGAATATATTGCTAATTATTTTATTAGTAAAAACTTGCGTTTTGCTATCATTAGTAGAGGTTATAAAAGGCAAACTAAAGGAATGATAGTAGCAACAAAAAAGGATAATTATCTGACTATTGGAGATGAACCATCTCAATACAACAAAAAATTTTTTGATAATGTAGTTATAATTGTTTCTGAAAATAGAAATTTAGCACTGGATTATTGTGATAAGAATAATATTGAATATGCAATAATGGATGATGCTTTCCAGAATTTAACATTTGAAAAAGATATAAATGTTTTGGTTTCTTCTTTTAAAAAACCATTTTTTTATGATGATAGATTCCCTATGGGAATGCTTAGAGAATCAAAAAATAATGCGTATAGAGCTGATTTATTGGTTTATTCTAACTGTCCAAAAAATATAGTAGGTCAGAAATTGAAAAGGTTTAAGACCAAGTCAGAATATTATCTAAGACCTAATACTCCTATTCTATTTTCAACAGTAAAATATAAGAGACCAAAAAAAATATTTGGTTCAAGAATTAATAAAGATGTGATTTTGGTTTCATCAATTGCTTATCCAGAAAAATTTTATGAGTATGTGTCTTCAAAATATAATGCAGTTGAAAAACTTCAATTTAAAGATCATCATAACTACACTGAAGATGATTTAAAAGTAATTACTAGAAAATTAAGTGATAATATATCATTATTAACAACTGAGAAAGATGCTGTTAAATTATGTGAATTCCCAGATATTTTATCTGGCTATAATGTATATTATATCCCAATTCATATTGAGTTTTTATTTAATGATGACCTTACTGATTATCTAGAGAATTTATGAGGAAATTTTTATTTATTATTTCTTTTATTATTTCTTATAATAGTTATTCTCAGCAAATAGGGGAACAAACTATTGATGAAAATCCAAATCCCCCTCAAAATAATCAAAGTCAGAGAACTATTCTAGATGATTCTTCAAAAGTTATTTATAGTCTAAAAACAACTAAATTTTTATTAAAAGAAAAATTTAGTGATGGAGATTCTATCCTTGTGTCACCTGACTCTTCACTTACAGATTTTGAAAAGGTATATGGTGATGAAATTAATTACTTTACCTACCAAAGTCTTGGAAATGTTGGTACACCTCTTTATAACATCTTCTCTTATTATGATGATAATTTTTTACTATCAAGTGGAATTTATTCTGTTGATAATTATTATTTAACAAAATCTGTGCCTAAGTTTTATAATAGTCGCTCTCCATTTATTGATTTGTCCTTATTTTTTGGTGGAAATGGTAGGTCTCTAGTTGACTTTATTTTTACAAGAAACATCAATGAAAATTGGAATATAGGATTGGATATTCATAGAATATCATCAGATAAACAGATATCTCCTTCAAAGAATAAAGGAGATAAAAATATATCATCATCACTATTTAAAATTTTTTCTTACCATTC
>CETI01066109.1_pt1 | contig 20868 bp, 19 predicted proteins | sample 361441 | NCBI WGS metagenome assembly CETI01 (sample SAMEA2622478, study PRJEB7988) | marine metagenome | biome: marine biome (ENVO:00000447); feature: deep chlorophyll maximum layer (ENVO:xxxxxxxx); material: "saline water (ENVO:00002010), including plankton (ENVO:xxxxxxxx)" | depth 90 m | reverse complement strand
TTTATTTTAATAGGAGATTTTATATTTTTCTGAAAAAGCTCTTCAAATTTATCCGATGAAATTGGTTTAAAAGTAATTTTATCTCCAATAGATAATAAAATGGAATTTTCTTTTCTTTGATCAAAAATATTTACTGGTGTTCGACCAACTAGGTTCCATCCTCCTGGACTGTCTTGAGGATATATAACAGACTGGTTTATTGCTATTCCAATGCTTCCAGAAGGAACAAGTGTTCTTGGGTTATTTCTTCTTGGTAATTTTAGTTTTTCATTAAGTTTAGTCAAAAATGGAAGACCCGGCAAAAAACCCATCATACCTACCTTGTAAACATTTTCATGATGCAAAGTAATAACTTTGCTCTCTGGTAAATCACATTTTTCAGAAATAAAAGATAGATCTAAACCATACTTACTTTCATAACAAACAGGGATTTCCCAATGAAAAGGTAATTTTTTTTCTAAAGTCACATTTTCTAAATTTAGATCTTCAACATATTTTATTATATCATTTGCAGAAGTTTTGTAATTGTCAAATACGACTAATAAATTAACCAAACTTGGTATAATATCAATTACTCCACTAGGGGGATTGTTTTTAAAACAAAAAAGCAAAATCTTAATTAGATTATCGTTCTGTTTTAATGGGTAAAAATGAACCCCATTATCTCCAGCCAATTGATAATTGAAATTTTTCATGGCACAATAAAAATTAAATAGTTTTTAATAATATATGAAAAAATTATGCAAATGAAAATTAATTTAAATGCAGACATTGCTGAAGGTTATGGAAAATGGACAATGGGCAATGATCAAGACATAATCAATGAAATTAATTCAGCTAATATTGCTTGCGGCAAACACGCAGGTGATGAGAATATAATGTGCAATACTGTTAATTTATGCATACAAAATAATGTTGATATTGGTGTTCACCCAGGTTTTTCTGATATTGAAGGTTTTGGGAGAAGAAGACTAAATATTTCAGAAAAAAATATTGAAAATTTAATCGCATATCAAACAGGAGCTCTAATTGGAATTGCCACAATGTGTGGAGCTAAGGTAACGCACATGAAACCACACGGTGCTTTAAATAACATCGCTTGTGAAGATCTTGATGTTGCAAAAGCAATTGTGAGAGGATTTAAATCTATTGATGAAAGTTTAATTCTCTTGGCACCAACATACTCTAAATTAATAAAGGCTGGTGAAAATTTTGGTATCAAATGTATTGAAGAAGGATTTGCAGATAGAGCGTATATGTCAGATGGTTCACTTAGCTCAAGAAATTTAGAAGGGTCTGTTATTACAGATATAACTAAAGCTGTTAACCAAGCTATCGAAATTGCAAGTGGCGAAAAAATCAATACAATTGATGGAGGAAAAATACATTTGCCTGCAAAAAGCATATGCATTCACGGAGATAAACCAGAGGCATTGTACCAAGCGCAGTCTATCAAAAATGGGCTAATAGAGAAAGGTTTTGATTTAGTAGGGTTAAGTCAATTATAAACGAAATTAAAATAATGTTTTAATTTTTATTTGTTTTTCTTCACTGCTCTGATTTAAAAATTTTCCATATTCACAGTATTGATTATGTGGTGGTCTTTTCTCTAATCGCAAATTTTTGTAAATATTCCTTAATGTTGGTTCAATCCATCCCAAATCACTTTCATAAGGTATAAGGGAAATTTTAAATTCCATGTTAGCATTTTTCTCAGCTAAAAATGGCTGGTCTGAAAATCTATTTCCATCGCAATATAAAAAATATCCTATGTCATCAACATTAAAACCCATCTTTCGCATAACCCAAATATATAAGTCCATTTGACGTTTGTAAGAACCCTTCCAAGAGTCATCGAGGGAAATAGGTCCATTATCACTTTTTTGAGATGTGCTTTTATAGTCTACGATGTGTAACTTTTTAGTATTTGTATTAAGCCAAACATCATCTAATCCTCCTCCCACTCTTAAATTGTATATTTCGTCGTCATAATGAAATCTGTTTTCAGCCCCAAAATGCAAACTCTGAGTCCATAGATAAAAATGTTCATGATTATAAGGAATTAAATGAGATAGTCCATTTTTTACAAGGTATGGATGTGGTTTTTGATGTCTTCTATAAAATTCAAAATCTTTTTTTAAAAGGATGTCTGTTGCTTCATTAATATTAAATCCTGGGATTGATGGGAAGTCGATTTTTTCAACTTGCTGCATATAGAAGCATGCTGGACATTTGACAAAGTTTTCTATTCTTGAACGACTTAATTCATAAGGTTCTTTTTTATTAACATCAAATTTTCCTCTATGTCTTCTCAAAATAACCTCAATCAAACTTAATTGAGTTTACCCCAAAACTTTTAGCGGGCAGTTTCACTGGTTTTGTAGGCAAACCTAGTTCTTTGGATCTATCAAAAATTTTGAGGCCTGATCCTAACATTGAGTTAAAAAACCACATCATTGCATCAGTAGTTTCCTTTGGTCTTTCCCTAGTAATGAAATGACCTGAATCCAAAACTAAAATTGCCTGTAGCCCAGGTAAGTGGTCTTCCATTCCTTTACAATATTCTATAGGTTGCCGAGGGTCGTGCTCTCCGTGAATATATAATATGGGCATGGTAAATTTTGTGAGATCAACAGGTTTATTTTTTGGTATATCTCTGAAATACCTAGGTACAGCATCTCCAGTTCCCTCATGTGAAAAGTCTTCTACAATTTCGTTAATTTCTTTTTCATCAGGAATCAATTCTGGTTTACATGAACTTTCAAACCAAACTTTAACATATGCCTCCGACTTTTTCATAAGCTTAGCAGCGAGACTAGGGTTTTCAGAATTCCATTGATGATGTAAAGAATTTCTGGGGTCATAACTATGAAGAGACAAACAACATCTAATGTATCTTTCAACTCTTTCAGGTGCCTGATCAATTATATTATCACTTATAGCGACTCCCCAATCATGCCCTGCCAACCTAAAATTTTCAATCTTCAAGTGATCTAATAAATCTAATATTTCTGATGCAACATTATTCATAGAATAATCACCTTCTTTCTTATCAGAAAGACCATAACCTTTGAGATCTATAGCATATACCTTAAATTGAGTTGCAAGTTTTGGAATTTGATGTTTCCAACATCTCCAGCTTTCTGGAATCCCATGAAGAAGTACAACAGGGTCTCCATCTCCAGCTTCAGCCCAATGCCACTTAATTCCATTTACAGTAGAGGATTTTGTCATGATTTCCATTTTCACACTCATAATTATTATCTAAACCTTAGATTTTTTCGAGATAGTTGATTGACATTATCACAACCCATCAATTTCATATCTCTTTCAATTTCATTTCTTATTTGGCTCAAAGCTCTTTCAACTCCTGCTTGACCAGCTGCAGCCAATGCATAAAGATAAAGCCTCCCTGCTGAACAAGCTTTTGCACCTAAAGATAAAGCCTTTAAAATGTGAGTGCCCCTTTGAATTCCACCTTCACAAATAACATCAATCTTATCTCCAACTGCATCAACTATTTCAGCAAGTTGGTCAAAAGGTGATCTTGAACCATCAAGTTGACGGCCTCCATGGTTTGAAACCATTATTCCTGTGCAACCAATATCAACTGCTCTCTTTGCATCCTCAACGCTCATAATCCCTTTTAAAGCAAAATGACCGTTCCATTCTGAACATAGTTTCTCAGCGTCATTCCAATTCATAGACTGATCTAGCATTGTCGAAAAATAAGATCCTATTGAAGTGAAAACATTTGTTCCTTCATCCACATATTCTTGAAGATGAGGAAGATCAAATTTTTTATGGGTAAGATAATTGATTGTCCATAATGGCTTAATCAAAAAATCAGCAATACTATATATATTCATTTTTGGCGGTATTGTAAAACCTGTTCTTAAATCTCGTTCTCTATTACCACCTGTAATTGTATCAACAGTTAGTGCTAATACATCAAAGTTTTCAGCTTTAGCTCGTTGCAACATGTTTGAATTTAACCCTCTATCTTTGTGAAAATAAAATTGAAACATTTTTGGAGTATCAATTAAACTATTTATTTCCTCAACACTTACTGTACTCAGAGATGAAACACCAAACATTGTTCCATGTTTTTCAGCAGCTTTCGCTACAGCTTTTTCTCCTTCATGATGGAATAGTCTCTGAACTGCTGTTGGGGCACAGAACAACGGCATACTAATTCTCTTATCAAAAATTGTTGTAGACAAATCTACTTTTTCCACACCCGCTAAAACATTAGGAATTAAATCTACATCATTATAAGATGATGTATTCCTTAAGTAAGTAATTTCGTCATCAGCTGCTCCATCAATATAATTGAAAATAGGTGATGGAAGTCTTTTTTTTGCAAAGCGTCTAAAGTCATGGAAATTATAGCACTGAGAAAGTTTCATTTTATAATTTATTCGATCCCCTCTACAATTACCAATGATCTGTCCATTCCATTATCAAGTACCTGAAGAGCTTTTTTATATTCTTCACTTTCGTAAGCAGCTTTTGCTTTTTCAAATGAGGGAAATTCAATTATTACATTTCTATCTAATTCCTTTCCTTCCTTAGTTAAATACTTTCCCCCTCTTGCAAGATATTTTCCACCAAACTTTTCATTAGCTTCTTTTGCTAACGGCATATAATTAGCAGCTTTGGTTTTATCATTAACACAACCTCTTCCAATTATATAAGCTTTCATAATTCCCCCTAAAAAAAGATTTTATTAAGTTTAAACATCCTTTGTTTATTCCTCAATATATTCTGAAATTATTTTATTAATCAAAATTATATTAATAGTTAATTAATGTTAAATAGGTTTTAAACTTTACATTTAAACATTAATAAATCTCTAAACTTTGAATGAATGAAATGTTAGGTTTAATAAAAAAGATAACTTTAACTTTCTAACTAAAGGTTTAAAACTTTGATTGATTTTATTCTAAAAATCACATTTGTTTTTTTATGGGCAAGTGCATTTGTAGCAGCAAAATTAGGGTTAGATGATGCTGGTCCATTCAGCATGCTAACAGTAAGATTTGCTATTGTTTCATGTATTTTTGCTTCATTAGTCTTTATTTTCAGAGCTAAATGGCCAAAATGGATTGAAATACCATATATAGCTTTAGTCGGAATACTTTTGCATGGTTTATATTTAGGTGGTGTATTTTTCTCTATTAAGCAAGGGACCTCAGCTGGTATTTCATCTTTAATTGTCTCATTGCATCCAGTTTTAACATGCATACTTGCAGTATTTATAATCGAAGAAAAAATAACTTTCGATAGGTGGATAGGAATTTTTATGGGATTTATTGGAGTTATTTTAGTTGTTTGGCCAAGAATGGGAGGGGAACTCCCATTAATAGGTTTTTTAAGTTGCTTTGTCGCATTAGTTGCAATTTCTTTTGCAACAATAATCCAAAAAAAATATTTAGAAAATATGGATATACTTGGGGGAAATAGTTTACAAGCAATCTTTGCAGCCTTATTTTTTTTAATGTTAGTTCTACTGATAGAACCCTTCCATTTTAATCTTACAACAGATTTATTAATATCAATGACCTGGTTAATTCTTTTAGTGTCCTTGGGCGCCATCAGTATTTTGATGATTTTAATCAAACGTGGAGAGATGTCTAGTACAGCCAGTCTATTCTTTTTAGCTCCACCTGTTTCAGCGATTTTGGGTTATGTTGTATTTGGCGAGAAACTAGGCGCGTTTGGCATTTTAGGTTTCATTATAGCTTGTACTGGAGTATGGATAGTTAATAGGAAGTATTCAAAGAAGTAAAATCAGGATTAAATTTTATTTTTCATTGATACTTTATTTTAAATTATTCTAAAATAATTGAATGGAAAAATTGAGCACAGTAAATATTTTAAAGAAATTAGTTTCTTTTCCTACTGTCAGTAGAGACGCAAATCTGGATTTAATTAATTACATTGCTGATATAATTAGATGCGAAAAAGTTAACCCTACCATCATTAAAAATAAAGAAAATACTAAAGCAAATTTATTTGCTTCTATAGGTCCTGAAAATAATGATGGAGTAATGTTATCTGGGCATACAGATGTGGTTCCAATTGATGGACAAAATTGGACAAAAGAACCTTTTGAATGCACATTAGAAGACGGTCTATATTTTGGAAGAGGGACTGCCGACATGAAGGGTTTTGTGGCTTCAGCTGTAAATTCTTTTATTAAAGCAAAATCCATGAAATTAAAAAGACCACTTTATTTAGCTTTGTCATATGATGAAGAAATAGGATGTTTAGGTGTTCGATCTTTGATTGATTTAATGAAAGAGTTAAAATTTAAACCTGCTATGTGCATTGTTGGAGAACCAACATTAATGTCAATTGCAACTGGTCATAAAGGTAAAACAGCTTTAAGAGCTGACTGTGAAGGTGTTGAAGCTCATTCAGCTTTAGCACCTAAAGGTATGAATGCTATCCATCTTGCATGTGATTTGATAAATGAAATTAGAAGCATGCAAAATGAGATTGCTGAAAATGGTATTAAAGATCATGATTACGATATTCCATATACCACCTTGCATGTTGGAAAAATTTCAGGTGGAATTGTTCTTAATATAGTTCCAAACAAAGCTTCTGTTGATTTTGAAATAAGAAACTTAGTTGAGGATGACCCTCATAAAATCTTAAATGAAATAAAGCAAAAAATATCATTTTTACTAGAAAAAATAAATGAAAAAGCCCCCTATGCAGATATTAAGATAAATATTACAAATGAGTACCCAGGACTAAATACAAAAATTAATTCTGATGTTGTTAATTTTGTTTCATCACTGACGGGAAAGAATAATACTATTAAAGTTGCTTTTGGAACAGAAGGTGGGTTGTTTGACACAAAGCTATCAATACCCACTATTGTTTGTGGGCCTGGTTCAATGGATCAGGGTCATAAACCTGATGAATTTATAAGTGAGGAACAACTAGAACTTTGTGACAATATGCTAGAAAATCTTATTAGTAAAATGAGCAAATAAAATAATTTATTGATCACCCGGGACACCATAGCTTGGTGCCATAGAAGGGTTTTTTGCTCTTAACAAATAATCATTCATCTGAGGTTTGAAGTCTTCCCATAAATTTATAAGTTTTACTACTGGGCAATCATCGTCCCAGTCAATTCTAAGATCAACTAAAGGCCATTTCTCTTCATGTGAAACTAATATTGCAGCTGAATGAGTAGGACCCTCCTCACCACCATGATCAATGCCATTTTTTAGAGCTATGAGCAATCTGTCTGCAAGATGCATTAATTGATTTTTCTCAAAACTTTTTATCATTGTTTCTGCAAGAGTTTCTTTTTTAAGAAGATTGCCAGCTGCAATACAATGTTTCCCTTCAGCAACAGCATGATTACCTAATATATTACTACCAGTAAAACTAGCAGTATTACCATTTATATCAACTGCAGCGACTTGCCTGTAGTCAATAAATTGTCTTTTTTCTAAACTCATTTTTATTGCTTCATCAGAAGGGTGTCCTTCTTGCATTAAGTCTAAAACATCATTCCCAATACTTGGATCCGTAACATTTTGAGTCGTAACAGCCCCAACCTTTGACCTTACCCATGGACATCTACTCCCAACAGCAATACTCGAAGTCGTTATTGCTACTCCAGCCATTTTAGTTTTTTCACATAGTCCTACAATAGAAAAGGTCATTTCAAAAACCTTTAATTAGCAAGTTTTTTTGCAATATACTGAGTAAATTCATGATTTTCTCTTTCTAACCAACTTAATGGGCCTGGGTTACTTAATGGAGAGCATACACCTTTATAAATTCCTTCAACTACAAATCTATCTTCTTCTTGAACGTGATGTAAAAATTTTCTTGTCTCATCAAGGAATTGCTCTGGATCATCTTGATCTTCCAAAACTTCTGGAGCAATAGCAGCCCCAAATTTTATATTGACTTTATCAGTGCCATTTGGTTGCAAAGACAAATACCATAAATGATCTGGAGCAAGAGAATACATGTGACTCGGAAAAATTGTTGGTAGAACTGAAGTATGTCTCCACTTCCCTGTCAAAGAATTATTTCTGTGGTGAGCTGTGCCTACTAATGCATCTTCGTTCTTTGTAAATGTTTGATAAGTAAAACCGTCAAAAGCCCCTCGGTCGTCAAACTCAGTATCAAGCACATTAAAATATGGGCCAACAGTTCCTTGGTGTGCAACAGGAAGATGATAGCCTTCCATGAAATTTTCTGTAAGAATTTTCCAGTTTGTATTCCAGACATGTTCTTCTGAAATAATGTCAATGTAATTCTCCATTCTATATGGTGACACAACCTCGTAAAGATTGCTTAAAGTGTCTGAGACACTTTGAATATTTTCATTTAAAGATACATAGATCCACCCAAGAAAAATTTCACATTTAATTTGAGGAAGTTTTAAAGATTTTTTGTCAAAGCATTCAGTTCTATCCATGAATTTAGCCATTACTAAATTACCATCTAAATTGTAGGTCCAAGCATGATAAGGACATGTAAATGTTTTTTTATTACCTTTACCTTCTACAATTTGCATCATTCTATGCAGGCAGACATTGGAAATAGCTTTTACTTTTTGCTCTCTATCTCTGAGAATAATAATAGGCTGGTTTCCAAGTTGAAAAGTAAAGAAATCACCAACTTTTGGAATTTCAGTTTCTCTGCCAACACAAATCCACTCTTTTGAAAAAATTTGTTCTTGCTCAAGTTCTAAAATTTCATTTGATGTATATATTTCCTTTGGCATTGCACTAGCATGACTTAATGTTTTTGCTGCAAGGTTTTTTAAATTATCTAAGACTGTCTTTGACATTATTTTACTCTATGGTTTTCTGATATTAAACTTAATCTGGTATTACAGCTGTAACCTCAATTTCGACAACCCATTCTGGCCTAGCTAATGCTGGGACAACGAGCCCGGTTGAACATGGGAACACCCCTTTTAGCCATACTCCCATCTCTTTGTATACTTCATCGCGATATCTTATGTCCGTAAGATATACAACTATTCTGCATATATGATCCATACAGCTTCCAGCCTCTTTTAAAAGCATATCAATATTTTCCATTGTTTTCCTGGTTTGGAGCTTGGGGTTGCCTTCATTTAGAGTCTCTCTTGTATCTAGATCTTGAGATACTTGCCCTCTTAAAAATACTGTAGTACCTTTTGCAACTACTGCTTGTGATAAATCATTATTTAGATTTTGTTCAGGATACGTTTCTTTAGTATTGAATTTCCTTATTCTCTTATGTACCATTTTTGATCACCTAAAAAACTATTTACAAATATCTATTATTTATTAATCATTATTTTAAAAATTAAATACATTCAATCGATAATATTAAATATTCTTCATTAATATGACATGAATAGAAAAAATTTAGATTTTGAAAAATATTGGGAAAACGGATTTTTATTTCCAATTAGTATTTTTGATGAAAAAGAAGCTTTATCATATCGAAAAGAATTAGAACACATAGAGTATAAGTATAATAACTCTAATTTGTTACCATTACCTGTCAACACATATAAAAGAGTTAACTCTCAATGTGTAATGCCATTTTCTTGTGAAATTGCACTTAATAAAAATATTTTAGATGCTGTCGAAAAAATTATAGGAAAAGATATATTGTTATGGTCTGTAGAATTTTTCATAAAGGAGCCTAATAGCAAATCAATCGTCTCCATGCACCAAGATTTGACCTACTGGGGATTAGACGATCATCAACTTCAAGTCACAGCATGGTTAGCTCTATCTTTATCTAACAAACAATCAGGCTGCATGGATTTTGTTAAAGGTAGTTTTAAAAATTCAATTCTACCTCATATAGATACATATGAAGATAATAATTTATTGTCTAGAGGTCAGGAAATTGAAGTCAAAATCAAAGAAAAAGATAGAGTTAATATTATTTTAAATCCTGGAGAAATGTCTCTACATCATGGCTTAACAATACATGGCTCATCACAGAATAATTCTTTTGATAGAAGAATTGGGGTTGCGATTAGATACCTAAACCCAAAAATTAAACAGATATATGCAGAAAAAGATTTTGCTATCTTAGCAAGGGGAAATGACAAATATAATAATTTCATTAAATATGACCCTCCTAAATCACTTTTTGATGAGAAAAGTTTAAATTTATACAATAAAATAAGAGAATTCCAATCAAAGGCACTTTCAAGAGGCGTTAAAGAAAATGTTAGTCTATATCAAGGTAATGAGAGTGTTTACTAAAAAATCTTAATTAGTAAATCAATCTTTCAAAAACTTTATTTTATTTAAATTCAATAGGTGCATTTTTGCATATTTAAATTTAAAATACTCTGTTTTAAGTGCTTTACAAAATATGAATTAATGAACAACGATTATAAAGCATCATGATAAATTTTTAATTAAATGGTAAACTACTAACTATTCCTTCTCTTAAAACATTATCAAATGTTTTAATATCCAATAAATTTCCATCATCCCAAAAATCATTATCAATCATTGATAAACCAGTATTTTTCTCTAATCTTGGGTTGAAAATCCCTGATGTAATTTGACCAATTTTTTTTCCTTTTTTTGAAAATACTGGGAAAGGTTTTGTACAAGGTGGACAAGGCCCACCATCAAAAAGCACACCTTTAATTTTTTTATTTATTCCCCCCTTTTTTATTTTCTCCAGATTTTCTTTGCCTATAAAATTATGGTCACTATCAAGTTTAAAAAATTTATCAAAATTACATTCAAATGGATTATTCTCAATAGTAAATTCATTTCCATATGATAGAAGCCCACCCTCAATTCTTTCAATTAAATTTGGGCATCCAGCGGAGATATTAAATTTTTTACCATTTTCCCAAATCAAATCCCACAATTTTGGGCCTAAATCAAAACCATTAAAATATATTTCAAAGCCACCTTGCTTGCTGTATCCAGATCTTGCAACTAATTGCTGAGTTCCTAAAAAGTCAAAATACTTAAAATTAAAAAAGTTTATAGATCTTATTTTTTCTCCAAAAACATATGCCATTAAGTCTTCTGCCTTTGGCCCCTGTATAGCCAGAGGAAAAACTTGGGGTTCTAAGATTTTTACATTCAAGTTAAGACCGTAAGCCAAGCCTTTTGTCCACAACAAAACGTCTGAGTCAGCAATTGATAACCAGAAACGATTTTTATCTAATTTTAATAAAACCGGATCATTTATAATTCCGGCATTTTCATCTAATAAAGGTACATAAAGACATTGTCCTATTCTCATTTTACTGATACTTCTAGGGGTCATTATTTGAACAAGTTTTTCAGCGTCTGGACCTAAAATTTCAACTTGCCTCTGACAAGAAACATCCCAAATTTGAACATTCTCTCTTAAATGCCAATAATCTTCCTCTACAGATTTTTTAAATGATTTTGGAAGAAGCATATGATTAACAACGGTGAATCCAGTAACACCATAACTCTCTACCCTATCAGTAAAAGGTGTCCGTCTAATTCGTCTTGACATATTTAGTCCAGAACCGCCCATAAAAATCCTTCTACTTAGACCACCAAACAGAATAACCATTTGGTGATATAATTAATGGTATATGATATTTTTTATTATCTTCATCCATTTTAAATCGAATTACAACATCTGAAATTATTCTATTTGTCCAATTTTTAGTATTTTGATTTTTAAAATAATTTTCAGTTTTTATGACCATTTCAAATTCACAAAATTTATCTTTTTCACTAATTTTAAATTCCTGTAATATTCTTCCACCAGAATCTGTATTAGTATTCATAATTTTATTTGCTTGATTATTTTCATCAAACTTAAATATTGTGATTTCAACATTTGCAGCATGGTCTCCAGTCACTGAATTTAATAAATGTGAAGATAATATAGCCATTCGATACTACTCTATTGATGCTTTGTCTCTTTTGTTTGTGGTAGCAAGAACTATTGGGCTTATAACACCTTTAGCTTTAACATTTATGCATGCTGTTTTACCACTAGCAATTGCTCTTTTTAATGCGGGTTTAAGTTGATCTCTTTTTGTAACTAATTCACCATAACCGCCTAAACCCTCAAACATAGTGTGAAAGGGTATGTCTCTAAAATCAGTTGCAAAATGCTTCCCACTTTCAAAAAGCCTTTCTTGTTGCTGAGAGATACAATCTAAACCCCCATTATTATCTATTACTACAATAATTGGTTTATTTTCTTGAAAAGCGGCTTCAACTGATAATCCCCCAGATAGAAATGCACCATCACCACTAATTAAGACAACATTTGAGTTTGGATTAGTATTTTTTGCTGAAATTGCAAAAGATACTCCAACACCAAGCATACTAAAAGTCCCAGGATGAAGTATGCCACCTAACTTTTTTCCCTTAAAACCTGCAATATTAATAGCAATTTCTGACCAAAAATGTGTATTGCCTCCATCAATTACTAACCAGTCTTCATCACCCATAACTTCTTGAACATCCAAAGATAATTGAAGAGGATGAATTTTACCTCCATCTTTAAGGGTAGCATTTGTTTCTATTTCCAATTCTCTAAGAGAGTTTTCTACCCACTCTTTTCTTTTTAACTTATTTTCATCAAACCATTTTTTACTGAGTGTCCATTTTTCTGAGTTTTTAAGATCTAATAATGCACTAAAAAAAGGATCAGGATCAGATAATAAAGCATAGTCTGCTGCTCTATTAAATTCTATTTCCTCGTGAGAACCATTGATACATACCAATTTAGTTTTCGCTGGGAATAGTGGAGGATTTCCAAAATTCATTTGGTTATCCAATCTACCTCCTACCATCAAAACTAAATCTGATTCATGTAAAGCAAATTTTGATGGAGGGTATTGATGAATATCAGCTAAACCCATATATGATTCAGCCTCTTCTCCAAGTAACTTTTGATGATAAGGAATATTAAAAATAGGGATATTTAATTCATTACCAACTTTCTCTAAAATCTTTTCATTTTTTGACCACCATATTCCATGGCCACCAATTAAAACTGGTTTTTCTGCACTCAAACACAACTCTAAAATTTCTCTTAGTTGGTTTGGATCAGGCCATGCTTTTGCAATTGGTTTAACTAATTGGGAAAAAGGTCTTTCATTTAAACCAACATCTTCAGGATAGGATGAAAACATTATATCCACAGGAACACTTAAATGAACAGCGCCAGGGTATCCATTTGTAGCAATTCTGTAAGCTTTATCAACAAATTCTCTTATTCGATTTCCATCAGTTATACTAGCACTATACTTTGTTAATGGTGCCGCGATAGAGACGTCATCTATTTCCTTAAATCCTCCTGAACCTTGCCTTTTCAAAGTGCTGGAACCAGTTATAAAAATTATAGGTGACCTCTCTCCCCACGCCTCCATCATAGATGGTACAGCATTGGCAAATCCTTCTGGACCTACAAGACAAACAGATGGTTTTCTTGTAATTCTAGTGTGTCCATCTGCTAAATGTCCTGCAATTTGTTCATGGGGACAATTAATAACACTGACTTGGCATTCCATAAAACCTTCGAGTGCTGGATTACAAAATCCTCCAGATAAAGTGAAAACATTATCAATACCCTTATCATGAAGAGATCTAGCTAATAGAGACCCACCTCTTATTTTTTTTTCATTTTCCATATAGACCACTTATTCTTTTATTAAACTCTAATAATCTAAGTTTCTCAATAAATTACTAGATATAATTGAATTATCTACATCGTTTATATCTGTCAAACCAACTAAACCAAGAGAAACGCTTAATTCATTTTTCAATATTGCTAAAATCTTTTTCAAACCCTTATTTCCATCAGCTCCAATTGCATACATCAGAGGTCTCCCAATCATTACAAAGTTAGCACCTAAGGCTAAAGATTTTAATATATCACTACCACTTCTGATACCACTATCAAGTATCAGAGGATACTTACTGCCAACAGCTTCTCTTATTTTTGGGAGCATTGAAATTGCTACTGGCGCACTATCTAATTGTCTACCCCCGTGATTAGAGATATAAATTGCATCTGCGCCATATTTTTTTATTTTAACCGCATCATCAGGATGCATTACACCTTTAACAATAAGATTACCTTTCCATTTATCGCGTAATTTCTGCAGTGTATCCCAATTGACTTTACCCCTGCTCTCTCCCCTGACAAACTTTTTTGCAAACTTTGAAGTGGTATAATTCTTATTGGTTGGCGCACCATGATAAAGAGTTCTAAGAGACCAATTTGGATGTGTTGCGAAGTCAATAAAGTTTTTAAAACTCATTTTAAAAGGAATATCAAAACCATTTCGGTCATCACGAGATCGCTTTGAAAGAATTGGGACGTCTACTGTTAGAATTAATGTCTTATAGCCACATAAGTGAGCTCTATTTACTAGATCCATTACAAATTGTTCATCTTGACCAATGTATAACTGAAACCATACTAAACCATTTGATAATTCATAAGCTTCCTCCAAACTTGTAGAAGCAGCCATTGATAAACATAAAGGAATATTATTAGAAATAGCTTCTTGTGCCAACATATTGTCGGCTTTTGGCCATGTTAAATTACACATTCCCATAGGAGCAAAGCCAAATGGATTATCATATTCAGATCCAAAAAATTTTGTTTTAAGCAACCTACTTTCAACATTTATTAAAACTCGTGGATCTAATCTGATTTGTTCGAATGCTCTATTATTTACATTTGAAAGATTTTCATTGCCTGAAGAACCATCTACAAAATCAAAAACCAATTTTGGCAAACGTTTTTTTGCTAAATCTCTCGCATCTTGAACACTAAATATTTTTTTACTTATACTGTGAATTTTATTTTTCTTTCTTTTTTATATTAAATTCATAATTAGAATTCCTTTATTCTTCAAGATTTTTTATTCCACTTTTACTTATAAAGTATCCACTGTGATTAGATCTTGAAGAAAATACTTTTTTAAATTTCCCATTCACAAATAGAAGAGCAACACCATCATCAATAGCAAAACCAGGCTGAAGAAGACCAACTTTAACTTTTTTTTTGAAAATGTCTAATCTCTGAGGTTCAGAAGAAGTATGTGGAGTGCAACTGTATTTAATGAAACCTAAACCTTTTGTTTCTTCAAACATTCCATTTTTAGAATTCGTTAAAAGTCTATCAAACCAGCAAATCGCACCAGCACTAACGCCACAGAGAACTACACCTCTTTCATAAGCATTTTCAAATACCTTTAAGAGTTTATTTTTTTTCCAAAACTGGATCATACGATATGTATTTCCACCCCCTACATAAACAATATCTTTAGTTTGCATCCAATCTTTGAAGCCTTCTACAGATGTGTAAAGATTAAAATGAGATAGTGAATACTTTGAACCTTTAAACCTTTTGTAAAATAGTTTTATTTTTTTATTATCATCTAAACTTGCAGTTCCTAAAAAACCAAAATTTATATTTTTTTTATCTACTACCTCAAATAAAAAGTCATCAAGAGATCTATCTGTTTCATGTGTAAAACCACCTCCGCCAATTGCTACTACGTATTTATTTATTTCAGGCATTTCACTCAAAATAATATTTCTTTATATTTAGAATATATATTAAATAGTGATATTTAAGAATCTAAATTTAAAATTTATAGTGGGATTAATCCCAATTTAATAACTACAATTTTTTGTGGTTTTAAACCCAATAAAATTGTGTAACTGTGATTCTAATAATTAAACTAATAAATTTTTGGAGGAAATATAAATGAGAGACTTTATAAAAATTATCTCAATTTCATTGTTTTCATTACTTATTTCTTTTTCAAATGCATATGCATCAAGTGGCGTTTTCAAAGTGTCTCATGATTTAGGTTTTGGAAAAGATACAAATTTAGATCCTATTACAAAGGGTCGTCTTTTTCAAGTAATTGAAAAAACAATGAATAGATTAGTGAGAAATGATTTAAATGGTGTACCATCACCATCACTCGCAACATCTTGGTCTGCAAACGCAGATGCTTCTGAATGGACTTTTAATTTGAGAAAAGGTGTTAAGTTCCACGATGGTTCAGATTTTGATGCAGAAGATGTAAAATTTTCAATAATGAGGGTTGGCGCTAATAAGTCACCAGCCGCTAAAGGCATAAGCATGATTGAATCTGTTGAAGTTGTAGATTCTCACACTGTTAAAATGAAACTCAATACATCTTTTGCTGATCTTCCATTAAACCTTACTGATTATAGATTGAGAATGTTACCATCCGAGTCTGAGACTACTATTGCTCAAACTGGTGTTGGAACTGGTCCTTTTATGGTTGATAAATTTGATGCTGAAGGAACAACTATTTTAAAAGCAAACCCTAATTATTGGGAAGGTGCTCCTGGTCTTTCAGAAATTCACATAATAGCTATTTCTGACTCACAAGCTCGAGTACAGGCTCTATTATCAGGACAAATTGATATGCTAAGGGTTATAGATTATAAGCAAAAGCCTATCTTTGATGGTAATCCAAAATTCAAACATCATGTCATACCAACAGGAAACTGGAGAGGTATGGTTATGAGAACTGATGTTGAGCCATTTACTGATGCTAGAGTTAGAAAAGCTGTAAGAATGGCTGTTGACAGACAAGCCTTAGCTGATTTAGTTACCGGTGGTGCTGCAGAAATAACTTGTGATCATCCAGTTATGAAAACTGATCAATACAGAGCAGATATAAGTTGTCCACAAGATATAGCAGGAGCAAAAAAGTTACTCGCCGATGCTGGATTTCCTAATGGCATAGAATTTACTGTTCACCCAAGTAGCTTGGAACCAACTTGGACACCTATTGCTGAAGTTGTTCAACAACAGGTAGCAGCTGCAGGCATCAAAGTTAACATTAAAGTATCACCTTCAGATGGATATTGGAGTGATGTTTGGATGAAAAAAGATGTTGCTATGACGAGATGGAACCAAAGACCAGCTGATCAGGCTTTAAATGAAATCTATCATAGTGGTGCTAAATGGAATGAGTCATATTTTAAAGATGCAAAATTTGATGCAATACTTGAATCTGCAAGAAAAGAATTAGATTTTGAGAAAAGAAAGGCCATTTATCAAAGCGCACAAAATATGCTTTGGGAAAGTAGTGGTACTCTTATTCCTTATACAGTTAGCAAACTGATTGTTACAACTTCAAGGGTAAATAATCTTGATGAAGTGGAAAACTGGTCAGTTAGATGGCATAAAATTACTGTTGACTAATATATATCTACTACATAGACCGCAAATGCGGTCTATGTCTTTTATAATTTAAAAATTTAATTATTTATTAAATATGTTCCTTCTGATTTTAAAAAGATTGGGTTTAGGTTTAATAACTATTATTCTTGTATCCGTGATAATTTTTACAGGGGTTGAAGTATTACCTGGCGATGCTTGTACTTCATTTCTTGAGAGAGAAGCCAAAGGTGAGCTTTTAGAAATTTGTAGAGAGAAACTTGGATTGAACGTCCCAGCAATAGAGCGATATTTAACATGGAGTTATAATGCTCTGAATGGTGATTTAGGTTTTTCTTTAAGTGGGCAGAAACCAATAAGTGAAATTATAAGTGTCCGAATAAGAAACTCACTTGTTTTAGCATTTACTGCAATAATAATTGGAATACCTTTAGCAATTATTTTAGGAATAATTACAGCTCTTTGGAGAGATAAATTACCAGATATATTTATTTCTACCATTGCAATATTTTCAATGACTATACCTGAGTTTATAAGTGCCACTATATTGATTTTAGTTGTTGCAATATGGCTTAATTGGCTCCCAGGGATTGTAATTGTTTCTTCTAATACAACAATTTTAGAGTTACTGCCAAATATAATATTACCAGTTATTGCAATTTCAATGGTTATGACAGCTCATATGTTAAGAATGGTTAGATCGAACATAATTCAAGTTTTGTCTAGTGATTATGTTCAAATGGCAAAATTAAAGGGTGTGCCATATTGGAAAATGGTTTTTGTACATGTTTTGCCTAATGGACTTTTACCTGCAATAAATATTATTGCCCTTACAATTGCATGGTTACTTGGTGGAGTTGTTGTTACAGAAGTTGTATTTAATTACCCTGGTCTTGGCAGACTTGTCATTGAGTCAATTTCAGATAGAGACTTACCAGTAGTACAAGCATTGGCTCTAATACTTGCCTTAATTTATGTGGGAGTCAACTTAACTGCTGACCTATTAACATTATTAGTTAATCCAAGACTGAGAACGCTTCAAATAAGAAAATGAAAAATACAGAATTAGAAACTATTGAAGAAAAACAAATATCAACTTTTGATAGAGTTTCTGAGGTCTTGATAGCAATTTTTTCCAGACCATCAGGAATGATTGGTTTTTCGATAGTTATTTTGCACATAATAATCGCTATTATCAGCCCTCTTATCGTCCCTTATGATTATAAAGAAATTAATTCTTTAATAATGCTGAAACCACCAAATGAAACATTTTTCTTTGGAACCGATCAACTTGGAAGAGATGTTTTTACAAGGACATTAATGGGAGGAAGAATTGCTTTATTTGTAACTTTTTTTGGAACAATCATAGCTATAGCATGGGGTGGATTTGTTGGTATATTTTGCGGTCTTGTTGGAGGAAAAATTGATGACATAGTTATGCGTATTATTGATGCATTTTTAGCAATCCCTTGGATTTTAGCTATGTTATTAATTGTTGTTATTTTAGGTACTTCAACTCAAGTGCTTATTCCAGCGCTTGGTTTTTTTTATGGAAAAGGGATTGTAAGAGTCGCAAGAGCTGCAACTCATGATGTAATCGCTAGAGATTTTATTATGGCAGCTAAAGCAAGAGGTCATGGAAACTTTTCTATTATATGGAATGAGCTTTTACCAAATGTAAGAGATGCTATTATGGTTGAAGGTGCAATGAGATGGTCATGGATGCTCCTTGCTTTTAGCTCACTGTCATTTCTTGGATTTGGAGTAAGTCCACCAACTCCTGATTGGGGATTAATGATATCTGAAGGAAGAGGGTTAATGTCTTTTGCATATTGGTCCGTAATAGCACCAATTGTTGCACTAAGCTCTCTCATAATAGGTATAAACCTTTCTGCTGATGCTTTTGCTAAAGCATTAGGTATAGATCGCACACAAAAAGCTCCTGTTTAATGAGAGAAATAATTCAAAGTATTAAAAATTTATCTATTGGTTTTAAAAGCCAAGATGGAAGAGAAATTGCCATCCTTAAGAATATATCAACATCTATTAATCGTGGTGAAACTGTTGGTATTGTTGGAGAGTCAGGTTCTGGAAAGAGTACACTTGCTCTAGCTATGATGGGCTTTGCAAAACAAGGATTATATCCCATTTCTGGGGAATGTATTTATAAATCAAAAAATTTATTAGATTTAAGTGACCGAGAGCTTGAAAAAATAAGAGGCAAACAAATAGCAATGATACCTCAGAATGCTGGGCAGTCACTTACACCGAATTTGAAGATTGGTTATCAGGTAGAGGAAACTTTAAAACTTCATACAAAATTTGACGCAAATGAAAGAAGCATTAAAATCACAGAATTACTTAATAAGGTTAGACTTCCTTCCCCTAATATCATGGCGCAAAGATATCCACATGAATTATCAGGCGGCCAACAACAAAGAGTTGCTATAGCTATGGCTTTAGCAGGAAACCCGGATTTACTTTTATTAGATGAACCAACTACAGGATTGGATGTAACAACTCAAGCGCACGTATTAGAATTACTTAATGAAATAGCTAAAGATACAAAAACATCAATGGTTTATGTTAGCCACGATTTAGGTGCAATTGCTCAAGTAAGCCACAGAGTAATAGTGATGTATGCAGGTGAGATAGTTTTAGATGGAGATGTTAGACAAGTCTTAAGGTCACCATTACACCCTTATGCACATGGACTTTTAAATTCAATTCCAAAACTTTCTTTACCAGGACTGCCGGCTGCCATGCCTGGCACCCCTCCACAGCCTGACGAGAATTCTAAAGGGTGTAGTTTTTATGAAAGGTGTGAACTTGCTATCGACAGATGTAATTCATCCAAACCAGAACTAAAATCTATTTCTAATAGCCAAACAAAGGTAAGGTGTTTTAGGCATGACAAATTAGAAGAAAAAGAATTAAATAAAAAAGCAGATTTAATTTTACCCCAAAAATCGAGTGAGCAGCGAGTTCTTAATCTAGATAATATTTCAATAACCTATGCAAGACAGAGTATCCTAGATCAGATACTTAATAGATTTTCAGATAAAAATATTACAGTCAAAGATATAGATATTGATATAAAAAAAGGTGAAACCATTGCACTTGTCGGTGAATCTGGAAGTGGAAAATCAACCATATTAAAATCAATAGCAGGACTTTTAAGCATAAAAGAAGGAAAAATTAATTTTAAAGAGGATGTAAATCTATCACCAGATGTTAGACACAGAACAAATGCTCAATTGAGAAGTATTCAATTGATCTTTCAGAATCCTGATGAGTCTCTCAACCCATCGCATACTGTTGAAGAAATTTTGTCACAACCCTTAAAACTATATTTTGGATTAAATGGAAAAGAGCTAAAAAATAGTATAATTGATCTGCTTAAAAAAGTTAGGTTAAGTGGAAAATATTTATATCGATATCCTAGACAGCTTTCTGGCGGTGAAAAACAAAGAATAGCTGTTGCAAGAGCTTTTGCAGCAAAACCGGATTTAATTTTGTGCGATGAGGTAACTTCTGCATTAGATGTGTCAGTTCAAGCAGCCGTATTAAAACTTCTGCAAGACTTGAAAAATGAGTTAGGTACAACATACATTTTTGTATCCCATGATCTTGCTGTTGTTAGGGCAATTAGTGATAGAGTTG
>CETI01080841.1_pt1 | contig 20936 bp, 15 predicted proteins | sample 361441 | NCBI WGS metagenome assembly CETI01 (sample SAMEA2622478, study PRJEB7988) | marine metagenome | biome: marine biome (ENVO:00000447); feature: deep chlorophyll maximum layer (ENVO:xxxxxxxx); material: "saline water (ENVO:00002010), including plankton (ENVO:xxxxxxxx)" | depth 90 m | reverse complement strand
CTAATTAAGATAAATCAAATTAGGAATAATATTGACTTTTAGTATTAATGAAAAAAGTAAACACTTCAGATTTTCAAAAATATCAAGCTCAAACTACACCTGATCCTCTAATGATAAATGTTGCAGAAGCAAAAGGAAGTTATATAACTGATAAGAATGGGAAAAGATATCTAGATTTTGTAGCTGGTGTTTCAGCATGTAGTGTTGGGCATTGTAATGATGAAGTTATTGAAGCAATAAGAAAACAATCAAGGCTTTATATGCATGTTATGGTATATGGTGAATTTATAACTGATCCATCTTTAAACTTAGCAAAACTACTATCCGAAAATTTACCAGGTAACCTCAATTGCACGTATTTCACCAATTCCGGGACTGAAGCATTAGAGGGAGCTATGAAACTTGCACGAAGATTTACTGGTAGGCAAAAAATTATTGCTGCTAAAAACGCATATCATGGAAGTACAATGGGAGCTCTTACTTTAATGGGCTTAGAGGAGAAAAAAAAACCTTTTGAACCATTAATTCCGGAAGTTGAATTTATTATTTATAATTCTATTGAAGATATTGATAAAATTGATAATAAAACATCATGCGTAATAGTTGAAGCAATTCAAGGAAGTGCAGGTTTTATTTTACCAGAAAAAGACTATTTAAAGAAATTAAAAATAAAGTGTAAAGAGGTAGGAGCTTTATTAATTTTAGATGAAATACAAACAGGGATTGGCAGAACAGGTAAATTATTTGGTTTTGAAAATTTTGATTGCATTCCTGATGTAATAGTTTATGGTAAAGGCTTAGGGGGTGGTATTCCTATTGGCGCTTTTACTAGCTCAAAAAAAATAATGGACTCTCTTCACAAAAATCCAATTTTAGGCCATATTACAACATTTGGAGGAAATCCTGTAATAACTGCTGCTGCACTCCAAACTTTAAAAATAGTATTAGATTCAGAAGTAATGACTAATACTCTACAATATGAGAGATTCATAAGAAATAAATTAAAGCATCATTTAATCAAAGAGATTAGAGGTTTAGGCTTGATGCTTTGTTTAATTATGAAAGACTCCGAAACTGCAGATAAATTAGTTTTAAAGGCAAAAGAAAAAGGGCTAATTCTTTTTTGGTTGCTAATCGAAAAGAGAGCAGTAAGAATCACTCCTCCCCTTACAATTTCAAAAAAAGAACTAAGTGAAGGATGTAATATAATACTTGATTTACTTGACACTATCTAGCAAGTGTTAATTAGTTTGTTAAGAAGTTTAAACCGACTAATACATTTTAACACAAATCATATTTATTTTTAATGTAAAGTACGATTTGAGATGGATAATGTAAATGATATTAATTTTTCAATAAGCAGGTTTGAAAAAATGGTTAAAGAGAATAAGATTCTTTTCTTTGACTCTTTAGAATTTGAAAATATAATTTCTTACTATTTAGATACTGGGAAGTTATCTTATGCTAAAAAAGCTCTAAGACTTTCCCTGAGTCAACACCCGTCTAACACAAACCTTAATCTTTTTCAAATAGAAATTTTAATTCAGGAAGATAAACTAAATAGTGCCCTCGATCAGATAAATTCAATATTGATGATTGAAACTGGTAATTTTGAAGCAATAATTCTAAAATCAAGTATTTTATCAAAACAAAAAAAACACAATAAATCAATATCACTATTAAAAAGTATTATCAAAGACTATCATAATAAAACTGAATTGTTTTATCAAATAGGAATAGAATATTTATTCCTTGAGAACTATTCCGAATCAAATTTTCATTTTAAAAAAAGTCTTAAATACGATTATTTAGACCATAGTGCGTTATATAATATATTTTATTGTTATGAAATGACTAAAGAAACGGATGAACTTATTCTTTTCTTAAAAGAATATTTATCTAAAAATCCATACAGTGAAATAGGATGGCATAATCTTGGTAAAAATTATGCTAAAATGAAAATGCATGATGAAGCTCTTGTTTCATATGACTATGCGATTTTTTCTGATGACAGCTTTACAAGCCCATACATTGATAAAGGAAAATTGTTAGAAAAAATGAAAAGATATGATGAAGCAATCGAAAACTATAGAGAAATTATTTCAATTAATCCAAATTCATCTTATGCCTTATTTAGAATAGCATTCTGTTATGAAAAAAAACATGACCATGAAAATTCTTTAAAATATTATTTCAATTGTATTAATGAAGATCCTAATATGGATAAGGCTTTTTTCAGACTATCTATGCATTTTTACAGAAATAACAACTTTAAAAAAGCACTTGAATTTATTGAAAAAGCTATAAAATTAAACCAGGAAAAATCTAAATACTGGAAAATATATTTAAACTGCATTTCTAAAACTTCCACAAAAAATTACTAGCTTAACACTAGAAATTTAATATGAAAAGAAGAAATACTTTTGATTACATCAAGTTATTTTTTAAAGGAATTTTTATGGGTATTGCTGATGCAATCCCAGGTGTTTCTGGAGGAACTATTGCGTTATTACTAGGTATTTATGAAGAATTAATTCATACAATAAGTAGTTTAAATTTTGAACAAATTTTATATTTAAGAAAAAATGGATTTAAATCATTTTGGTCAAAAATTAATGGTGGTTTTCTGTTCAGTTTATTATTAGGTATTGGAGTCAGTTTAATATCCTTTGTGAAAATTTCTGCTATTTTACTAGATAAATATCCTTTATTTGTATGGTCATTTTTCCTAGGTTTAATAATCGCTACTGTATATGTTATTTACAAGCTTATTGAAAAATTAAATTTCAGAAATATTTTCTTTGTATTGATATCAATAATGGCGACATTATTATTATCCTCTTTCTCGACTGTTGAAATAAATAATATAGGTCTGCTATATATTTTATTTTGTGGAATTATAGCTTCATCTGCTATGATATTACCTGGAATTTCTGGCTCATTAATTTTAGTGATATTAGGTGTTTATACATTTTTAATAAATGCACTCAATAATATGGATATTTTAATAATCATAGCCTTTATTTTGGGTGCTATAATAGGATTACTAGGTTTTAGCAGAGTTTTAAAATATCTTTTTAATAATTACAGGAATATTACATATTCAATTATGCTAGGACTGGTTATAGGTTCAATTCCAAAAATATTAAAGATTACGTTATTTCTTATTGCGGAGCCATGGAATAAAGATTTAACAGCAAAAATCAACAATATTGATATAGTAATTTCAATTATCCTTATGCTGTGTGGTTTTTCATTAATATTAATTTTAGATAAAAAAACTAAAAAATAGATGGAGGAAAATAGATTATTCTCTAAATATTTAAAAACATTGCTTAATGGAATTTTAATGGGTACAGCAAATAAGATTCCTGGTGTATCTGGCGGATTAGTTGCTATTGCTATCGGCTTTTATGAGGAACTTATTTATAGTCTTCAAAAAATAAATAAAGTAGCAATCAAAAAATTATTAAATTTTAACTTCAAAGATTTTTTTAAATACATTAATGGCAAATTCCTTGGTCTAATTCTTTTGGGAATCGTTATTAGCTATTTCTCAACCTCTAAAATTCTAGAATTACTTCTTAATAAATATGAAACTTATGTATGGAGTTTATTTTTCGGGCTAGTTATAGGAACTATTTTTCATCTAAGAAATATTATTAACATTAATGATTGGAAAAATATATGTTTTATTTTTATGGGTACATCTTTTGGTTTAGTTCTAAGCATATTGAATCCAGCACAAGAAAATGACAATCTATATTTTGTTTTTTTATGTGGAATTGTTAGTGTTAGTGGAATGATTCTACCTGGCCTTTCAGGGTCTTTTTTACTTATGTTAATGGGGAATTATGTTTTATTGCTTGTTGATTCAGTAAATGCTCTATATGACACAATTAATGAATTAATAAGAGGTGATTTTTCTAATTTTAATGATGATAGGGTAAACTATTTAAAAGTATTAACAGTATTTACACTTGGCTCAATGACTGGACTTATTACATTATCCAAACTTTTAGGCTATCTTTTAAATAAATTTAATCAGCTATGCAACTCACTCATATTCGGATTTATTATCGGTTCCCTAGGAGTTATATGGCCCTGGAAATCCACATTTAATTATGAAAAAGAGCAGCAAATAATTAGATATATTCCTGAGATAAGCATTGAAACAATTTATTCTGTATTATACGTATTAATTGGTATTGCTACTGTCTTAATTATAAGTAAATATGAAAAGAAATAATATATTTGGTCTTATCGGTAGAAATATTGATTACAGTTTTTCAAAAAACTATTTCACAAAAAAATTTGCCTTAGAAAATATTAACTATACTTACCAAAATTTTGATATTGATAACATCAAAATTCTTGAATCAATATTTTCAGAAAACAAAATTGCAGGACTGAACGTAACAACTCCATTCAAAGAAGAGGTGATTAATTATTTAGACGAAATTGATCAAACTGCATCGTGCATAGGCGCAGTTAACACAATTAAAATCATAGGACATAAAAAAAAGGGATATAACACCGATTATCTTGGTTTTGAAAAATCATTGATTAATACGATGGAAAAAGAAAAAGTTGAATCTGCATTGATTTTAGGAAGTGGCGGAGCAACCAAAGCAATAAAATATGCATTAAATAATTTAGGTATTGACCAAAGTATAGTTTCAAGAACAGAAGGCAAGTGTGAATATACTTATGAAGATTTATCAAAAGAAATAATTAATAGCCATAAGTTGATTATTAACTGTAGCCCTGTTGGTACATTTCCAAATACAGATAAATCCCCTAGAATTCCATATAAATTTTTAAATAAACATAATATTCTTTATGACTTAGTTTATAATCCTACTGAATCTCTTTTTCTAAAAAAAGGCTTAGAAAGAGGTTGTAAAATTAAAAATGGCTTAGAAATGCTTCAAATTCAGGCAGATGAATCATGGAAGATTTGGAATAGTTAATTTATAACCCCCGACCCAATTAATTCTTCATCTATATACCAGCTTACAAATTGACCACTTGTAACTGAAGAAACTGGTTTTTTAAATAGTAAATATAACCCTTCATCATACTTGTATATTGTTCCTGATTGTAAAGGCTGTCTATATCTGACTCTGAAATCTACTTCCAAGGATTGATTATTTTTAATTTTTAGATCATCTCTTACCCAGTGGATATCTTTTGAATTTACAAAAAGAGCCATTTTAAAAAGAGCAGGATGTTTCTCTCCCATACCTACATATACAATATTATTTATTACATCCGTTTCAATTACAAAAAGCGGCTCTTTAAACCCTCCGATATTTAATCCTTTTCTTTGACCAATTGTATAATAATATGCTCCATTATGTTCGCCAATAACATCACCATTTTCAGGTAAAAATGAATGAGAAGAACTTAATAAATTAAGCTCTTCTTGTTTTGACTTTGTAAATGAAATATCTCTTACTAAACCGTTAAAATCAGAATTAATTTTTATAACAAGACCTTTTTTAGGAACTAATCTCTGTTTTAAAAAATCCGGTAGCTTAACCTTGCCTATAAAACATAGTCCTTGAGAATCTTTTTTATCAGCAGTTATCAGATTATTTTTTTTTGCTAAGTCTCTTACTTGTTTTTTAGTCAAATCCCCTATAGGAAAAATAGATTTTGAAAGTTGCTTTTGATTAAGCTGACATAAAAAGTAAGATTGATCTTTTTCATTGTCTACTCCAGCCAATAAACGATAAAACTCATTATTATCTTTATTAACCCTATCTACTCTACAATAATGACCAGTGGCAATATAATCTGCTCCGAGATTAAGTGCTATATCTAAAAAGATGTCAAATTTAATCTCACGATTGCAAAGGACATCTGGATTCGGAGTTCTTCCATTTTCATATTCCTTAAACATATAATCAATGATTCTAGAATGATATTGGTCACTTAAATCAACAGTTTGAAAAGGAATTCCTAATTTCTCAGCAATTAACATTGCATCATTACTATCATCTAACCAAGGACACTCATCAGAAATTGTAACACTTTCATCATGCCAATTTTTCATAAATAATCCTACGACATCATAACCCTGTTTTTTTAATAAAAGAGCACTGACACTTGAATCAACTCCACCTGAAAGACCAACAATAACTTTTTTCACAGTGTAAAGTTAACAATTAAGATGTTAATTAGAATATGTCTTGTATGATGGTTTAATTGGAGATGAAATCTCAAACAATTTAGAAGATTTTTGTGCTGTTATGTTTATATTTTTAACCATAGAAACAGTGAAAAAATCTCCTTTTTTGAAATCAAATCCTTTTAATGAAACTTCGCCATCAAGTGTAAAGAAAGAATGAATTTTATCATTTTCAATTTTAATATTGGCTGATGAAGATTTATCAAAAAAATATTCATTAATAAGTATATCTTCTGAATCCATCCACATTTTTGAATTTTTATTATGGATATGTTTTATCGAGAAATTATCAGATTTGGTGAAATTGAATTCATCTTTTTTATAATCATTATATGATGCTGGTTTTTTAAGAGATTTTGATAAGTCGGGGTCAAACCAAATTTGAAATATTTCAGAATTTTCAAGTATTTCTTCTGAGTGAGAAATACCATTGCCTGACCTAATTATTTGTACATCTCCTTTTTCAAGTTTAATCCATTTATTTAAATGTGTGTCAAAATGATTAATGCTGCCTTTTAAAACAAAAGTACATATTTCAAAACCTTGATGAGGGTGTAACCCTATAGTACTTCTTTCCCCGGGAGTCCATGCATGAGCCCAATAAAACAGATTAGAATAAGGTCTTAATTCTCCTTTATCTTGAGGGAATCCAATCGGTTTTTTTTCAAGTATTTCACCGAAATTAAAATTACCAGAAGCTTGCTTATCAGATGGGTAAAAATTAATTTCCATTTAATATATTCTCAAAATCAATTAAGATTGATTGAAAATCTTGATTGAGTCTAACATCAATTATTCCTTCAACAGAATCAAAATTATCATTAAAGCTAGGAAGTGAAAAAAAAGGAATTTCATGTTTATAATTTATGGAAAATCTCTTATGAGCTGTCTCAAGAACTGTCTTACCTCCTCTTGCGCCAGTTGAGGTTGACAGCAATAATATTGGCTTACTACACCATACATCAGCTTCTATTACAGAAATCCAGTCGTAAATATTTTTAAATGCAGCTGTATAGGAACCATTATGTTCAGCGAGTGAAATTACTAACGCGTCAGAGTTTGAAATCTCTCTTTTGAATTCAAGTGCTTTTTCAGGTATTCCTGACGATTTATGTATATCTTCACTATAGATGGGCATTTCATATCTTCTTAGATCTAATTCAAATATTTCTTTATTAGCAGAAATCGAATTTGCAGCGTAATTTGCTAATTTTCTGTTAATTGAATTAGATGAACTACTACCCCCTATTACTACAATTTTTTTCAATTCTAATTTTTTATTACATAAGAATCAAAGTTTATGCCACTATATAGAATAGCATCTGAAAACAAAAAATATGTAAAGTTTTTTAAACTATTGATGAACTTACTTTTTATTATTTTTTTGCTTTTCAGCTTCTTCCATTATAGCCTGCATTCTTCTTTGAAATCTACTAGGAGGTTTTACAGGTTGAGATTTATTAAACTGGATTTGTTGTCTAATTTTATTCTCATCCAAAATATAGTTTTTAATAGTAAACATAATGCCAATAGATAAAAGATTAGAAACAAAATAATATAAACTTAATCCACTTGAATAATTATTAAAAAAGACCATCATCATTATAGGAGCAAAATATATCATATACTTCATCATCTTGGTCATATCCGGCATACCTTCCTGTGGTTGTGGCTGAGAAGCCATTTGTTGACCTGTAGTCATTTTCATATAGAAAAATATTGAAATGGAAGCTAAAATCGGGAATAAGCTAACATGATCGCCATATAATGGAATATAAAATCCGAAATCTAAAACACTGTCATAAGCAGATAAATCTTCAGCCCATAAAAAACTTTTTTGCCTTAAATCAAATGCCGAAGGGAAAAACATAAATAATGCATAAAATACGGGGATTTGCAATAATCCAGGTAAACAGCCACTCATAGGGCTAGCGCCAGCTTTCCTATATAAAGACATCATCTCCTGCTGTCTTTTCATAGCATTATCCTTAAATTTTTTGTTAATTTCATCTAATTCAGGACGTAAAATTTTCATTTTAGCTTGGGACGTGTAAGATTTGTAGAGAACAGGAGCTAAGACTATTCGAACAATAATTGTCATGAAAATAATTGCTATTCCGTATGGAAAAATACCACTTAGAAATTTGTAAAGTGGAACAAAAACATATTTGTTAATTACACCAAATATACCCCATCCAAAATCAACACTTTCCTCTAATCCAATTTCATAAGACTTCAATTGAGAAAATTGATTAGGACCAAAATAAAATTTTAATGAATTATCAAATTCACTGTTTACATAATCAAAAGGAATTTTTGATATAAACTTTTTTGTAAATAATGTATCTACACTATTATCTTCGACTAAATCTTCTGAACGAAATACTGCATTTTTAAATGGGGCTGCGTCAGAAATCATCACCGAGCTAAAGAAATGTTGTTTAAACGAAATCCAATTTACATTTTCTTCTTCATCTTCATCTTCACCACTTATTGATAAATAATCAATTTTAGAATCATCATGATAATATGTTAGATACGAATATCTATTTTCATATGATATACTTTTAGAATTTCTAAAAGCATTCAACTCCCAGTTTATATTATATTTTTTAGAAGTATCTAAAATATTTTTAAAACCGTTAGAATTAATTCTTAAATCAATTATATAGTCATCTAAATTAATAGTGTATAAGTATTCTATATACACATTTTCTTTAACAACTAACTTCATAGAAATTATCTTTCTTGAGCCTTTATCTATGACAGAAGGAGTGAATAATTGGTCTTTAGTGTTAAATTGACGACCATTTTTTGTAATGAAGTCTAAATCAAATGTAGAGTTATCAGATTCAATTAAATTTACTGGCTTTCCAAGATAATTAAAATGATTCTTTAAACTTAAAGAAGAAATTTGACCACCCTTGGTTGAAAATTCAACAATAAATTTATCAGCTTCAATAATTAAATTATCATCATCTTTTAAGGAAGATTCAAAACTTAAAATATCTTGCTCTGTTTCAATTGTTGATTCTAATAAAATATCTGATAAATCTTGAGAATTTTTTTTGTCATCTTCAATTACCTCTTCATCGTTGTCGACTTGAATCTGCTCTAGTGCTGGAGGAGGCGGATTTAAATAAAGCCAGCCGATGAAAATCAAGCCAATAAGAAAAAACCCTATTAATGAATTTATGTCAATTTTATTTTCTTCCATTTGTTAATTATTATTATTTTTTGCAGCATTTACAAAAGATACAAATAAAGGATGAGGTGATGAAACGGTGCTCTTATATTCAGGATGAAATTGAACACCTACAAACCATGGATGATCTTCAATTTCTACAACTTCAACTAAGTTGGTGTCATCATTCTTTCCTGATGCAACTAAGCCATTTTCTTCTAATTTTTTTAAATACTTATTATTCAATTCATATCTATGTCTATGTCGTTCTTCAATATTAGTTGATTTATATATTGAGCTACATAAAGAACCTTTGGATAGAGAACATTGCCATGACCCAAGTCTCATTGTACCACCCTTATCAGTGATGGTTTTTTGATTTTCCATTAAATCAATAACAGGATTCTTTGTGTTAGCAGATACTTCAGTGGAATTAGCATCCGCAATATTTAATACATTTCTGGCAAATTCAACTACTGCCATTTGCATTCCATAACAAATACCAAAAAAAGGTATTTTGTTTGTTCTGACATATTTTATAGCTTCTATCTTACCTTCAACTCCTCTCTCTCCAAATCCAGGAGCAACTAATACTCCATTGTATGATTTTAACTTTTCATGGACATTGTCTGAGTCAATAAATTCTGAGTGGATAGGGACGATATCAACCCTAACTTCATTCACAGAACCAGCATGTATAAATGATTCCAAAATTGATTTATATGAATCCTGAAGTTCAACATATTTTCCAATTAATGCAATCTTAACTGAACTTTTTGGATTCTTATATTTATTTAAAAAATTATTCCATGAATTAAGATCAGGCTCACTGTATTTTAGTTTTAATTTCTTTAGAGCTACCTTATCCAAACACTCTCTATACATATAATTTGGAACATCATATATAGTATTTACATCAAGTGATTCAATAACGCAATCAGAATTAACATTACAAAATCGTGCTAGTTTTTCTTTAATATCATTATTTAATTCGTGTTCTGTCCTACAAACAAGAATATCAGCCTGCACCCCACTCTCCATTAAAGTTTTTACACTATGTTGAGTCGGTTTAGTTTTTAATTCTTTAGCAGCTGATAAATATGGAATAAGTGTGAGGTGTATAACAATTAAATTTTCTTCACCCATTTCCCATTTTAATTGTCTTAAAGCTTCTATATAAGGAAGGGATTCAATGTCACCAACAGTTCCTCCAATTTCTGTAATTATAATATCATATTTATTTTCACTTCCTAAGAATTTAATATTTTCTTTTATTTCATCTGTTATATGAGGAATTACTTGAACAGTCTTTCCTAAATACTTTCCTTGTCTTTCTTTGCTAATAACACTTTGATAAATTCTACCAGTTGTTATATTATTTGCTTGAGAAGTTGGTACATTTAAAAACCTTTCGTAGTGACCTAAATCTAGGTCCGTTTCAGCTCCATCATTAGTAACATAACATTCCCCATGTTCATATGGGTTTAAAGTTCCTGGATCAACATTTATATAAGGATCAAGCTTTTGAATAGTTGTTTTATACCCTTGTGCTTGTAAAAGTTTAGCAAGTGAAGCAGCTATTATGCCTTTTCCAAGAGATGAACTTACTCCGCCAGTAACAAAGATATATTTAGTTTGTGAAGACATCATGCGTTATAAACGCAAACAAATTTAATGAAATAAAATACAAAGAAGGGGAATTATAATTGAATTTTTTATTTATCAATTAACTCATTAATATTTAAATCCTCATGCTTCATCATGAAAACACCAGTATTATCAATTGAACCAGATGAGCTCAACTTATATTTAAACTTATTTTCTAAGTACTGTGTTTCAATTTCATGCACATTATAATCATTTAAATTTCCGTTACTTAATCTTAATAACAAATCATAAACTAAATCATGTGCTCTAAGCACATATTTATTAGGGTAATAATTATACTCTGCAATAAACTTATCTATAAAAAATTTATCTTTTATGATATTAATTTTTTTATTTGTTGAAGCGTACTGAAATTTTAAATTTGACAGGAAGTTATTAGAAATATTTACGCCCTCAAACGCATTATTTTTATTTGTTGAAACTAATACAATCTCTATAGTATCATTAACAAATGAATTTAAAATACTGCTAACATTTGAAACAAAACCCTGTTCTTTAGTTTCTAGAAAAACAATATTTTTTCCTTTCACGAATGTCGAATCTAAATCATCGTATACTAAAGTTTTTGTATCAATGCCTGAATCATTAAGCTTAGAATAAAATTGTTTAGAATCAGGAAATATTTTTTTTAATTTATCACTTATATCTAAACTCTTAGAATCGGAAATAATATATTTTAATGATGGGACAGAATCATTTTTAACATGAGATATAATTTTATTAAATAATATAGAATCGTTTGGAATAGTATTAATTATCCTCTTGTTTGGATTTTGCTTTTTTCCTAAGGGTTTAACAATTTTTATATTTTGGTTTTCTGTAGAACTAACTAAGTAATCAAATAAATTATTTGTTAATGGACCTATTATAAAGTCATATTCATCAAAATTATTTTCAAAAATAATTTTGTCTATCTGTTTTTTATCTAAAGCACTGTCAAAGACATCCATTTCAACATCAATACCTAAATTAGAATAAGATTTAACAGCCATTTCCGCACCAAAAAGAAAATCTAAGGAAATGTTTAATAACTTATCATTTTTTAATATTGGAATTGATTTATTAATCGAATCATAATCAATATTTTCTAACCTAAAAGGTAAAATTATTGCAAACTTTCGATTACTAAAATCAATAATATTTTCTTCTAATGATTTAAATGAAAGATTAATTACATCTTTATATGTTTCGGTTGAAGCCGGTACTTTTATTATAATTCCCTTTTTTAACTTATCATTTAATATTCTAGGGTTTAATTTTATAATTGAATTCTTTTTTAAACCTAAATTTTTTTCTAAAACAGAAATAAGAATTGTTTTTTGTAATTCGAAATAACTTTTATTATCCTCCAATAAATTTAGCTCAATTGCTTCTTTGTTGGGTACTGCGATTAATTGACCTATTTGAAGAACATCTCCTATTTCGGGGTTAATTTCTTCTAAAAATTTAATCGACACACCATATTTATAAGCTATTCTCCATTTTCCTTCTTTTGGTTTTACATCATACCTTTTTAAATTATTTTCAGCTGTTTTGTTAAATTGTACACTTCTAGGTATTTTAAGAGTGTTATTTTTCTTTATTTCAATGTTGGGGTTATATTTTAAAATAAATTCTTTATTTAGTCCATAAATAATTGATATCTCATTAAGAGACTGGTTTCTTTTTATTTTGTGTGATATAAAACTAATTTCCTCATTATTTTTAACAATATTTTTCAATATTCTAATGTCCGTCCCAACATAAATTTTTGAGTTTAAATTTTGGATAGAATGATTAAATCTAGATTCTGTGAATGAAGGATTTAGTATAAAAAAATCGTTTGAAGAAATATCATACTTTTTTATAAAATCTGAAATTATTATTTCAGAATCCACTTTAACTATATCAACATTTTGAGAATGAAGATTAGTAGAAAATAACGAAAACAATATAACTAATGATGTTCTAAACATAAATTATTCCCATTCAATTGTTGCAGGTGGTTTTGAGCTTATATCATAAACAACTCTGTTGACACCTTTTACTCTATTAATGATTTTATTTGAAATATCTTGAAGAAAACTATATGGCAAATCCACCCAATCCGCAGTCATACCATCTGTACTTTCAACAGCCCTCAAGGCAACACATTTTTCATAAGTACGTTCATCGCCCATTACACCAACACTTTTCACTGGAAGTAACATAGCACCCGCTTGCCATATTTTATTGTATAAATTAGCTTCTTTAAGTCCTTTGATGAATATATAATCTACTTCTTGAAGCATTCTAACATTTTCTTTATTTACATCCCCTAAAATTCTTATTGCCAAGCCTGGACCTGGAAAGGGATGTCTGCCCAAAATATTTTTGTCAATATGTAAAGAATTACCAACTCTTCTAACTTCGTCTTTGAATAATAATTTCAAAGGCTCGATTACTTTTAGTTTCATAAAATCAGGAAGTCCTCCTACATTATGATGACTTTTGATAGTCGCTGATGGTCCTCCAGTGGCGGAAATACTTTCAATCACATCTGGATATATAGTTCCTTGTGCAAGCCACTTAACATTTTCTATTTTGTTAGATTCTTTATCAAATGATTCTATAAAAACCCTTCCTATTATTTTTCTTTTTTTCTCAGGGTCTGAAACATCTTTAAGTTCATTATAAAATTCATTTGAATAATCTACTCCAACAATATTTAATTCCATCTCTTTATATTGATCTAGAACGTCAGTAAATTCATTTTTTCTCAGAAGTCCATTATTCACAAAAATACAATGTAGATTTTTACCAATTGCTTTGTGAAGAAGTATAGCAGCTACAGATGAATCAACTCCTCCCGAGAGACCTAATATAACCTTGTCATCACCAATTTGTTCTTTTAATTCACTGATTGTTGAATCGATAAAAGAATCAGGTGTCCAAGTTTGCTTGAGACTACTAATTTTAGTTAAGAAATTTTCTAAAATTTTTTTACCCTCAGTTGAATGATATACCTCAGGATGAAATTGTAAGCAATAAATATTTTCTTCATAACGATAAGCAACATTTTCAACATCATTACTACTAGCTAATAATAAAGAATTTTTTGGAAGTTGTTTTATAGTATCACTATGACTCATCCATACTTGGGTGTTATTTCCAACACCATCAAATAAAATATTGTCATGTTCCTTAATATTAAGATTTGCCCTTCCATATTCCCTAATATTTGAAGCAGAAACTTTACCTCCCATTTCTTGAGCTATTAATTGAGCCCCATAGCAAACTGCTAAAACAGGCATTTTAGTTAACAAAACATCTAAATTTATTCTTGGAGATTTAATCTCTCTTACTGAGTACGGGCTTCCCGAAAGTATAAGAGCTCCAAATGAATCAAGATTGTGCGGTAATTTATTATACGGATGTATTTCACAATAAACGTTTAATTCTCTAACCCTACGAGCAATTAATTGAGTATACTGTGACCCGAAGTCGAGAATTAGTACGTTATTTCGCATGTGTAAAAATAGAAATTGATTTCTTAAATAAAAAGAATAGAATTATATAATTGCTAAATTTCAATAATCGAAAATTTTTGATTTAGCGGAACTAAATTATTTTTAATTTTATCAATCATGTTTGGCCCATGGATTTTATAAAATTCAGAAAAGTTTGATATGCGTTCTTGAGGTTTTCCACCTGGAAATAATTTATCTCTAATCTCAAGGACTTTATTAATTTTATCCTGATGAATTCTCTGTTCAGATTTCAATAACCTTTTTTCAAGCATCTTTAATCCATTAATCTGCTTCTGCTCCTGAGCATTTAATGCCCCAATAAATGATTTATCTGTATGAATTGCTTTATCCTTTAATTCTGAAAATTGATTATTTAACTGTTGTTTAAGATTTGTAAAATCTAATTTAAGTTTTGAATATTTTCTTACTAAATTCTCTTTTAATTGTTTCTTGGGTAAAAATATTTCTTCAATGGACACATTAAGCTTATTTAACTTATCAATCTGCTTTTTTTCTAATAATAATGCTGAATTTCTGTTAAGAATTAAAGGGAAAGTTAAGTTTAAACTTTCAAATACAGATTTCAATTCTAACCAGTATGCAACTTCTGCAGGGCCTCCAACATAGCATATATTTGGTAAAATAAATTCTTGAAATATTGGTCTAAATAATACGTTAGGAGAAAACTTTTCGGGATTTAAATTAACATCATCTTGAATTTCTTCTAAATTCCATTTTTTTGATCCATTTGATGTTTGAAAAAGATTTCCCTTTTCAATAATTCTTTCTCTTTTTTTATCATGAATATAAAATAGATTGATTTCTCTTGGATTTGCTTGTAAATTATACTTTAATTCATTTAACCTTTTTATTGATTTTTTTGATTTATTGAATATAAACTTTTCATTTAGTTCTTTTTTTATTAAATCCCTAAACAGAAACTTTAAATTTTTATTATTTGCATCAATGATTATTAAACCATATTTAGCAAATAAAATATTAACAAGTTTTCTTGTTGCATTTGATAAATCATTAGAATTAAGATAACACTCTCTAAATATTTTAATTATTTCATTACCATATGGGAAATCCGAAACAAATTTTTCAAATTCACTCAAAACATTATCAATTGAATCAAGTTTAAATTCACCAACAACTCCTGTCTGATTTGAAGCCCATTTAAATTTGCTTCCCTGAAAAGAAAAATTGTTAATTTCATCAAAATCGTGATCCTCTGATGCCATCCAATAAATGGGTACAAAATCAAATTCAGGATAGTTTTTCTTAAGAGTTTCTGAAAGATTGATTGTAGAAATAATTTTATAAATGAAGTATAAAGGGCCTGTAAGTAAATTTAACTGATGACCGGTGGTAATTGTATATGTATTTTTTTCTAATAATTTATTTATATTTTGTTTTTGAATTTCTGATAATTTAATCCCTTTATACTGATTACCAATCTCTTTAACTAAAGATTCTCTGAATTGATTATTATAATTTTTTGATTTGAAAGAAATTTGTTTGTTTAGATTGTTAAGGGTGGGGAAATTAGAAATTAAATCAGAAAAATGACTATTATTCAAATTATAATCAATTAATAGATTACTAAAAGCGTTTACCTTATCGTATTCAATTTCTGTTAAACTCATATTAGACAAATATACTGAACTGTATAATTCTTTCTATATTTGTTTGTTCTATTATAATTCAATTTCTATGAAATCAATATTTAAATTTTTTATTCTTTTTATTATTATCTGTGATGTCAATAGTCAAAACTTACAATCACCATCCGATTTTCTAGGTTATGAAATTGGAACTCAATTTTCAAGGCATAGTCAGGTTGTAGATTATTTTAAGCATGTTGAATCTACAATGATGAATAATGTTTATTTAGTTGATTATGGAAAGACATATGAAAGAAGACCTTTATTTTATGCTGTTATATCTTCAAAAAAAAACATACAAGAAATAGAACAATTAAGATTGAAGAATTTAGAAGCTCTTAAAATGACTGATAATAATCCTAGTGATAAGGCAATAGTTTGGTTAAGTTATAGCGTTCATGGAAATGAATCATCTTCAACTGAAGCATCAATGCAAACAATATATGAGTTATTAACAGATAAAGCTGATTTATTGGAAAATACAATAGTAATCATTGACCCATGCTTAAACCCCGACGGAAGAGATAGGTATGCAAATTGGTATAATCAAAATACCACCATTCCTTATAACACAGATATAAATTCTAGAGAACATAAAGAGCCTTGGCCTGGGGGTAGAGCAAATCATTACCTTTTTGATCTAAATAGAGATTGGGCTTGGTTAACACAAATTGAGTCACAACTAAGATTAAAAGAATATCAGAAATGGCTACCACATGTTCATGTGGATTTTCACGAACAAGGAATTGATGAGCCATACTACTTTGCTCCTGCTGCTGAACCATATCATGAAGTTATTACTGATTGGCAAAGAGAATTTCAAGGAATGATAGGAAAAAATAATGCAAAATATTTTGATGAAAATGGATGGCTTTACTTTACAAAAGAAATTTTTGATCTTCTTTACCCTAGTTATGGAGATACCTATCCAACATATCTTGGTGCAATTGGAATGACTTATGAACAAGCAGGAGGCGGTGTTGCTGGTTTAGGAATTATAAATTCTGAGGATAAAAATTTAACACTAGTTGACAGAGTTAAACATCACACAGTTTCTGGGATTTCAACTGTAGAGATTTCAGCATTAAATTCAGAAAAACTAAACATTGAGTTTAAGAATTTTTTTAAAAACAAAAATTCGATTAACACAACTTACATTTTAAATGGAGATAAGGATAAAATAAAACAATTGTCAAACTTCCTGATGAAACATGAAATTGAGTTTTATTCAACAAATACCCAAAAAGTAAATGCTTTTAGTTACAATGAAAATAAAAATGTAAGTTATATAACAAATTCTAATGATATGGTTATCCCAAATTCTCAACCAAAAGGGAAACTTGTAGATGTCTTATTTGAACGAACAACAAAACTTAGCGATTCTCTCACTTATGACATTACTGCATGGAGCCTTCCATTTGTTTATGGACTTAACGGCTACAGCACATCTAAAAAAATAAATACTTTAGATTATGAATTTAATAAAACTGATAATAATCTAGATAAAAAAGCTATAGCTTATACAAGTTCATGGAACCATATTAATGACGCTAAATTTTTATGCGATTTAATTGAAAATGAAATAAAGGTTAGATACAATGAAAAAATTATTGAAACAGAGGGAATAACACTACCCCGAGGCTCAATAATTATTTATAAAGGAGATCAAATTGTAAAAAATTTTGAAAAAACCCTTATTGAATCTGCAAGAAAAAATGATATAAAATTACATTCCATATATTCTGGAATTTCAAAATCTGGGCCAGATTTAGGTTCAGATTCAGTAAAATTAGTAAAGAAAAATAAAATAGCTATTCTCGCGGGTAGTAATGGGAACAATACAGTTTCATCATTAAATTATGGAGCTATATGGCACTTTTTTGAACAAGAGCTAAGCTATCCTTTAACTCATATAAATATTGAAAATTTTAAAGGAATATCTTTAGATGAATTTGATACTTTAATAATTCCAAACGGATACTATAGATCACTAGGAAATGAATCTAATTTGAAAAAAATTAATTCTTGGATTGCTTCAGGAGGAAATTTAATAGCATTTGAGAATGCAATAAGAATATTTGCAAATAAGGAAGGGTTTTCTGTTAAGGTGAAACGAAATGATAACAAAAATAATAAAGAAGTAAAATACGAAGACCTCTCTAGAAACAGAATTCAAAATTATCTTTCAGGTGCTATTTTCAAAGTCAAAATTGACAATACACATCCAATGGCATATGGTTATGATAAGGAATATTATTCTCTAAAAACATCAGCATCAACTTATGAAACTTTAAATAGAGGTTTTAATGTTGGGAAAATTGTTGATTCTGAAAATTCTACAATAGGATTTGTTGGTGATAAAATAAAGGAAAAATTTAAAAACTCTCTTGTTTTTGGAAATGAAAAAATTGGTAGAGGAAATATTATATACTTTGCAGATAATATTATGTTTAGAAGTTTCTGGGAAAATGGAAAGTTATTTCTTGTTAATTCAATATTTTACGTGAATTAAACCTCTGCATATAAATCAAAATCTGATGCATCAATAATTTTAGCGTTTACAAATTCTCCAACCTTTAAAAAATTTGATTTTGCATCTATAAGAACTTCGTTGTCTACATCAGGTGAATCAAATTGAGTTCTACCTATGTAATAGTTTCCACGTTTACGATCAATCAACACCTTAAAAGTTTGGCCAACTCTATTCTGGTTAAGTTCCCAGGAAATTTGTGATTGAAGTTCCATAATATCGTTAAGTCTTTGATTTTTTACAATTTCTGGAACATTGTCCACTAAATCATATGCGCCTGTATTTTCTTCATGTGAATAGGTAAAACAACCAAGTCTATCAAACTTGATTTCTCTTAACCAACTTTTTAATAACTCAAAGTCTTCATCTGTTTCACCAGGATAACCAACAATTAAAGTTGTCCTTATTGCAATTCCAGGTACTATATCTCTAAAACTATTTAATAAAGCATTTATTTTTTTCATAGAAGACCCCCTCTTCATTGATTTTAAAATTTTATCAGAAATGTGTTGAATTGGTATATCTATGTAATTACAAATTTTTGGTTCAGCTTTAATAACTTCAAGAACATCTAAGGGAAAACCATTTGGAAAAGCATAATGTAGTCTAATCCATTCAATTCCCTCAACATCAGAAAGCTGTTTTAACAGCTTAGACAATGTCCTTTTACCGTACAAATCTATTCCATAATATGTAGAATCTTGGGCTATCAGAATTAACTCTTTTATACCTTTTTGAGCCAGTATATTTGCCTGTGAAACTAGATTTTCAATTGAAACACTTTTATGTTTGCCGCGCATAAGAGGAATTGCACAAAAACTACATGGTCTATCACATCCCTCAGAAATTTTTAAATATGCATAATTTTTAGGTGTTGTAAGAAGCCTTTCACCAATTAATTCGTGTTTATAATCTGCTCCTAAGTGCTTTAATAAAGACGGCATTTCTGTAGTCCCAAAATATTCATCAACATCGGGTATTTCCTTAATGAGATCTGGTTTATATCTTTCACTTAAACAGCCGGTTACAAAAACTTTATCTACATATCCATCTTTCTTTTTTTGAATATTCTCTAAAATAGTATCAATACTTTGTTGTTTAGCATTATCGATAAATCCACAAGTATTTATCACTACAATATTACCATCTTCTTCATGCACAACATTTTTATTGTTTGATTTAAGTTGCCCCATCAACACTTCAGAATCGTAGATATTTTTACTACAACCAAGTGTTATAACGTTAATCTTATTTTTGTCTGAATATTTTGTTCTCAAAACTTAATCAAAAAATGAATCGACAAATTCTAGTTTGTCAAAGTCTTGAAGATCTTCAAGTGCTTCTCCAACTCCAATATATTTTACGGGGATTTTAAATTCATCGCTAATTCCTATTACCACCCCCCCTTTTGCTGTTCCGTCAAGTTTGGTAATAGCTAAAGATGTTACTTCAGTTGAATTAGTAAATTCTTTTGCTTGAATAAATGCATTTTGTCCTGTAGAACCATCTAAAACTAACATAACATCGTGAGGAGCATTTTCAATCACCTTATCCATAACTCTTTTTATTTTAGATAGCTCATTCATTAAATTAACTTTATTGTGAAGTCTACCAGCAGTATCAATTAATACAACATCGGCTTCGTTAGATTTAGCGTAATTTAAAGTATCAAAAGCAACCGAAGCTGGATCGCTACCCATTTGTTGCTTAATTATAGGTACATTAACTCTCTTAGCCCATGTATCTAATTGTTCAATTGCTGCTGCTCTAAAGGTATCAGCAGCTCCAATTACCACATTTAGACCCATATTTTTAAACTTATTAGCTAATTTTCCTATGGTTGTTGTCTTACCAACTCCGTTCACCCCAACAACCATTATTACATGCGGTTTATGACTAAATGAAATATTCTTTTCATTTAATTCTTCTTCATTTTCAATAAGTAAAGATGCTATTTCAGCCTTTAACAGAATATTTAATTCGCTGAGATTTGAGTATTTTTCTTCTGCTACTCTTGATTCTATTTTGTCAATAATTTTCAAGGTAGTATTAACTCCAACATCACTAGAAATTAAAACCTCTTCTAAATTATCTAAAACTGCTGAATCAATTTTAGATTTTCCAGCAAGTAACTTATTTAATTTTGAAAAAAATGATTGATTAGATTTCTCTAATCCTTTATTTAAAGATTCCTTTTTTTTCT
>CETI01011263.1_pt1 | contig 21017 bp, 26 predicted proteins | sample 361441 | NCBI WGS metagenome assembly CETI01 (sample SAMEA2622478, study PRJEB7988) | marine metagenome | biome: marine biome (ENVO:00000447); feature: deep chlorophyll maximum layer (ENVO:xxxxxxxx); material: "saline water (ENVO:00002010), including plankton (ENVO:xxxxxxxx)" | depth 90 m | reverse complement strand
TTTCTTACTTCACCTACACCTGAGTTTGCACTTGATGAACTTCCCATCACTCTCACTGCATTATTTCCGATTGTAGCAAAACTAGAATTTAAAACTTTTACGTTTTTTGGACCAATTGTCAAACCTGCTGTTGAACCATCCACTTGCTCTCCTACTATCATTCCATAAAAGGCTGTGCTGAAATCACATTGACTAAAAGTTACTCCAGTCACGTCATATGATAAATCAACTAATCTAGCAAATTGTGTAAATGTACATCTGTTAAAATGTATGTTTGAACATTTTAAAGCATTTGTACTTCTAACTGTAATTCCTTTTGAACTCGTTGCGTCTGCACCGTTACTGGAATAAGTTCCTTGGAACTTGCAGTTGTCAAAAAATACATTTGCCGCTGTATCAACAGACACACCGCCATATGCTTCTGAGTTTTTAAAAGTTATACCTCTTACAAAAATATCTCTAGGTGTAGTTGCACTACCGCTCAATGTTCCGCCTGACTTACCATACTGTGTTGCACCATCCAAGTTTCTGCCTGCGGCATCTTGGAATCTAGCAACCACATTATTTGATCCTGTTTGTCTAATAATTGTTTTATCTATTCCTTCACCTTCAAGTTCTGCGTAAGGAGGAATTTCAAGTGTCATTACTGTAGAACCATCTCTGGTATCAGTTCCACCTACTTTGTATTCACCTGCAGGAAAATATAATATTCTTCTTGATCTCTCATCAGTCTTGTCTGTGTCTATGTAAACTTCATCTATTGCTCTTTGTATAGCCGCTGTGTCGTTTGTACTACCATCACCTATGGCACCAAAGTCTTTTACTGAAACTCTTTCGTCTAATTTTTCTTGTACAGTTCTTGTAAAGTTTCCTGATGCTCCTGTTACGATAGGTGTACTAGAACCTAGGTAACCTTTGTAAACATATGAAAGTGCTGATGAAAATGCTGATGATCCTGTAGTAACAATTTCAGTATTTCCTACTGCTGGGGCGCCATCTGCCACGGTGCCGTTCCCAATATATAATCTCTGTTCATCTACAACCCAACCCAATTCTCCAGCCGCTAATTGGGGTAAATCCGTTGCTTTTCCACGTCTGTGTTGTATTCTTGATATCTGTACTATTGCCATTGTAATGTTATTTATTAAAGGATAGACTTGTAGTATTGTTCCAATTTAGCATACCATTGTCCTACCCAATGGTCGTAGTTGTCAATTTCAAATGTTTGGAATTCGTTATTCTGTGTGCATATAAAAACCCTGCCCGAACTTATTTTCGTGTCATAAATTTTGTTGTGTGCTTCTGCATAGGCAACCAATTGTAAAAAGTAATCCTCGACCCATTCTTTTTTCTTTAACTTACGAGCCTGCTTAAAGTCCATGATTGCGGGTGCACCTTTGTAAACGCCAACCAAGTCTGTGGTACCTGCATAAAGTTCAGGATAGTGTAAACTTACTTCAGATCCCCAAACTTCACTTACATCGGTAAGTCCGTTGTCAATAATAATATTTGCCATTTGGTGTGCTTTTTGATGTATTAAGTTTGAACCAGGTTTCCGTTCTATACCTTTAACGTGTTTTTCTAAAGAGGAGTGCATCACTGTTCCAATGTTTGCTGATTCTGTTGTAATCCTTTGTGCGTTTTCAACACCAACTCTTTTACGCCATGCGTGTAAATGTGTCATGTCTTTTGTCGCTGATAGCACCGTAGTCACAGATGGTACTGTTCTACCGTCCGGAGTTTGGTAATGCCTTTTACCATCCCTGGCAGTCTTAGACAATTCGCTGTATGGATATTTTTCAATTAGAGTAATGCCTTTACTCTTTAACACATCTTCAGATATCTTCATAAGCATAATTATATACAAATGGGCATATCAAATCAACCACCAAAACCCTTTCCTATTAAAAAAGGATTACCATGTCAATTAAAGTGGACTCATTCTACTGTTTATTTGACTGATGGTGTATCTGCGAGTTGTCACAGGGTCGAAGGTGATCCTTTGGAAATAAGGAATGGCGAATTAAATTTTCATAATTTGCCTGCGAAGTTAGAAGCAAGACGCAAGATGCTCAATGGACAATGGCCAGGTAGAGGGTGTGAACACTGTAAACATATCGAAGAGGCCGGCGGGAAATCAGATAGGCAAGTGCATTTGAATTTAGAAGGAACCACTGCACCACCAGAGTTGGATCATGATCTCAATGCAGTTGACGTGACTCCAAGACAATTAGAAGTATATTGGGGTAACACCTGCAATCAAAAATGTATCTATTGTGGTGCTCATTACAGCAGTCAAATACAACAGGAAGAAGAAAGATTTGGAGTATTTAAAAAGGAAGGTGTAACCATTGCACCATGGTGGAAAAAAAATCCAAAAATAGAAGAACATACAGAATTACTTTTCAAATGGTTTGAAAAACATTTACATGAATTACACAAAATAATGGTAATGGGTGGTGAGCCTTTCTTACAAAAGGAAACTTTTAGATTTATAGAATTTCTTGAGAAGGGCGACTATCCTGATTTAACATTGGTGTTCTTCAGCAATCATAATGTAGAACATGAAAGATTCAAACGTTGGATGGATAGGTTAGAAAAATTAAGAACTTCAGGCAGATTAGATAAGATACAGATATTTTTCAGTTGTGATGCATTTGGTAGTGCTGGAGAATATGTGAGAACAGGTCTAGATCTAAGTGTTGCAATAAAGAACTTTGAATACATTTTACATCATACAGGAATTGAGCAAGGTATAAACAGTGCATTAACAGTTACCGCAGTTCCTGGTATGCCGGAAATGGTCAAATATATTAATAAATGTTCTGAGAAGAAACCAATTTACTGGAGTATGATGAAAGCGAACCAACACGAAATAGGTCCGCGAGAATATATGTATCCAGGAATATTTGGAAATAAAATAAATCGAATTGGACTCGCTGAAGCAATAGAAATGTTTGATACCAACAGTTATGGACATCCTGATTCAGTCAAGTTAAGTCATAAAGAATATATGCAAGGAATAATGAACGAATTTGAAAATCGAGAACCCAATCCAATACGACAAAAACAATTAAAGATATATTTGAAAGAATTAGACAGAAGACGTGGTACTGACTTTACAAAAGTTTACAAAGACAATATTGCTGAATGGGTAAAAGATCTGTAATTATTTTCGTCTGTTCATTGCAGACTTGGCCATCTGCTTAACTTTATCTGTAGAACCTTGATTATCAAAATCCATTTGTGGATCTTGTTCTGCGTCCTTTTCAGTTTTTACAATTATTTTTTCTTGATCAAAATCTTTTATAACATTTTGTAGTGCCTGACTTTTGTCATACATTGTTTTAAAAAGATTGTAGTTGAATGTTGGGTATCCAGTATTTTTCATTAACTTGTCTACCGCATCAAAACTTATTTGTGCTGTTGTGTTTCTGTCATCAGCATCTCCACGTAAATTCGTTAATGTATTAATGAGTGCTGACTCAATTTCTTTATTGGATGATTGAAATTCTGCAAGTCGCATTTGACTTACTTTCCTGATAGTTTGCCGTAGATTCTGTTTGACTGTTCAAACACTTCTCTTGATTCTCTTTGCTCTCTACCTTCTGGTTCAGTACCACCTGCTTCGGCATCCGCGGCACCAAATTCGTCTGCTTCTTCGTCGCCTTCGCTATCAAGTGAATCTAGGTCTGCGTCTGTATTCATGGAGTCATCTGCACCAATAGTATCTGTTGCAGTTTCCTCACCTGTAAGCAATCTTACACCTTTGTCTAATTCTTCTCTAGTTGATCCAAGTGTTGTTTCTGCTTGTTCGATTGCAGGTTTAATTGCTTGAACAAAAGCATCTGCTTTTTCTACACCCATTTCATCTCTGATTCTGTCTGCTAATTCTAACATACCTTCAGTTTTCATAGATGCTAGATCTTCTAGGAATGCTGTAACCTTGTCCATCATATCTTTAGCGGCAAGTATAAGTTCTGATTGTTCTTCAACACCTTCTTGCATTTCTTTTTGTGGCATAAGTTTTGCCGCCGCTTTTCTTTCATCTTGACTTAAAGCGACACCTTTTGCAAGTTTATCTTTAATTGGATCTATTGCTTTTTGTATAATTGGATTTGGACTATCACCTACTTCTTTAATCTTTTGATTTACTATATCAAGCATCGCTTGACTTTTTTGGTAGTTGTGGTCTTTTAGTTCTTGACCAAAGTGTGTGTTTTGTGTGATTTCGTGAATCTTTGTTCTAATTTTGTTTGCGTAGTCTTCTAATTCTTCCTTCGTAAATTTGCCCAAATCCATTGTTTGATTGAATCTAGACTCGAATTCTTGTAATAATGACTCAGTTGTTATCGGTTTTGTAAGTTCTGTACTCTGCATAGTCTTATTTAGTCATCATGAGGCAAACGTATTACTGAAATTTTGTTGTATTTCCTTCTTGATGTTATCCGCTAGGTAGTTTGCGTCGTCTAATCGCTGTTGATATATCTCTGCCCTATTATCATCCTTTTGTTTTAACGCCATTTTAAGCATACGTTTTGCATTTGTAATCTTAAACAACTGTGATGCAAAATGTGTGTCTTTTTCAAGTATGTGTGTTGGCACCACACTTTCTTCTGCTAGATGGTGTGCTACCATTATGGCTGTCTGTTTAAGTGCTATGCTTTCATATAAAACTTTTGCTTGTACCATGTCGGCAATAATATACACATACCTTGTGCCTGTGTCCTTTTTAGGTACTATGGCAACGTTGCCAATCAAGATGCCTTTTGAAAATTGTTTGGGTAGATGTTTGAATGGTCTACGTTGTGCTTCTTTGACTGCGATCTCGTGCAGTTTTTCCTTAAGACCGTAGGCCTCTATCTGTCGGACCAGTTCCTTGAATGAATTAGTGTTACGTTTTTTTGAAGCCATACTTTTCAAACCTTATCTTTCTATTTAAAGCATATTGAACGCCGTTGTCAAGTTTTTTACGAACGAATATACTTTTGTCTGCCATTGTCTTTGCAGTAGCAACCTCTTCAGGTTGTAAATCGGTATTTTTAAAGTATGGTAAATTGTATACCTTTTCCAAGAGAGACACCTGTGGTTTGGTCAAGAATACTCTAACTCCTGGTAATATTTTTATGAACATTAATTTGGTAAAATTCTAATTAGCCTGGCATCTTCATCAGGATCACTACTACTGTTGAAAGTAATCCTGCAACCACTGTGCCGGCTGTTGCAATAATTGTCTTTGCTGTGCTTTTTTGACCAGCAGTCATTTCTTCATTCATTTTTGCCAGTCGTATTTCGATTGCTGATAGCCTATCGTGTAGGCCCTTATATCTCTCACTGCACAAATCTACGTGTGCTTCTAGGTTTTGTTTTTCTAAATCTGTTGTACTCATATAATTTATTATCTCACTCTTAAGGTTTTGTACCTCGAATATTAGAGCCTGTAATTGTGCCTGAGTCATAGCCTAGATTGCCTTTATGTGAGCCTGTTATTGCCTTAATCATTATTATTTATTTGATTCGCCTGCATATGAAAAGTAGGTGTTTTTTGTTGCAGGGTCTAGGGTTATGAAAGTAGAGGTTGGAAACGTAGCAGTTTCTTTACAAAAATTAATAACAGGTACTAAATTAAAATCTTCTAAAAGTGATCCAGTAGGGTCATTTATATCACCGTAAACTTCGTTTTGTTCAGTGAAAAATGTGAAGTGCCAACTCATTTGTTTGCCTTCGTATGCAGTACCAAAAGAACTGTTGCCTATTGTGTCATGTATTCGCACAGGCGGGTTTTCCCATATCACGTTACCTCTCATTTGTAACAGTTGCAGGACAGTTGTCCAGTTGTTGTTTTGGTCACGTGCTATCCTTAATGTGTCCTTATCATGCACCACTTCACCGCTCAATGTTTTAAATGGAAATGCTTTGTTTAATGATCCGTTTTGTGTGATATCTACTAGGGTGTGTACTCTATATTCGTACATTAAACAGCCTTTATGTAGTGTTCGTAATCGGGTGCTAGGTAATCTTCTAACTTCTTAGACAGTTCATTACTATTTTTGACTACATCTTGGAACTTTGGCAAAACACTTTCAAATATGGTTTCAACCCACTTAACTTTTTTGTATCTTGGTCTTACCCATGGAAACTCCCATTTTAAATTTAGGTCATATTTTTTAATCATGGTTTCCATTTTGAAACTTAAATCTCTGTCTATCTTTATCCATTCAGTGACATTTTGCACTTGGTCTATCTGTTCACTGTATCTAAAAGTGTATCTATCAAAGTGTGGGAACCATTCCATAATGTCGTCATGTTGCCACCATTCGTATGTGCCAAAGTTGGAACTCCACTCAACTATACCTGTCCAGTATCTATGTTGTGGTTCTGCTAGGCACACAAACTTTTTACCTGTGTGATCTTTGACTTTGTCTTTAGGCACTTCTGATATATCATCTTTATGATATCCTTGTAGCCATGACATGATACTATTTTGGGCACCACCTGTTAGGTGTAGCCAACTAATATCTTTGCCTTTGATGTCGACCACCACTGCGTCTTTGTGTCTCATTCCGTTACTAGGTGATCTGATAATGTTTAATACTGTGTCGATGTTGCTCATTATGTAGGTATTTAATTCAAAGAAAAAGGGCGAACCTAATTAAAGATCCGCCCTTTTGGTAATATGTTACCCTAAGGTAAACTATTAACTTACTGCCGCCGCTGTTAAGATACCAAGTTTAGTTTCTGTTACAGTTGCAGAACTTACAGTTGCAGATACTTTTCCACCACCGTGTAATGCTCTGATAGCCGCTTGTAGTGCCGCGATAGTTGTTGTTGAAGATATTGAATCTAAACAATCTGTTCTAGTCGCGTAAGTTTTTTGCGTGTTAGAGTCTGTTAAAGGACCTTCCGCTAAAACTGGTACACCGTTGTTTTCTATAGTTGCTCTAGTTAATTCTAAACCAGCAGTTGAACCTGAAGCAGATAAATCAGATGTTTCTGAGTTCATCGCACTTATGAAATCAACTGTGAAATAAGTTTTGTCTACTGAACCTACTTCGTAGTTTTCGTTTCTAGAGAAGTTATTTTTAGTTGCCGCCATTGTAATACCCTCCGTTTTTCTGTTTTACATTGCGTTTGATGTCGCTCAGACATCAAGTTGCAAGTATTTATATCAATGATTGGTAAATTATCCGTTAATATAACGATTTTGGCTATTTTTTTGCTCTATCACGTATTGATTGCAATAATCGTACATAAGTGAAGCCACCTTTGGCAATATCGTCTATCATTTGTACTATCGGTGCGTATGCGGCCATTATAGGAGCCGGCACTGCCTTGCCCTGTTTTATCATGTCAACTGCTACCTTGGCTCTTCTCACATTAGAAGCACCAACAAGAACTCTGTATGCGGCCATTTCGTCTGGAGTCAACTCACTTCCAGGTACACCTTTTCTTTCAGCATCTATAACATTGTCTAATTCTAGTTTTTGTTTGTCGGCAAACTCTTGTGCTTTTCTTTGTATATCTGTTCCTGCCAACTTGGCCTTCAATGCTTGTAACAATCTGGTCACTGTGACTTGTTTGCTTCTGCTATCTAGATTTGTGTAGTCACCTATGGCTCTACGTAAATTTCTGTAGGCACTATTTGATATGCCCAATGCTCTTTCAAGTTCTGTTAAAAACTTATAGTCGTCTGTCAGTGTTCTTAGATATCTTCTTATAGAAAGTTCAGGCACCGAACGTCTTTCTCTCTGTGCCATTGCTTGATTTTTGTTTGCAAGTTTCATTACTATTTCTTTATTACCAACTACCACTGCCATCATGTTTGCTAGGTCATTTGCAGTTGTTCTAACTCTATCAAAATTTCCACTTGAAACTGTTTGTGTTGCATATGTTTTAACAAAACCTGCTGTTTGTGAATAGTTTTTCATTAATGATAAAGCCAAGAAACTCAAATAGATCCTCTCTGTGATCTCGTCAAATGTGTATCTTTCCAAGTCGCTTTGCCTTCTTACGACCCTTGCTTCTGCTACATACTGTATAAATGGTGTTAACATATAGGTATTTATAGAACTATGCAACGTAACTTTTTCCTTACTGATTTAATGGGCACCGGTGATCCCGAAGTGTACGATAGTTTTTTCAATGGAAACACACTCACAGACCAACATATTGACACTTGCAATGGTTACTTTGCTTTGCATTTATACGACCTGGACAGTTATGATAGACGTTTTGCCATCATAGATAGAAAACTTAACAGCCTCATAGTAGCAGATGAATACAAGAAAGAATTAGATCGTAGAATAGAACTGTTACATTCTCAAGGTTTCAAATTCATATTGGCCACTCCTTGGGAATCATTAGAAAATTGCGACAGTGGTTTCATTTATCCAAGAAACATAGAAAACTCCATGCAATGGACAGGGGGTACTTCTTGGTTCTGGAACTTGATGTATCATATGCACAAGGACAAAAAATACAATTTTAATCATAACGAGAAACCTTATGATTTCTTTTACCTTAACAAGATGGCACGTACTCATAGAACAAAATTATATACAAAAATGCGTGATGAGAAACTACTTGATAACAGTTTGCACTCAAACCTACAGGCCACTACACCTACAAGGCTACCGCCAGAATATGAACTTCCATGGGTGGACGCAGACAATTATCCAGAGTATGGGAGTGATCAGGATATATTTGAGAAACCTTATAATCACACCAAGTATAATCTAATATCGGAAACAAACGATAATGCGAGAGAAGTTTTTATCACAGAAAAACTATGGAAGCCAATTATTGCTCAACAGATATTTGTTGTACATGGCAACCATCTTTACTTGCAAGAATTAAGAGATATGGGGTTTAAAACATTTAACAATTATTTTGATGAGTCGTATGATTTAGAAAACGATTCAGACTTAAAGGTAGATAAAATTTACAAACTTTGTAAAGATCTACTTTCAAAAGATTGGAAAGATCTATATTTGCAGACACAATCATTGCGTCAACACAATTACAATACTTTTATGGATAAAGAGAAACTAGCAGTACAGATTAATAAAGTGTTACTTGGGTTCTTTGAATTTTTTGATAGCAGTGAGATTACGTCTTGAAAATCCTAACCTATCAACAAGTTTGACTGCGTTACCTGTTTTATCAACTGCAACAAATCCTTCAGGCTCTGTAACTTCTAAACCGTTTTCGGTTTGATTAAATGCACCTATTGCCATTGCTTGATTCATTTTTTGCAATATAAATGCTTTCATGGATTGTACTGCCTTATAAAAAGTTAACATCGCTTGTAATGGTGCTCGAACTTTTGTAAGGAACTGTGGCATTTGTTTCATTTTATCTTGTCTTAACTGCAAAGCCTTTTGTGCTTTAAGTCCTGCAATCTGTTGTTGCATTCTATCGTTATAAAACTTTTTAAATCCTAACAGGAATCTGTTTATATTAGATGGCAATTCACCTTCTTTGACCATTGCATTAATATACATCTGGAACATTGGAACGAAGTCATTGTTTTGTCCTAATATTGATTGTAGATCCCTAGGAACATTTTGTAATAATCCTTCTAATCTGTCTATGCTGTTTCTAAATTTTGTTGTTTCATCGGCAGTAAATTTTGCTGATCCCGATACATCTTTGTAAGTGGCATTGTCAAAAAATACGTCGGATGATTGACCAAACGTTCCTGTGTTTGCACCTGCAGACGCAGTCATTGATTCTAATGTTTCGCCTTCGTATGTTGTATGGAATATAATTCCAACTTTTGCATTGTCAATTTGTTTTCCTATATCGCTTTGCTCTGGAACTGCATAAGTGATTTGGTTTGGTGTGAAAGTGATATGTGGTTTGCCTTCTATGTTTTTTCTTGTAATATCGTCATCAGTAAAAAGCAAGTCGCCCTGCACAACTCCTTGAATGTTGATTTTTTTCAAATGCACAAGACATTTTAATAATTTCTGTCCTAACTCATCGGTTCCGTGGTTTCTAGCAATATCTGATTTAGTGTAATTCACTTTTGCGTTTTTGGCAAATACAGATTTGGTGCCTACAAAAAACTTACCTGTTTCGGGGTGTGTTCCACAAACAACAGCAGGAGCACCATCCCATTTTACTGATACCGATACTGCTTCTGAACTAGTGCCTTGTAGTGTTACAAGTAGTCCTTTAAAGTATTCCACTACTCTTTGGCCACCTTCAAAACCATCATACAAGATTATATCTTCTATGTGTTCTAAATGTGTTCTTTTAAACTCTGTTAATACATCTTCTATAAGCATACGTATATTTACTAAAGATTAATTTGAAATTTCTGCTCAACAGCCTTCCTTGTCAAGCCATTTGCAAGTCCGTTTAAGCCTAATGCAATTCCTTTGTGTACATCGTCTTGTAAAGATAATGGATCATTTATGTTATTTTTAACATTAAGCCAATGTGCCAAAATATCTTCCTGACTTCCTAACCATTTGTTGTGATCTTCTATAGTATAAGTGTACCCTATCTTTTGGAATTCGTCAACCGTAGCCTGTGGGGAATCATACATAACGGACCAATTAAAAACTTTATCTATTGCGGGTATTCTTTTGATATCTTCAAAATTATCATCCTTAAGTTTGTATAACCATTCGGCCACTGCTGTTGCCACAGGAATTTTGCTGTATGGCTTCCAAAGATCAGTCTGCCATTTGATCCATGAATCTCTCCATCCGTATTTCAGTGCCGGGTTATCTCCTAATTCTGCGATGTTTTTATGAAACCAGTTAAGCAAAAGCATTTCTCTATGTTTGTCTATGTAATTTTGTATCACAATATCTTCTTCTGTGACTAGATTTTTTATGTTGTTGTAGTCTTGAGTGATAACAATCCTTGTGCTTTTGGTTTTATTTTCAATGTGCATGAAATTTATAATCTCTTTTTCCTCACTGTGTGAACCTGCGTCATGATAAGTTGTTGCTTCTCCTACTTTCTTTTTGAGAAGTTGCATACAAATATAATTGTTGTTGCCACCCGATGGTGCTATAAAAAATATCATGATATGTAATCCTCTCTATCGCCTTCTCTAATTAAATCAAGAGAACAACAATGCAGTCCTCCGTCCCAAAAGTATCTATGACGTAATGGAACAATTACCGGCTCCACCTTGTGCTTCTTTAGAAAGTCAAATACATCTTTGTTGTAAGAAGAAACCAACATACAGTCCTCAGATATTCCCAGGGTGTTGATATCAAAAACAGATTCGGCACAGTATCCTACCCAGTGATCGCACCAATCGTTTATGAATTTGTGTAGTTGCGGGTTATCCTGTTCACCTTCAATCCACCATCTACCATTTACTAGATTTCTTTCGTTCATCCATTTGTTCATCTGTGGATGCATCCAACCTTGCTCACCTAGTTCTAAACTATCCCATTTAGAAAACAATTCTTTTTCTTGTGTTGATGACTGTCCAACTCTCATAAACACACCGGGTTTGATGAAACTGATTATTCCGTCAGTATGTCCTACATCGTCGGTCTGTATTATTTCGTATCCTTGTTGTTTCCATTTGTCAACAATATGATTGAACATTGGTCTGTCAGGATGTACAAAACCTTTTTCTCCATCTGCAGGCATTAGTATATGCTTTCCCAACTTCACACTATTGGCACCTGATATCAGTTCGTGTCCTTCGAAAGATGCACCACCGGGACCATACACTTCATTAAACAGATCAACAAGACAATCTTTATGAACAATGTCCTTCATGTAGTCATATACTCCGTGTGTGTTCTGTTGATAACACGTGTTGCCCAATGTTAAGAACACATCACGTGGTTGTAATGGTACGTGTGGAATTTGATCTTTATCTGTAAGCATATTCCTGTTTAGAGGTTTGGGTTGATAAACTTCTACTCCCAAACTTTCTAATACTCTTTTGAACTCTGCCATGTCTTCGTTTGTTTCACGAAGTATTTTTTGCATTGGTGCTTTAATTTTTTCTTCGGTAATCCAATCGAAAATGTCTTCTGACAATCCCTGTCCTATTGCAACCGCCTTTAATTTTTGAAAAGGTGAGTGCGTTGAAATTTTAATTGAAGTAGTCTTCTCTGTTTCCATCTCGCACCAAATCTAATGTTATACAATGTAGTCCACCATCCCAAAAATATCTATGCCTTAAAGGAGTCACAATCGGTTCTACTTTATGTTTCTTTAAAAATTCAAATACTTGTTTGCTTTCGTGTGTACACATAATTGCTTCTTCACTTAACGAAAGCATATTGAGATCAAACAATGTTTCTGATATGTTTCCTGTCCATTTTTTAAACCAAGTGTTTACATATTCAGATAGTTGTTCATTTGTTTCTTCTCCCGGTATCCACCAACGATTAGGTTTGTATTTCAATTGTTCCCAACCTGGAGGGTCCAACGGTGTGTCATCCAGATACAGCACGTCCCAACCAGGAAATGTTTCTTTGTAATTTTGTATTCCATGTAGAGATATCATTGCTCCTGGTTTAAGCACACTCAATACTCCATCTGTGTGTCCCACTTCTTCTGTTTCTATTACTTCATAACCCTGTGAAGTCCATAACTGCCTGACTAGGTCTCTCATTAGTCCATCTACGAGTTTAGGTATTACTATGCGTTTGCCAATTTTATAACAGAATGCTCCACTAATTAATCCTTTTGCCATGCTATTATATTCTGCAGGCACAAACGTCTTTCCATCTTTGTATGTTTCTTCAAACAAATTTATGTAATCTGCCTTGTCTACGTAATCAAATATATAATCATAAAAATTTTGTGTTGTGTTTGAGTACAGTTTATCTCCTAAAGTTAAAAATACATCTCTAGGCTGTAATGGTGGAAAGTGAAATGCTTCACCATTTGTAAATTGTTCTTCTGCGTTTGCTTTTATGGGATCAGGTTGTACTACTTCAACTCCATGCTTGTTTAGAGTTGTCTTCATGTTGTCTAAATCTTCGTGTGTCTCTTCTAGTATCCTTGTAAGTGGATCTTTTATTTTTGGATCTTTGATCCAATGGAAATAGTCATGGTCAAATGTCTGTCCTAGTAGAACTGTTTTTAATGGTTGGAAAGATGAGTGTGTGTTGATCTTTATTTTGTTATTCATCTTGATAGTCACCGTCTCTAATTTTGAGAACGTTGGCTTTCAAGTCTTGGTTGTCTTTTATTCTTGCGACACCTTTGGAAAATTTATTTGCATCCATATTTTTAATAGAAGAATGAAATCTTTTTTCTAATTTGTATGCAGTCTCAGGGTCAAAGTTCTCTCTGATATATGTTATTAATCTAATAGCAGACTCAATGACGTGAGATGCACGACTCTCAACAATGTTTTCCTTGTCTTTTGTGAAGGAAACGTTGCTTAATTCTTCTAATAAACTGCGTGTGATCTTCTTCATATTGCTATTTACTCTTATTGTATAGCATACTTACTGACTTTACAACCCAGATAATGGTTAATTATACAGGGATTTCTGATACTTCTTTGGCATCAGCAATAAATTTTGTAGTCTTCGGTGTGATAACACCTGTGATAAACAATGTGACTCTTGGAGTAAGTCCACAGTTTGCAGTGTAGTGAGGCACGTGTCTCCATTCGAATGTGCTGATGTCTCCTGCTCTCCATTGTTGATAAGGAAAATTACCAAATTGAAAAAAGTGACCTTGTTGCCAATCCTTAAGCATCACTTGTATTCTCATCATGTTGTAAGGATCTTCGTCTGGATAGTTCCAATGAAATCTGTCTACGTGTCCTGTAAAACATTCTGTTGGCATTTGCACGTGTAGTCTAGATTCAATTTTGTCTAGGCCTATCATGTCCACCATTCTTTGAAAAGTTGGTGATAGATCATGTTCAGTTCTAAATATTGTTCTGTCTTTATCCCCACCTGCTTTCTCCATATCTTTATGTTCACCTGTATTTTCTTTCACGGTTGCGTGTCCAACTGTTGAACTTTTGTATCCTTTAGTGGGGTCGCTTTTGTATTCTGCTGTGTATCCGTATCGTCTAGTTGCTAAATTTACAGGTGTTGCAGATGCTTCTGCCTGTTCTAATTCTTGTGTCCAGTCTCCAACAAATCTTCCTATGCCTTGAACACAGTCCCATCTAGGATCTATTACGTCTGTTCTAAAATGATATCTTGAAGTTTTTTTACTGAACTCCCAGGCCGATTCTGCATTCTCGGGTCTCTCATGGGGAGCCGCTTCGCTTGCCTTTTTTATTTTTAACTGTTCCATACTAATACTTATTAATAATTAATTTTGAATTGGTAATTATCGAACTTGCCTTTCTTTGCATACTTCACGTATTTTTTGTTAGATTCCTCTTTAAGTAAGCCTTTGACATATGATCCTGTGCTGATAGGAAAATCCAACTGTTTTGCTATGCTTTTGACATAGTCTATTCCGTAAAGGAAAAACAGTTCATGGCTCAAATAAAAAGCATTGTCTAGTAGTCTCAGATGTTGAAGTGCCACAGGTGCAGTGTGTTCACCCTTGCGTACTCTTAATTGCTGTTGTTTAATAATGTTTTTGTCTCTGCCTATGATTGCTATCTTCACCTTTGCATATTTTTTTGCTTGTTTTACAAAAGTGTGATACTTTGGTGTTGTAAATTTCTTGTTCAACACAAATGGACAACTTATGCTTGTCACAAAGTATTTGGACTGTGTCCAATCAAACTCACTTAACTTTTTTGGCTCAAGCCAATAAGGTTGGAACACTTCTTGATCATGGCCCACCCATTTGTTTTTGTACAATGCATTCCAACCGTATACATCTTTATGATATGAAAATATCTTGCTGAATAAATGATTGCCCGAACCTTGGGGACCGGTAATAATCAATAGAACTGGTTTATTTTTTGATCCATTCTGCATATAATCTGTTCGGTGCATCGTCCTGTATGTCATTCAGTGTATAATTATATTTGTTGCAGTAGTGTTGGTTCTTATCTCTGCTCCACGGAAAAAATCTAATTTTACTTGACTCTTCATGCCATGGGTGATCATCACCAAACGTGTTTTGGCGCCAATAGATCCTGTCACCTGTTTCGGTCAAACTTGTTATCTTATCTAACTGTGTTTCGATTTCTTCTGTAGTGCCAAAATTAATACTGCCCAGGCATAAGAACACATTAAATTTTTGTTTTGGTTTAAAATCTTCTATTGCTACTGCTTCGTCTGTGAGTCCTAGACCCGCGGGATCAATTCCATATACTCTGTCACCTAGTTTTTCTTTCAATGGATTACCTCCACAGCCTATATCCAGAATATTATCTGTTGGTTTGAATTTGTCTAGTAATGCCCAACCCGAATACTTTTTATTATCCCAACGAGGTTTCCAGTGTGTCTTAAAATACTCTAGTTCCTGCTTATTCATCTCTGCCCCATTTTACTTTGTCCCATACTCTTTCATGCACATAATACATAAATGTCATGAATACAAATGCACCTGTAAGAATACCTGTATCTACCCAATTACCTGTAACCATGTAACTGACAGTAGGCCAAAAAATAATTCCGAGCAGTCTCCAAGATACTACTTTAGCCAACGATCTAGTTTTGTGTTCCATGAATATCTAGTGTGTGTTTTGAATCTTTTGTTGTGTTTTTAATAAAGTCGTGTGTCTTCTGTGTAGTTCGTCCTGTAAATTGTAAAATATATCTTGTGTCCCAACCCATGTTTGCTGTGCCATGTGGAATGTCTTGCCACTCCCAACTTATGACATCTCCTGCTTTCCAATGAGTATGCGTCGCTGTCCCTTGCATCCAAATCTGTCCCATGCTCCAATCGTTTAGGAACACAACAAATCTATGCACCAAAGTTGGATCAACATCATAATCCATTTCTTGTAGAGAATTTTTCCTATCTATCCTGGCGGCAAAATTATCCATGTGCATATGCAATAACTGTCCGCAAACTTGACTATGAAGTTTGAGTTCGTAATCGTATATTCCAAACAATCCTTCTGCTAGTGCTATTGCCTTTGGGTCAGTAAACATATTTGCTCTGCCATATATCTTGCCCTCAGGATCTCCGCCTGACCTCACTATGTCATAAACTTCTTGATCTATTGCATAATTGCCACCAACACTTTTGTTCCTTGTGGCCCAATGCACTGCGTTGTCTAATGCTTTATCTCCATATGTGTTGATAAAATAATCACAATCCATATCTACGTTGCCGTGGAAATGAAGCACTTCATCTATGTTGTCTTTTTGTTTCCAATCATAATGATATCTGCCTCTTTCAAGTCCACGTTGCTTTTCATAATCCCAACGACTTTTTCCATACTCCAAAGTTTTACCTGTGGTCTTTGCAGTTACGTTTGTTGTTTCTTTTAATTTTAAAATTGCTTCGTCTGAGTCTTGTAGATCTTCATCTATCTTTTTCAGCACATTTTTTGAATAATCTTTTGTGTTGTCCATATCAATATTTAAGTCACAAAAAAAGGGCGATAAAATTACCGCCCTTTAATGTTAATAATTTAAATTATTATTATGCGTATGCTTCCATTAATTTCTGTGCTTCTGGTAACATTCCAGTTTTTGCAGAATTAATCGCATAAAGGTCTTTTCTGAAATCGTTGATTACTGCGTTGATCTCGTCTTGTGCTTCTTGTGTTTCACAAAGTTTCTCAAGTTCCATTCTACCGATTTCTTGGTGGAATGATTCGTCTTTTGCAATTTTGGCATATCTGTTTGCAATAAATGGATCCTTGATGCACTTCGCCATCATGCCCCAGTTTCTTGCCGCTCTGCCTTCCGCTAATAATTGGTATAAACCTAACATTAATGGATTGTCATTGCAGTTGTACTTCTTGATCAACATCGCACCTTTAAGTTCCAATTTCTTAGCATGAGCCTCTACTGCCTCTTGCATATCGATCTTTTCACCTTTTAGGTACTCAACAACTTCTTTTACGAATTGAAAGTGTTTCGCTTCATCTAGTGCTTGTTTAGAAAGAAGGACTAATTTTTCAGGATCTGTTCCTGGCGCCGCCGCCGCAACTTCTCTTGAAATTTCTTCCATGTTCATTCTTTCATTAACCATACGCCCGATAAAGTTATCTAACAACTCTTCTTTGTTGTTTTCGTTTTTTTCGTAGTAAGCCTTGATTTGCATCTCACCTGCTTGGAAAAGAGGCTCGTTTTCTGCTTCAAGTTTTGCTACGAATTCTTTTGCTGTTAACATATGTTTCTCCTATACGTATTGTAGTCGTTATAACGTGTAGATATTTACCATAACATCTGTTGTGGTGTAAATAATCATTATAAAATGCACATATTAATAAGCCAAATAGAGTATATCAAACCGCCTAGGATGTTTGTCTTCGACGCACTAGAAAGGATATACTACGACTTTTTAGCACCACACAAACTGATACCAGTGCCCAATGCAGTTAAAGTACCAGATATTGATTATGACTGCCTTGTTATAACAGGTGGTCCGGACAGCGTCAACAGGAACAAAACAGAAAATATGTTGTACGATCATGCTATCAAAAACTCAAAACCAATTATAGGAATATGTCATGGAGCATTTGTGATTAATGATATCAATGGTGGAGTAAATGGTCGCATAGATGGACACATTGATACAGAACACACAATCAAAATGTATGGAAAAGAATACAGAGTAAACAGTTATCACTCTCAATCAATAGAAAAACTTGCTGACAACTTTGTAACAGTTGCCACAGACCAAGAAGGCAACACAGAAGCATTCAAACATCAATCACTTCCTATATATGGAATGCTTTGGCACCCTGAAAGAATGCCAGGTGCGATAATATTAGATGAAGTTAAAAAATTACTTGATTAATTTTCTACGATAAAGCCAAACGTATCTGTGAGGCCACAGTCTTTCTGGCAGTGTTCCACCGTCTGGTCCTATTGTGTTGTATTCTAGTTCACACCATTCAACATCAAAGTCCATTAGCCTAGCAAATTCATGTACCTGTTTAAGTCCCCATTGGAACCATTGTATACCTCTGTCACTTTTGTACCCACCAGGTGCACCTCGCATATAGAGTCTACCGCCCGGCTTCAACCATGACTTCACTTTTATAAGCATCGTTGCAATATCATCATGATTGCCCCAATTGATTGATCCTAATGCAAGTATGACATCTGCACATTCAGGTTTGAAAGGTGCATCAAAATGTCCACAGACAATATCCGCTTCTTCGAACACTGGATCATATCCGACCAGGTTAGGTATTTTACCTTTGAAAAAGTTTAAGGCACAACCCGCATCTATAACAAATTTAGGCTTGGTTTTATTAATTTCTTTTACAAGATTCTCACCTGAATGCTTGAAAAGATGAATATTAGATTGCCATACGTTTCTATAGAAATAGTCTTGTGCTTTTTGATCTATCATTTAGAGTTATTTAGACTAGTGGTAATCTATACCCCGTTCTTTTTGAGTAATGGCCTTATAGGCTAAAAATATAACTATTGCAGTTAAAAATAAAAATAATGGTCTTGTCATTAATGTTTCCAAATCATATACAGCAATCATTTGTGATCCTAGGTTCTCCCATTTGTCTATAATAATATATGTCAAAAGCACTGCCGGTCTACTTATTTGAAACTCTTTACACAATATCCCCAATAGTGTGCAACCACCTAAGGTTAGATAGTCCATGTACAAGCCTGTGTAAGTTTGACAGGTATAGACTATAATGCCAATGATCACAGTTGCGTACAACCAATAAGGCACTTCAAGAATTTTTACTAGAAGTTTAGATGTGAATGTACAAATAATAAATGTGAAAATAGTTGCACCTATGAAAGATGATCCAAGCAACCAAATGAATTTTTTATCTTCAAGCATATAAGGATTACCCACGTCCAATCCAAATCCTATACACATTGCCATAAAGATTGCCGCAAATGGAGATGCTGGAATTCCAAATAACACAGTTGGAATCAGACTGCCGGCCTTCTGTGCATTGTTGGCTCCTTCGCAACCAGCAAGTCCTTTTGGGTTACCCACTCCAAACTTTTCTTTGGGGTGTGCTTTTACTGTGGCACCATAGGCCAACATATCTCCCACAGGTCCTACTCCAGGAAGTAAACCTGCAACAAATCCAATGAATCCACCTCGAAGTGAATCTCTCCACAATCTAACTGCATCCATCCAACCTTGGAACAACTGCTTAAAATAATTTTTTATTGGTGCAGGCCTCACTGCATCTGATTTGAAACCGTAAAGTATTTCGGGTATGCCAAACAGGCCTCCGACCATCATCATGATTGGTATGCCATCTTCCAAATACATGAATCCCATTGTGAGTCTAGGGGTGGCGTTGTGAGGATCAAGTCCTATCAATCCTAAAGTACTGCCTGCCGCGATCGCAAAAATACTTGTCCAAATATTTTTTGTTACAATAAAGGCCACACAGGCAATAGACAAGGTCATGAACATGAATAGTTCAGGTAAACCAAATTTATATACTATTGGTGCGTATAATGGCAACAAAGCAAATGCCAGTGTGCCAAATAGTATTGCGTTGAATGTGCTGTCTGCCATTGCAATACCTATGGCTCTTGCCGCCTCACCATTCTTGGCTATCTTGTGTCCGTCTATAATAGATGCCGCCGTGGTGTTACTGCCCGGTATACCTGTCAATAATGATGTGTATGAATCTGCTGTGGAACTTGAAGCGATGACGCTTATTAAAAATACTAGTCCTGCGTAGGGTATCTCAGCAAAGAATCCTACGAATGAAAATAATAACAGCATGGCAGTACCGGCCCCGGCCATTGGAATGACTCCAAGAATAATTCCATATATTGTTCCGGCCAAACACCATAACACGTACTCCATGCTGTTAACTCTTTGTTCTTATTACTTAGATACTCTGTCTGCGTTGTACACCACGTCGTAATCAAAAACAGCCTTGATTATCCACACTGTGTTTTTAAGTGTTTCCTCAGTTGCCATTTTTTTGATTTGTTTGATTACTTGGTCAGCCTCTTCCGCTACTGCCCATTGGTATACAGAACCACCGTTTGCCTTTTTAAGTGCCGCTTGTGATTCTGGATCAGCCAACATTTTTCTCAATGCCGCAACAATGTCTGCTTTTCTTGGATTGTCTTTCTGTATCCAAATTGCTTTCTGTACTGCATCGTTCCATGTTTGTGCCAATCTGTAAGCATCATACATTTCGCCCTTTGGTGCCTCTCCCCATGTTTTCTCAAACACTGCGTCGAAGTGCATACCCGGGTGGTTAGGATTATCTCCTGCTTTACCCGTGGACCTGTCAAATACGCCTTGCGTATACCAAAGTTCTCCTGTTGTGATCTTAGACATTTTCTTTGCCCAAGCAGTTGGGTTTCCTCTGAATATGTCAAACTCACCTCTCATGAATGCCATTGTGGCAGGACCGTCTTTCATACCTTTTACAAGGTTAAGTTTTTCGTCAGTACATTTCTTGTACGACTCGATCTTTCCATCTAGGTTACCACATATCATCATGATTGTGCCCATTGTGTCTCCAAGTGCTGACTCGTTACCCCAGGTAAGTTTGTCTTTCATTGGATCCCAAGTTTTGCTTTTTCCTACTAGGATGTCAAGCAATTGGATTCCAACGCCTGAATAGTTTTCAAAATCATACTCGATGCCTTTGATGTATAACCAGTTTGAAGCCGCTGTTCCACCTGATGCCTGTAAGCCATCCGGATCTGAGAATCTAGTTTCATTCTCCCACTTGTTCAAACCTGTTCTGCCTCTGGCACCAGGAATATATTCCACTGTGATCTTTTCATCAGTGTGCTTTCTTAACTCTTTTAGAACTACCTGTATCCATTGGTCAAAACCGGATCCTGGTTTTGTTGGAGCGTAGAACGTGAAGTCTGCAAATGCAGTCGTGGCACTAAAGAGTAAAATTGCCACTGCCGTCATTAGTTTTTTCATAGTTTTAGTTTCCTTACTTAAATTTAAGTTATTTGAATTACTTAATACACTTATATTACGATATTGATTAG
>CETI01068578.1_pt1 | contig 21101 bp, 27 predicted proteins | sample 361441 | NCBI WGS metagenome assembly CETI01 (sample SAMEA2622478, study PRJEB7988) | marine metagenome | biome: marine biome (ENVO:00000447); feature: deep chlorophyll maximum layer (ENVO:xxxxxxxx); material: "saline water (ENVO:00002010), including plankton (ENVO:xxxxxxxx)" | depth 90 m | reverse complement strand
GAGGGACCTCCCCCCGAATTCGCATTATAGAAATACAGAATACACCCTGAGTTATTTTTGAACCATGGTTTTCCATTAATTTCATTGTTTTGGATTGTATAAATTCCATTATATTCTGGTAATGAGTGCTCCGAAACTAGGATATTTTCACCTGAAGCAAACGTGGAGGAACGGTCGGTGTTGAGTTGCCGTTGTGTTTGAGTCGTCGCGTCGGCCGGGTGATAGACTGTTGGCGCCGGATGCTTGCCGCCTGGGGCGCCCGGGTTACCCCAGCCTTCGACATTTTCCCATACGCCTTCACGCGGGGGAACACCGGTCTTTCCACCGGTATGCGCGGCATAGAGGACCCCGGCTTTTGAGATGATCATCCACTTGTTCCACTCCGGGCGTTGATGGTTCCTTCCGCAGTCTTGGAAGGCGATGAAGATCTCAGGGTTCTGAGTATGCTGGTAATGACCAGCGATAGTGCCCCAGTGTCTATTCTCATGTTTGCCTGGCATGAGCTCGTAGTTCCCGTTCACTTCCGAGCTTCCGGCTCCTGAAACGGTTACGCTCGGGGGCATGTGGCTCTCGACCATGGTAAGCGGTGTTGATTCAAATTAACCAATGATTCGGTACATTCGCTACTCTTGAGGTTCTTCCTCTATAACCCACCAAGGAAGCTGCGGCTCAGCTGAATTTTCGCCGACTACGTCTTCACCATCGGGAAGAGCATTCTCACCCATCAGACGGTCTAAGTCCTCAAGCGCCTCTTCGGACGGCTCTGTGAGTTCATTGGATCTCAGATGTTCGGGGACTACCTCATCAGAATCTTCGACGACTGTGTCTTCATCTCGGCGGGAGTTGGCGTCTAGATCCTCGTCACCGGGCCCTTTGTCCTCTTTTGAAGTGAACATATACATCGGTATCAACAAAAGTAGAATCGGTGGAAAGAACCACACTGTTAAGGCGATTAACCATCCAAAAGGGCCCCCCCAGATTTCCTCTTCCTTTTTCTTCCATTCTTCCTTCGACTGAGCGACGAACTCCAGGGCCGGCTCGGGCGGGGCTAACCATGGATGGTCGTCCTTGTGTCGCAAGCAGTACCCAGAGGCTCGAAACTCGAGTGCATTGCAACCCTCAATAGCGCAATTCCTTTCACCCATGATTAAGTCTATTTTTACATATGAATAGCCTTTTCTCCGTCACATGTAATTGTGTGGGGGTATGATGTGCATATCAGAATCAGTACAAGTTATTGTTTCATGTGAAAAATTAATTTTTGTATGATCGGAGGAGTGCCTATGTCCGATGGTCCAGAGTGGGATTTCATGAATCAAAAGAATCCTTCGAACTCATCAAATAGGTCGAGATTCACAATAGACTACGTCTTCGGAATAATTTGTCTCTTGCTATTGATCCCTACCTTAATGGTCGCCTTTGGGGAATTTATGGACATCATTGACTTTTTTGAATACGGAGGTGATATGGGCGATGTTCTGGTTTGGATATTGTATACGACAACGATATTTTCGATATTGCTGATCTCTGGATTGTACTTTACAGATTCCATGAAGTCTGATTCTATCAGAATCGGTTCTGGATTTTTCATCATCACAATTTCAATTGTAAACCTAATTTCAAGGCTTCATGACTTTCAGGAGGAAAGAAGAAATTGGGGTTTCGATGAGTTTTGGTTGGATTTTCTCTATTGGCCAAGTACCCACGAAAGATTGGAATTAGTCTTTCTTGGAATAATAATCGGATTTTTAATACTCAGAAGATAATACAATGACGGGTGTAGAACAATAAGAGGTGAATAATGAACATTGAGAATAATCCTGATGGTCGACCTGCATCTTTCACTGTAAACGAGGTGTGGAGCATGAGTATTTTGGACCAGTTTACAAGTCTCCAGGGGCGCTTGAATCGACTTCGCTACCTTGGCATTTCAATAATCTGGTTCTTTTTAGTCCCCTTTTATCTTGAAGTCGCTTATTCATTATTGGTGGATCTCTCTGAGATTGATTCGCCTCTATTCGAGATTACGTTCGGCCTCGTGATAGTACCAGCTTTTTACTCTGCATATGCGATCACTGTAAAGAGGCTGCAGGATATGAATTGGGGCACTGGTTGGACGACCTATGCCCAGATTTATTTTGCTGCATGTGCGTCTTTGTGGCTAATCGAATATCTGATATGGACGCTAATCCCGGGCTGGTACGACATCGCCTCTCTGCTTGGTGTGTTTGCTGCATTCGGGGGCATCCCTCTATTCGTCACCATCTTTGCCCCGGGGGAGAGAGGCCCAAATCAATTCGGCCCGGACCCGTTGGGCAATGTGCCCTGGCCATCGTAACGCAGTTGCAATCATGGGGGATGCTCATTGTTGCAACAATCGCCGTCCATCTATGAATTGAAGGAAAATACCCCTTCACCAAAAGATATCTCAGGCGTCTCTGCCATGTATGGCATCATGTTCACCATGAGCTCCTTGAATTCGGCTTGCGATGCTTCCAAGTGCTCCTTGGTCCGATAAGCAGCAAAGGCCACCAATTCAGTTTCACTTGTTCGTATTAGATTGCTACTTACCAGGCCGTCGATCTTGCCTATACTTTCTCTCAATGACTCCATCGTAGACATAGCATCATCAAACTTACCTGATTTCACTGTTCCTCTGGTTATCCTGTAATACATATTATTGCGTATGTGAATTGAAATATCAACCATTTGCAAAAATGATGTTGAAACCCACTCAAAACGTCTGCCACAGGACCCCAGACAGATAAAAATTCGATTAACCTAGGAAATCATGCCCATTCATATAATCAATATCTGATAAAATTCTAATATTTTCTGCGGCTGATGTCAAGTGACGCAAAATGGCCTTGAGGGTAAAAGAACACCAAGAAGTGCATTGGACGAAACTGCCAAGTATCGAGTTGGCCTATTTTTTCCAACTGATAATCCCTGGCCTTGGGAACGTATATCTTCGCGATTATGCCCCAGGGGCGATAATCTTCCTGGGTTGGTGGTTTGTTGTTGGGTGGGTGGAAGTCTTATGTTTTCCATATGTCTTAATTTCACTATACTCGATAGGACTCTCGTACCGCAAACTATCTGGGAAAAAATCGAAGCCGGATACCATAATCATCAGGGGTTCTGAATCGGATTTCAACTGGTGAGGATTACTGTTGCCCATTGGCGAATCGGATTTTAATGCATATCTCTTCGACCCATTAGACTAAACCTAAAAATGACCCGCTGGTCTTAATCTCGTGGAACTCCCCCTTGGTCTTGAGAACATCATTCTACCTTTGGCTATCTTGTCCTTGATGATGCTGTTAGTTGTATGGTTATTCTTCCAAGCGGCTAAACCGGAAAACCAGAGAATCCAGAATGAACGCGCCCCTACGATAATCGAATTATCATGGTTGATCCCCCTTTTAGTCATCGCAATTAGTACAGGCGGAGTGGGGATCGTCACCATATTGCCCTTACTCTTCGTGAGGATGTACCTGGTGAAACTATACCAGATTTTCAATCCAGATTGGAGGGAGGATGGTACGTCCAAAGGGATCCCTACGCTGGAAAGAACAGCGGAGGCTCTGAAAGAAATCCCCTCGCCCGACGAAGTCGCCAAGAAGTATACAAAAAAAGCAGTGGAATACGTGTCCAACGAATATCGCGACAAGAATAGCCCCTTCCGACTCTTCATGAATGGAATCGGCACCTCGATGGCGCCCTTGGGGAGATTCCACGACCGCCATCACGACAAAGCGTGGTTCGTCATATTGGCATACCTCGTAATCCTCTCAATATGCATCCCGCTACTAATCTTGAGCATGGCTCTTCCTGAATTATTGTCTTGAGTGCGGAGGGCGCCAGAGGGCGACGTCATGATGTTGATACGACCGAGAACTCGCCATCACGCCGTTCCAGCTCAACTTCAAGATCGGGGGATTTGAGGACGCGTCTAAATCCCGTATCTTGCCTGCTTAGGAACCATGTCTCCAACCCCATCTCTTCGAGCATAGATCGTGATCTCGCTGTAATGCCGCCCCCTCCAGATGCGTCTTGATTGCCCAAGGACGCGGCCACAACTCGTCCGTTGGTCGAATCCAGAATTCCTCGTAACCTGGAAATCTCCGACTTTCCAGCCCTGCCGTGATTTGTGCACCATGGCCAGATTATCACCAAGTCCGCCGTTCTTAGAATCATGGAATCCGACTCGATTGCTTCATTGGACCCAACCAATAACCTAGAAAGAAACTCCTCATTTACTGATCCGAGTACGGATTTCGCTGATGCGGCCGGAAGATCACCAATCCAGAAGACATTGGAGCCGGAAAGCAAGGATCTTTTCACCACCTGCAGGCAAAGCAACATGCCGTCATTGCCAGGCCCATGTACGAGATGCACTGACCGATGGTCGTCAATCATGATACCCACTCCAATTCAGGGTTATTGATTTCCTCTATCTCGATAGGACTGATTCTGCTCTGCTGATCGTCGCATCTACTATTTCACCGCTGAGTCCGAGATGCCCCCGGGGGTCGAACATTTCCACCAACTCGGCCTCAGATACAAGACTCATTATCTGGGTGTCAAGCTTGCAGGTTTCGAGAAGATTGCAGCCGTCACTCAATGCCTTCATCGACGCCACCCTCAGTGCTTCGTGAGCCGCGTCCCTGTGCATCCCGACATCGACAAGTGCGAGCATGACCTTCTCAGCCATTACGAGGCCGTGTTGCGACTCGATATTAGCGAGCATCCGCTCCTGATCGACCACACATCTCGACATGACCCGATTGCACTTCCAGAGTATATCGTCCAACAGTATCATTGAATGCGATAGTGTGAATCTCTCGGCGGATGAGTTCGCGAGATCTCTCTCGTGCCACAGCAGCGCATTCTCATATGAAGGGATGATCATCGAACGGACAATCCTTGCCAAACCGCATGCATTTTCGGCTGTTATCGGATTCCTCTTATGTGCCATTGTTGATGATCCGACCTGATTCTTTACGTCAAACCATTCTGAAACTTCGGCTATTTCCGATCTCTGCAGATTCCTAATCTCCTGAAGCAACTTCTCAACGCTGGTGGCGGTGTTAGCCATCCATGAAACCCACTCGATGTACCTGTCTCTTCCAACAACCTGGGTAGTCGCAACAGGTACAGACAGCCCCAAACTCTCCAGTATTAGCCTTTGAAGCTCCATTGCCCCTTCTCCCTGGGCTGCACCGGTCCCAACCGCTCCGAGGAATTTGCCAGCAGTTACCCGTCCCTCTGCTTCTAAGAGCCTCTCGTAATGACGGACGAATTCATCGATGAAGACTGCAATCTTCAGACCGAAGGTGATGGGGACTGCGGCTTGGCCGTGGGTCCTACCGAGCATGACCGTATCGCGCTCCCTCCCAGCAAGATCCGATAGAGTCCCTATCAAAGTCGATAGAGCCTCTTTCTGCACGCTCAATGAATCCTTTATCTGAAGCGCGACTGCGGTATCGACGATATCATTCGAAGTCGCTCCGAGATGTATGCACCACGCTGCATCGCCTGCTTGTTCGGCCATGGCCTTTGTCAGTGCCATAATGTCGTGACGGGTAACTTGCTCTATCTCGTCGACACGATCCGCTGTCACTATCTCCGGAACGGATATCCTGCCAATCTCATCATCATGCTCGGCGCTTACTCGCCCCATCTTCGCATGCGCAGAAACCAATGCTCTTTCAACAGCCAACTGACGAGAGTGACGTCCCTCTCTGGACCATATCGCTTTAGCCTCTGGACGTCCATAGCGGTAGTCTATCGGAGATACTGACACATCATGTGGGCCGAGGCCCACGCCTTGAGCCTATTGCCTTTTGTCAATAGGACATTGACCCACTTTTGATGTGCCATGTGCCTCGCGCGCCGTCCCATCGAGCCTCCCCATCAATGAGTATCTTACCGCTCATATGAGGTCCACTCAGTACTAGTGTTTCGAACTCTCCGCCCTCTCCATCTGGATGAAACCTATGTTGCTCAGAAAGAGAAATCAACTTTTCTAGGCTGTCATGATCTAAAACATGTCCTAACCACGAAGAGTCTAATCCATCTGATGAAACTGAGACCATCATAACCTCAAATCCATGAGAGATTATGTCCGTCATGTGGCGTTGGCCATCATGGTGCCACAGTGGGGTGTGCACCGAGACCCCAAGTTCCGCGCTCAACCTCTCGATTCTGGTTTTCTGATAGTCCGATCTAAGTGCACCAACCACTATGCCGTCCCAAGAACCTTCAACACCATTTACGAATTCTGGAGCGTTAATCCCTCTTTTCTCGAACCACTCCTCGACTACCTCTCTGCTCACTCCAGTATGAAGCCCCTGCAGTAAGTCGGAGACCTCAGTCTCAGGTTCACCCGCACTGACAACAGGTAGCCATGGACACCCCATGGCTGAGCTTTGAAGTCCAGAAATCCAAGACGAATCGGTTTGAAACATCATTGAATCATTAGAATCAACCAGTACGGTGCAGCAGGCCGCTATTTCCCATCCCTTCATTTGTGCCCACCACGCCGCATATGTCGAGTCTTTGCCGCCTGAATGTAGTACTATGACCCGACGAGTCTTCAATGCTCTCTCTTCGCCTGTCACGACCCTGCCGACAACCAAGATTGATAAGAGGCCTTCCGGGGTCATTGAGATTGATGCAGCCTAGTGGAAGGGGATATGACCATGGAGTTTCGACATTCTCACCTGACGGACGTTTGTATCAGGTGGAGTATGCCAGGGAGTCTGTTAAGAGGGGAACAACCACTGTAGGCCTCAAGTATCGAGATGGGGTAATATTGATTGTAGACAAGCGAATCTCTAGCAAGCTGATCATAATAGATTCCATAGAGAAGATGTACAAGATAGACGACCACATAGGCTTCACCACATCGGGATTGATTGCTGATGCAAGACAGTTGGTTGATAGGGCACGAGTTCAGTGTCAGATGAACAGAATGACTTATGGAGATCAAATTCCCGTGACAACCCTCGTCAAGAGAATGTGCGACCACAAGCAGTCTTTCACCCAGTACGGCGGAGCTAGGCCCTATGGGACCGCTTTGCTCATCGCTGGCGTAGACTCGGAAGGTATCCACTTATTCGAAACGGATCCATCTGGGGCCTACCAGTCATACCATGCTGGCGCCATCGGCCGAGGCCGTTCTGAAGTGATAGAGTATTTCGAAGATAATTGGAAGTCCGGGATGACTCTCAACGCCGCAGTCAAAATGGGACTCACGGCACTAAAATCATCTCTTGACGATGATTTGAACGGAGACGCTGTGGAGATTGCATATGTGGATTCAGATGGATACACCAAACTTGACCGCGATGCTACAGCCTCCCATATCGGCAAGGTCTGATGCCGGCAGACATATGCGCCTCCTCCCCTTTCGTCTGACATGGTGAGCCTAGACGATGCAGTCATAGCCCGTCTTGAGCGAGGGGGTTCCCGTTACGAGATACTCGTCGACCCAGAGCTCGCTCAGCAGTGGAAGAAGAATCCAGGCAGCGTCAATATGGAAGACGTGCTAGCTGTTGAAGAAATCTGGTCCGATTCGCGACAGGGAGACAGGCCGAATGAAAGCGATTTGGTGAAGAGCTTCGAAACAAACGATACACTCGAGTGCGCTGCCAAGATATTGGAAAAGGGATCGATTCAACTGACAACCCAACAAAGGAAAGAGATGACTGAGGAAAAGAGAAAGAAAATCATCAATGCAATCGCAACTACTGCAACGGACCCCAAGACGAAGTCCCCCCACCCCCGAACGAGGATAGAGAATGCTCTGGCTGAGTCTAGATTCTCAGTAGACCCCTTCCTTTCTGTAGAAAGACAGGTCGAAGATGCGATCAAAGTGCTCCGGCCCCTCATCCCGCTTCAATTCGTGATGACAAGAATCGCTTTCAGAATACCAGGTTCAGATTATGGTGGGGCATTGGGTGTTCTGAGAGATCTCGTTGAGAAAGAAGAATGGCTCTCAAACGGTGACTGGGCCTGTGTTGTCTCCTGCCCAGGAGGGATGCGGCATGATCTGATAGATCAGGTGATGAAGCGTTGTAGCCGCGCTGAAGTCAAGCATCTCGATCGATAATCATCTCACTCCTTCCACGTGAACGGTTATGAGGGGTAGGAGGGTCGCCGGCCCGATAGACATGACAAGAGGACGAGGTGCGGGGGGCCCGCACGGAAGTCGAGAGTCCGTTCTCGTCGCACCAGGCGACGATCTCGGAGACTCGAAAGAGCTCGAGCCAGGTCACGGCGTAATCGTCGTCGACGGAAGGCTCAAGGCTGTTAAACAGGGAAGAATGATGAAAGATGGAAAAAACGTCGGCATACAGCCACGAAGAACCGCGTATGTACCACGTCCGAGTGATTTGGTAATTGGATTCGTCGAGGGTATGACGAACAATATCTGGTTCATTGACATAGGCGCTCCTTTCAATGCGATTCTTCCTCTGTCACTTGGACCCTCTAAAGCTTCCTTCGGCGGGCTTCGTTCAGTGTTGGATGTGGGCGACGCAATTCTTTGTAGGATTCAAGAGGTGGAGGAAAACCACTCCTCTGTTGCAACTATGAAGGGCATGGGCCTTAGAAAACTCAAGACCGGGTCAGTTGAGTCTGTTGACCCGCATTTGCTTGGCAGGGTAATCGGATCGAAAGGTGCGAATCTGTCAGAACTAAAGGAAAAGACCGATACTAGAATCATTGTCGCAGATAATGCGAGAGTGTGGATCGATGGGGATGTAGCTGGAATCATTTCGGCCAGGGCGGAGCTCGGTGCCATGATGATGAAGGCGAAAATTTCCGAGTACGGAGGTGATGTATGATGGGCGGATATGGAGATGTTCAGATGATTGATGAAAAGGGACTACGCATGGATGGAAGAAAGCCATCTGAGTGCAGGCCAATTGAGATTGAAACGGGCGTAGTCCCCGTCGCTGACGGATCCGCGAGGGTACGCTGGGGCTTGAATGACGTTATTGCAGCGGTATATGGCCCTATGGAGGCACATCCTCGCAAAATCCAACGTCAAGACAGGGCAGTTCTCGATGTACGCTACAACATGGCGCCGTTCAGCACAACTGATCGAATCAGACCAGGGTTCAATCGAAGAAGCCGAGAGATAAGTAAGGTGACTGCAGAGGCACTAGAAAGTGTCGTCCTCCTCGAATTATATCCTCGATCAAAGATAAGGGTCGAGATCGAAGTCTTATGTGCTGAGGCAGGCACTAGATGCGCAGGAATAACCGCTGCATCCGCTGCTCTTGCACATGCTGGCATACCAATGACGGATCTTGTCGTATCAGTCGCTTCTGGGAAGGTAAACGGCGTAGTGGTCTGTGACCTCAACAAAGAGGAAGACAACTACGGTGAGGCGGATCTCCCAATGGGCATACTTCCAAACAGCGGGGAACTCGTGTTCCTACAGATGGATGGAGACCTCTCTCAAGAGGATTTCAAGATAGCATGGGACTACAACATGGAGGCTGCTTCCCATATCCACGAAATAATGGCCAGAGCCCTGAAGGGAGGTGATGCTTGATGTCCATACCTCTTGTACCCGAGCTTCTCAGGAAGCACCTGGCGGATCTGGCTGATTCCGATATGAGAATCGATGGACGAGGAAGATTCGAATCGAGAGACATCTCTCTCGAGGTCGGGATACTCCCAAGGGCCGAGGGCTCAGCAAGAGTCCAGATGGGGAACACGATCGTCCTTGCTGGTGTAAAGTTCCAGTTGATGACCCCCTATCCGGATCGTCCCAATCAAGGAGGGCTAATGTGCAGTGCAGAAGTAAGGCCAGTAGCAGGCCGTTCATGGGAACCCGGACCTCCGAGTCCCCAGTCAATAGAACTCGGGCGTGTCGTCGATCGTGGTATACGCGAATCGGGTTGTATAGACGTCGATGAGCTTTGCATAATACCCGGGGAGAGGGCATGGCAAGTCATATTGGACGTATTCGCTGTATCTGACGATGGGAATCTTTTCGATGCATTCGCGTTAGCAGGAATAGCAGCATTGCGCTCTGCAATCGTGCCTGCTGAGCGATTTGAGATAGGCGAAGATTACCCCCTTCCAGTTTCCAAGACTCCGACCATGTGTTCCTATCACCGGGTCGGCGGCAGGTATGTGTTGGACGCGAGCAAGAAAGAAGAGCTAGGCGGAGACGAACGCATACACATTACCTTAGGCGACGATGGGCACGTTCATTCGCTTCAGAAGGGTCTAAAGGGAATCTTCACGACGGCCGAATTCGAAGAGATCATGGAGCATGCGATCGAAAGGTGCGCTGAACTACGTGACTTAGTCAACAATGCAATAGAGAAGTGATATCATGGCGAAGAGAACTCAGAAAGCTGGCGCTTCGGCTAGATTCGGACCCCGCTATGGTGTCAGCGTACGCCGACGTGCAGCATCTGTTCTGAAGAAGAGAAGCAGGAAATTCACATGCCCTAGTTGCCAGTATCAGAAGGTTACTAGGGACGTTGCAGGAATCTGGTCATGCAGAAAGTGCGGGAACAAATTCACTGGTGGTTACTGGGAACCCTTCACAAGGGCTACAGAGGCAAATAGCAGAATCATCCGCCGTGGCAGAGAGGGTGCAACTTCCACAGATCTCGCAGTTATCGCTCAGCAGGCGGCACTCGATTACGAGCGTCGCATAGCGGAGGGACCGGTTGATGCCAGCGACGAGGAAGAATGAGCTCGTCAAGGTCTCTGTTTCGATTTCAGCAGATCCTAGGCTAGCCGCAGCCCTTCAAACTGAGGTAGAAACTTCTGAAATTCCAAGCGGATTTCAGTTCGAGATTCATGCAGATTCTATCAGCGATGCAAGGGCTAGGATGAATACGGTCCTAAGAAGCCTAATTGCTGCACATCGAACCGGTCAAGCCATAGGGGCGTGGGTATGATGCAATCTGACATTCAATCGATTCAGAGGATAGCACAGGATCTCAACAACGTCCGTGGACAACTGCAGACCACTAGATCGCAGGTCGGGGAGATAACAACAACATTGGAACTACTCGATGAACAACCGGACGATAATGCAGTTTTCAGAGCAGTGGGCCCATTACTTCTCGAAGTGGGAGACAGGTCGAAACTCAAGAGTTCGCTGAATAGCTCCCTGGAGGCGCTCATAGGCCACTCGTCCAAGCTAGAAGATCTGGAACAGCAACTACTCAATGAGTACGAACGCATCTCAGCACTGATTGAATCATGAATGGAGGCCTTGAATGGTCCAAAATGCTCGAATTGATGATCTCAAGCCATGGATATCTTCCCTTGGAGATGGGGCGATCGCTGTCTTGTCACACAAAAATGGAGATATGGACACTATTGGTTCAGCCACGGTACTCGCCGCATGGATAGGATCGAGAGCCCGTGCAACCGGGCTACATGCAGACAAAGTATCGAAGAGGATGCTTCAGAGAACTGGGATGGAATTCAGATGGATGGACCACCGCCATCCAACGTTCCCAAGGGCGCTCGCTGGAATCATAGCAGTAGACACAGGAGGTCCCTCCCAAGTCGGGATTGAGATGCCAGGGGATATCCCAATGTTTGTCATAGACCATCATGCCAGCTCTTCAGATCAATGGCCAGAGGACACAATGCTCCTATCCTCCGATGCGTCATCGACATGTCAGATAATACTCGAATTGATACTTCGTGATAGTGGCAGGATACCTCTTGAATGGGCAGAGATGTTGTATGCAGGCATAGTGACGGATACAGGACGCTTCAAGCATGGTTCAGAGAATGCTCATAGGAGCGTAGTCAGCCTTTTAGATAACAGCACTTTGAATCCAGAGGACGTACTCCAAACAATCGATGGAGACGGCATGCCATCAGATCAAAGGAAGAGAATCCTCTCTTCTGTATCTTCCATGGAGATACACCACTGCGGCGGAATGATAGTCGCTACTGCGAAAGGCGGTAGCCACGAATCCAGAATAGCCACATCTTTGGTTTCGTCGGGCGCTGATGCCTCTATCGTGACAAAGCATCTTGAGGACGGTAACATCAGGATAACTGCTCGGGCCTCATGGAGATCGATAGAGTCTGGATTGGATATGGGGGCTATCATGAGCTCACTTGCTATCGCCAAGGGCGGTCATGGTGGCGGGCATAAAGGCGCTGCGGGATGGATGGGAAACGCCAACCAGGGGGAAGCAATAGCATTTTTACTCGCTGAGATAGGAGTTCAGGCCAGAGGTGATTGAATTACTGCGACTGAACTTGACATAGCCCTATCTTTGGATTCCGCTGGACAGCTTGAGCCAGAGGAAATGCTGAAGCTTTCTCCCTTGAGGAGAGATATTTTGAGGCTCTCAAGATCTATTTCAGAAGGTGAGATAGCCTTCGCTGTAAATCTCTCAGAGGAGCTTCTAAATCGATCTAGAGGCAGTGATGAGCGAGATATTGAGGCTGAGGCAAGAATACGCTTGGATAGAGCATTGATTGGAGCAGTTGAGGAATCCATGGTTGGAGTTGAGTTACGATGGGCGACTGAGAGAATCTCGTCAATCAATCCAGGTTCACCAGGCCATGCTTTGGCACTTCTGAATCTGGCTGGTTGGCATGCATCTTCAGGCGAGAGCATGATGGCGCTGGCAATTCACAGCGAGATAACGCCCATGGCTGGACACCCAAATGATCTCATAGCACTCTCAAGATTAGAGGTCGGAAGACTCCACCTTGGACTTGGTGACAACGAATCAGCCCTTCGCCATTTGTGGTCCTCAGCATCGAGATTCGAATCCGAGGGGATGTACGGCGAGGAAGCCATAGCGTCACTCGAGTGGTTGGACATCGCACTTGACATTCTTTCCTTGGAAGCAAAAACCATGGACGAGGTAATTAGAGACGCGGCGCCAAGGGACCCCAAGAACAAAACTGCTGCGATGGCCCATCCTGAGGATGCATTGACGGTCGCCATGAGGCTTTCTGAAATCATCTTGCAGGACCCGTCGGGTTCCCAGAGACCAGATTTGGGACTTCTTGTGGATGCTGCTTTCTGCCTCAAATCCGAACCTCTAGCAGAACTTCTTGCCTCGAAGTCTGGAGATATTGAGGATACAGAGGTCGTAAACTGGATTCATGAATTGAATCTGAGTGACTCGGAATCAGACCAATCGTGACTTCTGACTTTTTCGATCTCTGCTATGTCCCATTTCTTCATTTCCGGGATTTCAAGACACCATCCGACTTCCATTATTTTCTCATCTTGACTTTCCCATCCTATCGGTTCAGGCGATTCATCAACCTCGATTTTCACTAAATCTCCCCCTTCGAAGAAATTTTTCTCTATGTGGGTGGCTACTCCGAGGAAACCTACTTCTTCGAACAATTCTCTCAAAGCAGCTTCCTCGGGCAATTCTCCTTCTTCGACCCATCCCCCGGGTAATTCCCATCCGCGTTCGATATTGTTGACCATTAACCATGCTTCCACATCATCGTTATTCGCCTGAGAAGAAGTCACCCAGCATAGTGCGAATCGCCTATTCATTGCATGGCCTCAGATATCTCATTCATGAGGTGCTCGGCTTCGAGATCCCCTTCAGCAGCTCTTCTCCGTGCAAGGAAGAAAGCTTCGTTCAACCTGCCTGAATCAATGAGTGCCTTTATCGGGTCGTCTATCCCGACCTCCTCCTCCTGATCGAAGACGGAATTTGACTCGACCCCAGCTAGAACACGCATTCCTTCCAGGAACTCAGCACGACTCTCTATCGGCGGTTTCTTCCAAGGAAGCTTTCCACTTCCGTCCATTTTAGCCCCCATTCGTTCGATAAATCGATCGCGCTCCTCGCAGGGCGGATAGCACACCTGGGCCTGATCATAGCAATGCCATGCCTCATCTGTGGATCCCCGCCTCTCATGGATTCTTCCAAGCTTAGTCCACGCCTCATGATTCATTGGACGCTGTGCCAGGAGAATCGTGGCATGTTCCAGGTATTCATCTTCAAATCCATTGTCAAGCGCTCGTTCCAGCCTCCTTGAAAATAGGAGATTTGCTCTGGGATCGGTAAAATCCAGTGATTTTATCTTATCCAGAAGGCTATCAATCGGATTTTCTAGCCCCCACCACTCATCCGGGTCAAGGGGGTCTATTCGAAGTGATTCGGAAAGAATCGAGGCACCGTGTAGGAGCATGTCCACATCTTTCAGCATATCTGTTAGATTCGGGTCCCTGCCAAGTACGCTGAATAAATCTTTCAAGGCAGAGGAGACACCGGCCTCATCTCTCAGCGCGATTCTAGACTTGACTAGGGTTTTCCAATTTCTGGGATTCGTAAAATCATGGAGAACTGCCTTGGAAGCCATCTGCTCACCCCATACGGCATCAGACTCATTGCCAGATGATAGGAACCTCTCTGCTTGAGTCCTATATCTGTCTCCAAGACTCCTTCTTGGATGGAGGAGTCGTTCCTCAAGGGTACTGTCAGCAGAGTTGCTCATACAGCACTCCTGAATGCTGAATCATCGCTTCCTGATTTGATTGTCGCATCCATGCCTATTTTGCTTGTTTTTCCATCATCATAGCGACTGGGATCCAATGACGAGCCTTTCTGATCGCTTAGAATGACTGTATCCCGATCTGGCTGCCACCTTGTCATGAGAGCCCATTCTACCCTGACGGGATCTGCGATGTCAATATCTGTGTCCACGACAACAACTTGCTTCATCGATCCGTGCCCCTTTATGGCTGCCTCGATTGCCTTCCGACCGTCCCCAGGCTCCTCAGGAATGATTTGAACAACAGCTGATAACCATCCTGAACCCCCATCCGTTAGATGTACATCGGTACACGTGACAACCTCTGATACAGCTTTCTTTATGGTAGGCGCTCTTGGAAGGCCCATGAGTGTCCTGTGCTCTCTTTCAGCTGGTATCAGCGCATGGAAAACTGGCTCATCTCTATGATGAATCGAGTCATACACTATGACTGCCTCCTGCCTAACATCATCCAAGGTACCGGTGATATCCACATATGGACCCTCATCACTTTTGTCTGATGTTATCCTCGCTTCCATGGCGTACTCTGCATCAGCAGGAACGGCGATACCGTTGTCAAGAGTGACTACTCTTAGGGGCGTGCCGTGAATTCTTCTGTGTAATGCGGCTGCGACCTTCAACTCATCTATATGTTCATTGAATGACATGGCTGCAGCCAACAATACTGTGGGATCAGGCGCATTTACCACGCATATTGGCACCTCGCTACCATGTGAGTGGGCCGAATCAACCATTGTCTTCAGGTGCCTCGGGACGAACCTCGAGACGCAGGTGGTAGAGTCTCTCAGATATTGCCTGTGGAATGATACGTTTCGTACACCGTCATGCTGTGCTATTATGATTGAAGCAGATTGATATCTCCCTCTGTCAGCCCTGTGATGCCATGGGATGGGAATCGCGCGTAGATCAACCTCGTCCTGCCTATTCTGGAGAACCACAGCATCTGAACGGCCCACCTCAACAGGTTCTTCGGGGTTGTCCATGGCCCACGCTAGTACATCGATCAACTCTCCAGGGTCTATTGAGAATGCTTCGCACAGCCTCTCTCTGACTAGGACATTTGCAGCTGCCCTGTGCCCCGGGCATTCGGAGATATTTTCGAACACTGTCGCCACATGCCCCCCTAATTGAGAAGCATCCAGTATGCCGTGATTCACTGATATTGCATCCGAATGGCGGATGGCGCCACCCAGCAGATCCCTGAAGGCCATGTTGCTCGGTTTGGCGTCGTATGCTTGAATGTTGAGGGGGCCAATGGTCGAGATACTTACTTCTCTCCCTGCGTCACGCTCTTATACCCCGGGCAGGTGGCCTCGCCTGCTTAGGGGTGCGTCACTTGGGTCAAGGGTTGTTTTCAGGACCGAAGATGAAGGGTGATCGTAAGAAATTTAGGTGGAAGGAGCGTAAGTTCAAACAACGCCAAGATAAGCGTAAAGCTGGAGGCGTACTGAAGCATGACCCCCTCATGGGCAGCACCCAAGCGAAGGGCATCGTCATAGAGAAGGTCGGTATCGAGGCCAAGCAGCCTAACTCCGGTATCAGAAAGGCCGTCAAGATTTCTCTAATAAGGACAGGAAATAAGCTGACTGCATTCGCACCAGGTGATGGAGCGATTTCGTTTATCGATGAGCATGACGAGGTCATGGTTGAAGGCATAGGTGGACGAATGGGGCGATCTTACGGAGATTTGCCCGGTGTTAGATTCAAAGTCATAAAAGTGAATGGCGTCTCTCTCGACGAGATGGTACGCGGACGTAAGGAGAAGCCTGTAAGGTGATCAATATGTCTGACGAAGAAGTTCAGATGCATGAGCAGCAGGCTGCTATAGCCGGCATAGGCACCATGGTTTTTGGTAAGTGGGACGCAACAGAAGTGACCTGTAACGATCCAGGACTAGCACCCTACGTCAACCTCACAACTATCGGAACGCCCCACAGCGGGGGGAGGCATGCTAGGGTATGGTTTGGAAAATCCAAGCTTTCCATTATAGAACGATTCATCAACAGCCTCATGAGAACTGGAAAGTACGCAGGCAAGAAGCAGCATTGTGCCAAGGCATTCGAGGCCGCACTCGATTCAATGGCCGAGAGGAAGGGGGAGAACCCTCTGCAACTTTTCATCGACGCAGTCGTGAACTCAGCACCTTGTGAAGAGATAACCAGGATAAAATTCGGTGCTGTGAGCCAGCCAAAGGCAGTCGACTCGTCCCCTAGCAGAAGACTTGACACGGCTATGAGGAATCTTGCCAAGGGGTGCGCTGCAGCCACGGCGAAGAGCACCAGAACTTTGACACAGGGAATAGTATCTGAACTCAGCAAGGCTTCCGAGGGAGACATAGCCTCGTTTGCAGTCTCCAAGCGCGAGGAAGTAGAGCGTATCGCAGCATCTGCAAGATGATACAGCCGCTCATTTCGCGTACGCCCAAACGGTCGGCTTTATGAACCTCTCAAAAGTCGCCCGAACCGTCAGTGGTGTGCTAAATGGGACGTAAGGAAGACAACATCAAGCGAGCAACTGAGGTCATGCATGACCGAGATCGAATTAGAAATCTAGCAATTGCTGCCCACATCGACCATGGCAAGACAACTCTTTCGGACAATCTAATCGCCGGAGCAGGGATGATGTCCGAGGACTTGGCTGGAAAGTCCAGGGTCCTTGACTTCGATGAGCAGGAGTCCGCGAGAGGGATTACGATCAACGCTGCTTCCGCATCAATGGTGCACAGCGTATCCGGTGAAGATTACCTGGTCAACCTGATAGACACACCTGGACACGTTGATTTCGGCGGGGACGTCACACGTGCAATGCGTGCTGTCGACGGATGCATAATCCTCGCCTGTGCGGTTGAAGGAACAATGCCACAGACTGAAACAGTCGTACGCCAAGCCTTGAAGGAGAAGGTGCGACCAGTTCTTTTCATAAACAAGGTAGACCGACTGATCAATGAGCTTCAGATCGATGGAAAGGAGATGATGGAGCGCTTCTCGCTAATCATTGCTAAAGTCAACAAGCTAATCTCCACATTCGCTCCAGAGGGGCTCAAGAAGGAATGGAGGGTATCTGTTGAGAATGGTACCGTTGCCTTCGGATCTGCATACTACAACTGGGGCATGTCAGTACCATTCATGGCGAAATCTAAGCTGAATTTCGTTGATATCTTTGAGCACTGCAAAAATGATCAGCAGAAGGAACTCTCGAAGAAGGCCCCCGTGCACGAAGTCCTCTTGGACATGGCTGTTGACAAACTACCTTCCCCTTTGGTCGCGCAAGTCTACAGGATACCAAATATCTGGCAGGGCGATCTTGACTCAGTTCAAGGAAAGGCCATGATCGATTGTGATGAGGACGGCCCTCTTTCTCTGATGATAACCAAGATATGGATGGACCCTCATGCAGGTGAAGTTGCAGTAGGACGCATCTATTCTGGCCAGATTAAGCAGGGAGAGAGTGTTTGGGCTCTTGGCGGTGCAAAGGCAGAGCGTGTTCAACAGGTCTCCATGATGGTCGGAGGGGACAGAATATCAGTGCCTTCTGTGACTGCTGGCAACATTGCTGCAATCACAGGAATCAGGAGTGCTGCTGCAGGTGTCACTGTTACGCGGGATCCCGAGGCCACGCCCTTCGAGGCCATAAGGCACTATTCAGAACCGGTTGTGACCAAAGCCATCGAGCCACTTGCTATGAAGGACTTACCGAAGTTCATAGGCGCAATGTCGAGCTTGGCTAAGGCCGACGCTTCACTACAAGTGAGTACGAACAGCGAGACTGGAGAGGCGCTTCTTGCCGGTATGGGTGAACTACATCTTGAGATCACGATTTACAGGCTCGAGGAGGAGCACGGCATAAAGGTCAAACAAAGCGACCCAATTGTGGTTTACAGAGAATGCATTCAGTCCAAGAATGAAGGTCAAGCATTCGAAGGTAAGTCGCCGAACAGACACAATAGGTTCTATGTTGAAACAGAACCCTTGCCCACAGAGGTCATCCAGGCTCTTAGAGAAGGCGAGTTTGGCGATGGCACAGTCAGGAACAAGGACTCCAAGGAAGTTGGTGACAAGTTTGCTGCATATGGCATGAAGAAAGATCTGATGAGGAAAATATACGCGATCCACGGGACAAACGTCCTTGTGAACGACACCAAAGGTATCCAGAATCTACATGAAACGCGAGAGCTAATCATCGAGGGATTCAATGAGGTTTGCAAGAAAGGCCCACTGGCAGAGGAACCCCTGATGGGTGTCATGGTGAGGCTCACGGATGCGAAACTCCACGAAGATGCAATACACAGAGGCCCTGCACAGACGATTCCTGCGGTAAGAAACTCGATAAGAGGCAGCCTCGTAAGGTCGCGGCCGGTTATCTTGGAGCCGATACAGAATATACGAATCGACGCTCCAAACGACGTCATCGGTGGCGTCACAAGGGAAGTTACGAATCGAAGGGGAATAATCGAGGATATGCCGGTGGATGGGGGAACTGCATCAGTGATAGGCAAGATGCCCGTGGGGGAGTCCTTCGGATTCTCTAATGACATACGTGCAGCCAGCCAAGGTCGCGCTGTATGGAATACTGAAAATGCAGGATTCGACATCCTTCCGATGAATCTCTTCGAGAAGACTGTGGGCGATATCCGTGAAAGAAAGGGCCTCAAACCAGAGGTCCCGGGCGAAGCATATTATTCGGATTGAGGCTCATCGAACTCTTGTTATCTGGAAGTCCGTGATTGTCCTCAGTATATCCAAACTTGGAGACGGATCGATTTTGTCAAGCGCCTGATGTGCAGCCTCGTGGTAATCCAGCGCTCTCTTCCACGCATAATTCAGGCTTCCAGAATCTTCCAAATCTACAATCGCCTTGCTGATCATACTCTCAGACGCGTCTTCATTGCCGAAGGCTGCTTTGAAATTGGGCATGTCCATGCCACTTGATAGCGCATGAATCGCTATTAGCGTCCTTTTACCGCTGGATATGTCTGAACCAGAAGTCTTTCCTAGAGTTTCCGTATCAGATCTCAGATCGATAACATCATCCATTATCTGGAAGCACAGGCCAAGCATCAAACCCCACTCGGACATAGTCTCGACCATCTCATCTGAAGCTCCAGAAATTATCGCTCCTGTCTTGGCGCACATTTGGAACATTGCACTTGTTTTACCTTCTATCATAGCGAGATAATCATCTTCCGATACGACATCTCTGCCTTCGAACTCGAAATCCTCTTGTTGTCCCTCTGCCACTCTTCGGACCATTTCTCCAATATTCTTCACAAGAAGTCGTAACTCATCATCATCAATATGATTGGAATCTGCAAGCATTTCGAAGCTTAAAGCGAGCATGGCGTCTCCAGCATTAATAGCGGTAGAATCGTCAAATTCTACATGCACGGCTTTGAGACCTCTTCTAACGGGATCTTGATCCATGATGTCATCGTGGACAAGAGTGAAATTGTGTATAATCTCGATACAAGCGCCGAGAACGTAATGTCCTTCATGCCCTTTCCCAATTGCCTCACCAACCAGGATGGGGAGCATTGCTCTGAGACGCTTGCCTCCGCCCGTAAACAAGTGACTCATTGCTGCATGAAGTCTTGGTTGGCTAATCTTAGAAAGCCCCTTCATGATATGCTCCTCTGCATTCTCCCTATGTCCTGATATTTGCGCGAGAATCTGAGTGGAGTCACCTGGATTTAGTGACATCCTTCCGAATTGAAGAATTTCATTAGACACACTCCCCATTGCCTCCTCTACCGTTTTCCCCTCTGGCAGATATGCACTCATGATAGCCTTGAACCATGGGGCGACTACCTCCTCAGACCAACGTCCAGTTTGCATTACCATACTTCTTATTTCATCGAGACTTAACCATTCAAACGCTTCAACCTCGTTTAGATTGGGCTTGATATCAGCATCGCCTCTAACCATCAGGACATGGTCGATTTCCCTTTCTATCCATTCGGAATCCCATCTTGAACTATATTTGAATTTACCAATCTCCCTGAAATCCCATTTCTCCGATATTTCAGAGGGTATACCGAGCTCTTGTTCCATTTTTCTTATGGCTGCAGAACGAACCGGCTCTTCTGCCCCTGCTCCTCCATCCGATATCATAAGTGGATGACTGCAGCAGGTATTTGCCCATATAGACGGGAATGTGATTTTCGTCGACGCGCGCTTTTGCACTAGTAATCGATCGTCGGAATCGAATAGTAAGACGCTAAAGGCCCTATGTAGGGCACCCTCGCCATAGTGACAGTCTTTCTTAGAAGCGCTACCAATCGGATTATCCTCTTTGTCAACCAGGATGCACAACTCTGACATCATGGATCTCTGATCGGAGTCCAGACCTTCGAGTACATCGCGCATGATTCTCCCAAACATTCGTCATTCATCACTTTTGGCCCTCTCAAACAGAGTACCGATAAAACGTTCTCCGATTAGGAGATTGTGAAGATTATCGGGGTCCAGACCATTTACGAAACCGACTAATGGAACGTTTTCTGAAATTCGCGAAGCAACCTCGACCTTCAATGCCATACCGCCTGTAACATCTGTTAA
>CETI01073334.1_pt1 | contig 21165 bp, 19 predicted proteins | sample 361441 | NCBI WGS metagenome assembly CETI01 (sample SAMEA2622478, study PRJEB7988) | marine metagenome | biome: marine biome (ENVO:00000447); feature: deep chlorophyll maximum layer (ENVO:xxxxxxxx); material: "saline water (ENVO:00002010), including plankton (ENVO:xxxxxxxx)" | depth 90 m | reverse complement strand
CGATTATCATATGTGCCATTTTTTTTACCAGTTTTATATTTATTTTTTCACAAACATGTTAAATATTTTATTTTTAGTGGCTTATTTTTTGTTCTAGTTTGGTTTATTCCTTGGATAGTTGTTACTGATGTGTCAGAATTAATACAGGTAGCTGTAAATGACACCCAAGGTCATTTTTTTCGATGGGGAGGAACAATTTATAGTCAGAGTGCATCCTTTTCTCATCGTTTTGTTAAAATTGTAGAGTCTATTTTTGCTGATTCTTTAGGTATGTGGTGGTCAGGTCGACATTGGATTACTATTGTAAATTCTTTTTTTCTTATTGTTTTGTTTTGTATCTCTTTTTTTAGAATGTATTTAGATACTAAATCATTGAAAAAAGAATTTTTTATTTTTTTACTTTGCATTTTCTGTTATTTTATTTGGGTGTTTCTTTTTCAAAATATTGTGTATAAACCTAGGCACTTAATGCCATTTATTCCTCTTTCATGTTGTCTTCTCAGTATTGGATTTGACTATTTATATCATAAAATTAATTTTAAGAGTATCGTATATATGATTTGCCTATGTTTGATGCCGTATATTATAATTACTATTAAACTTGTTAGCCAGCATAAGAATAACAGTGCAATTAGTCAAATTTCTGCATATGTTACTAATTTTCAAGGTAATAAAATTATCATGTCTAATCATCTTATGAATTACTATTTTAATAAAACTATCCAAGATGATATTATTTATTTGGACAATAAAGCTGATCCTAATATAATAGAGCATTATTACAGTAATTACTTTAGAATTTTTACGACACACCGTTTAAGTAGTGAAGAATATTATCTTGTTAATAAGTTGTCCTTTTATCATAATCCATATGTAAATAAATTGTGGTCTCATTTGACTTTGTATGAATATGAAAAGAAAGAATAAAATAACCATTATAGGTGGTGGGCCAGCTGGCATTTCATGTGCCTATTATGCTAATAAACATAATATTGATTTTGTATTATTTGAGTCAAGTGATTCATTAGGAGGTAATTGTCAAACTATAAAATATCAAGATTTTTATTTTGATACCGGTGCTCATAGATTACATGACAAAGATGCAGAAACGACTCAATTAATAAAACAGCTTTTAGGTCAAGGATTGAAAAAGATAAATGTTCCAAGTCAAATTTTTAGAGACAATAAATTTATAGACTTTCCTTTGTCACCGATTAGTTTATTATATTATTTGGGATATTATAATTTTATAAAGGAGGCCTTTCGGATTATATTTGGTTTGTTGTTTAAATGTAATCAAGCCACAAATTTTCATGAATTCGCAGTTTCTAGGTTTGGATATACAATTGCACAACTTTTTTTACTTGATTATTCTAAAAAATTATGGGGTTTAGATAGTAAAAATCTTTCAATTTCAGTTTCAGGAAATCGGTTAAAAGGATTGTCTTTATATACTATGGTATTAGAGTTTTTATTTGGTAACAAGGTAAAGACAAAGCATTTAGATGGGGCTTTTTATTACCCTGATTTTGGTATTGGTTCTATTTTTGATGCTTTAGTTAAGTTATGTGGTCCTGCTCATTTCCATACTAATTCGAAAGTTACAGCTTTAAATCATTCTAATAATAGGATTAATTCGATTGAAATTAATAATGATAGAGTTATACAAGTTGAAGAGTTAGTTTCAACGATGCCTTTGAGTATTTTATTAGACAAATTAAATCCTAAGCCTCCAAAGAATATATTAGCAATTAGTAAATCTATAAAATTCAGAAATATAGTTTTAATTTGTTTTTTTTTAAAAAAAGATTCTATTAACAGCAATGGTTCAATGTATTTTCCTGATGAAAAATATCTTTTCACTAGGGTCTATGAACCAAAGAATAGAAGTAGACATATGTCACCATTACATAAAACTTCTTTAATTGTTGAAGTTCCTTGTCAATCTACAGATGACATTTGGTGTAATTCAGCCAATTTAATTAGTAAAGTAAAAAATGATTTAATTGATATTGGTTTTTTTGCAGATCATGACATCATAGATTCATGTGAGTATAAAATTCATCATGCTTATCCTATTTTAGAGTTAGGTTTTGAGAAAAAACTAGATTCTATATTAACGTATTTAGAAACAATTAAAAACTTAAAGATTTCTGGTAGAAATGGACTTTTTCAGTATTCCCATATTCATGATCACATGAAAAATGCTAGAGAAATTTTTCGTTTTTGAAATCGATAAAATCATGTATTAGGTAATTCGAAATAATTCTAGTATTGGCAGAAATAGATAAAATATTTAAGAAAGTGGGTGCTTTTCTTTTAGACGATATTTTTTCTATATATCAACGATAATTGTTTCAAATATTAATGAAAATTCAGTTTATTTTTTTGTTTAATATTAAGATATATTGTTGTGTCTTTTTTTATTTTTTTTTCATGAAATAGTATGATTTTATCTGATTTAAATTCAGCTATTATTTTATAAAATGGTCCTAAAAATTTTGATTCTATTACTTGTGCTTTTATTTTAGATTGATTAACCACCGATATGTTTTGCGGTCTGCAATAAATCTTTTCTCCTTCAAGGTTGAAACAGTTTATTTCTCCAAAAAGCTTTGCTATATCTAACGTTTTAGGCTCTGTATAAACCTTGAAAGGAGTACTGATCATATTAATATGATCTTTATCTAAAACTAATATTCTATCAGACATTTCTAATGATTCTTGGGTGTCATGATTAACAATTATTGTTGTGGTATTTGTTTTGTTTATTATATCAAAGACTAATTCTTTAGTATGTTCTTTTATTTCATTATCTAAATTATTAAATGGTTCATCTAACAACAATACGTCGGGATTTCTAATCAATGATCTAGCAACTGCTATTCTTTGATTTTCTCCTCCGGATATTTCGTAAGGATATCTATTTTTTAATTGATTGATTTGTATTTTTTCTAGCAAAAAATTCAGCTTCTCATGGTCAATATCTTTCATGTTAAACAAAATATTGTCTATAACAGTTAAATGAGGGAAAAGTGGGCTTTCTTGAAATACATAGCTAATATTTCTTTTATTAGCTTCTAAATTTTGGATTTCTTTGGAGTCTATACTTATTTTACCACTATCTATATTACAAAATCCTGATATACATTTTAATAAAGTTGTTTTTCCAGAACCGCTTGGACCAACAATTGAAATTATTTCTCCTTTATTTACTTTAAAGTTAATGTCTTTCAATACTGGAATTTTTCCATATTTTTTTGATAAGTTTTTAATATTTAAGTGCATTATTTTCTAGATTTAAAAATTAATTTGGATATAATTATTACAATACTACATACTATAATTATACACATTGAATATATACTTGAATATGACAACATTTCCTCATTTGCATATTGATATGCTTGAGTAGCAAGTGTTTCATAATTAAAAGGTCTAAGAATTAAAGTCAATGGCAATTCTTTAAAAACATCTATAAATACAAGTAAGAATGATGAAAGAATTGCAAACTTACTTAAAGGCAAGTTTATTTTTGTTATGATTTGTGTAATCGAAAGTTTTAATGACTTTCCTAATTCATCAAATTTGAATGGCTGTTGTTTAAAGTTTGATTCTAAAGGAAATATTGCTACTGCAATAAATCTAAATATATATGCATAAACTAGTAAAGTTATAGTACCCATTAAAAAATTTAGATTTGGGCTTAGATATTGTATTATCAGCATAAATGAAAGTCCAATCACTGCTCCTGGAATAGCATATCCAGAACTTAAAAAATTAGTTAATAACTTGATTTTATGTGTGTTATTATGTCTCTTAACGCTTATTATGAAAAATGAAATCATAGTGATAACTATTGATGTAAGTATCGCTATAAAAAAAGTATTTTTCAAAATATGAAACAATTCGATCCAATCGTACTTGTAAAAATTAATTTTTATATTATTTGTAATAAATATTAATGGAATAATTAAGCCAAACAATATTGGTATACATATCACAGTATAAGCAGCTATTTTTTTTGTATGTTTTTTTTGATAAATAAATGGTGATGTTTTAATATGATATTTTATTTTTTCATCATGTCTTTTTAGATACTTTAAAGCAGTGATTAAGAATAATACGATTATTAATAGAAAAAGAGCAAATATAATAGCAGATGATTTGTCATTCATTGAAAACCAGTATTTAAAAATACCTACAGAAAAAGTTTTAATGCCAAAATAATTTACAGCACCATATTCATTAAGTATTTCCATAATAACTAATAGTGTTCCTGATAAAATAGCTGATATAGATAGAGGAAAAATAATTTTAAAAAATGTTTTTATTTTACCTAGTCCAAGAGTCTTGGAGAGATTGAGATAAGTGCTTCCAATCAAGTTAAAAGAGATTCTTGTAGTTGCATAAATATAAGGGTAAAGTGAAAGAGAGAGAAAAAGGGACAGCCACTCAATTGATAGGAAATCTACATTAAGTCTTGTATTGAAATAGGTTTGTAAAAAGACATCAACATAACCATTAAATCCTAATATGTCTGCGTATGTGAAGGCCATAATATACCCTGGAATTGATAAGGGTAGTACAAGTAGTAAATCAAAAATATTTTTATAGTTTATTTCATGATAAGTTATTATCCATGCTGGTATTACTGCAAGTACTATCGATATGCTACAAGTGTATAAGAGTAGTAAAGCGGTTGAAGTGAAATAATTTGAAAATGTTGAGGATAAATCAAAAGATTTTAGATTAATTGATTCAATTAAAATAAATAAAATTGGCATAGTGATTATTATGCCTATAATAAGTGTAAAAGTTGTTAGTACATTTTTAGTACTAATTCCATTTAGATTTTTCAAAAATTTCAACAGCTTTTTTTCTTTTTATTCCTAATTCATTTAAGTCCAGATGGTCAATTTTAAAGTTTCCCCATTCTGCAATTATACTTGAGGGCTGGACGTTACTGTTAACGGGATATTCAAAGCTATTATTTGTATAATACTCTTGGGCATATTCAGATGTTATAAATTTCATAAATTTTATTGCATTATTCTTATTAGGTGAATTTTTAAGTAATCCAATACCAGAAATATTTATATGAGCACCTCTTTCATTTTTAGCTTGGTTTGGAAAGAAAACATTAACCGATTTACCTATTTTTCTGTCTAAGCTATCAGAGGATGATTTTAATAGTCCTATATAATAAGAATTTACGATAGCAATATCTCCAATATTAGCAACAATAGCTCGTACTTGATCTCTATCATTACCTTTAGGTTCTCTCGCAAAATTTGCCACTACATTATCACTCCATTCTAAAGCAAATTCTTCTCCATGATGAGCTACTAATGAGGAAAGTAATGCTTGATTATAGGCATTTGTAGATGTTCTAACAAGAATTCTATTTTTCCATTTTTCGTTAGTTAAATCTTCATAAGTAGAGAGCTCTTCAATATTCACTTTTCTTGGATTGTAAGCTATTATTCTAGCTCTATACGTAATAGGAAGCCAGAAGCCATTTTTATCAATTAATTCTTCTTTAATATTGCCATTAATCTCATCAGTGTTAATTTTCTCTAATAGATTTTCATTTGCTGCTTTATATAGTTTGCCAGCATCTACGGTAATAAGTAAATCAGCAGGGCAATTTTCTCCTTCTGTTTTAATTCTTTCTATGAGTTCATCAGAATTTGCTTTAACCACATTAACTCTTATATTGTTTTCTTCTTCAAATTTTTTAAATAAATCTTTGTCTACTTGATAATGTCTTTTAGAATATATATTTAAAATTTCATTTTCTTTTTGTTTAACCTGACATCCAAAAAATATAATAGATAATAAAAATATTGCAATTTTCTTCATAATTCATATGTTTTAACATAGCAAAAGTAATTATTTAGAAACAACTATAAATAATTTTGTATACAATTAAGAAAATAATTGTCTTACAGTGGATATTTTCTTTGAAATAAATATGTTATTTAAAATCAAATTATATATACTCTAAAATAAATTTCATCTGTTAGAATATTAATTTTTATATTTAGATATAACGAGTTGATAAACGGCGCAAAAAGCAGCGCAAAATTTGTTTTGTAAAACTGTTGTAATCAGTTAAGTAGGGCAGGGTTTCTTTACTGCTACCACTACTTTTTTTATCTTCGCTTCTTGCGATTAGCAAAAAACTCTTGCCTCTTTTTTTGTTTTTCTTTTTCAAACTCTTTTTTCTGTTGTGCATTCATGGGTTTGTCGGTTTGTGGAAAAGGAGAGTCTTGAATGACTTCTATTTTTTGTTTAATTAGCTTTTCAATATTTTTTATATACATATTCTCTTCAGGTTCACATAGTGAAATAGAAACTCCTTTTTTCCCCAATCTACCACATCGCCCTATACGATGAACATAAGTTTCAGGTTCATTAGGTATGTCATAATTAAGTACAAATTTTAAATCGTCGATATCAATTCCTCTAGCGGCAATATCTGTAGCTACTAATACTTTTATGTTGTTGTTTTTAAACTCTTTCAATGCTTTTTGTCTCTGGTTTTGTGATTTGTTTCCATGAATTGCTAATGCATTAATATTTTTCTTTTTTAAATTTCGAACGATTCGATCAGAACCATGTTTAGTTCTGGAAAATATAAGGATATTAGGAATCTCTTTAGTTTTCAATATGTGTAACAATAAATCCTTTTTTGTATTCTTATTTGTGTAAAAAATAAATTGACGAATTGTGTTGGCAGCAGTTGATATTTGATGTGCAGCGATTTTTTTTGGATTTTTTAAAATTCGATTCGCTAATGATAGAATATTATTTGGCATAGTAGCTGAAAAAAACAAAGATTGTCTTTCTTGTGGTAATTTTACTATTATTTTTTTTATATCATGAATGAATCCCATATCTAGCATACGGTCAGCTTCATCTAAAACAAAATATCGAATACTTTTTAATGAAATAAATCCTTGATTCATTAAATCTAATAATCGTCCAGGTGTTGCGATTAACACATCAACTCCATTTTTAAGAGCATTTGTTTGCGGGCCTTGTTTAACTCCCCCAAAAATAACTACATTCTTAATATTAGTATACTTTCCATAGGCTGTGAAGTTTTCATCAATTTGTATTGCTAGCTCTCTAGTTGGTGTTATAATAAGAGATTTGATTCTGTTATTAAATTGTTTTTCATTAATTAAATGATGTAGAATTGGTAAAGCAAATGCAGCTGTTTTGCCAGTTCCTGTTTGAGCGCTTCCAAGTACATCATTTTTTTTAATAAGTATTGGGATTGCTTTTTTTTGAATTTCGGTAGGATGGGTATAGTTTTCCTCCTTAATTGCTTTGAGTAATTTTGGGTGTAGCCCTAGTTCGTTAAATTTAATAGAAAATTATTTTACATTGATTGGCTACAAAGATATGACAAATTAGTTTATACTCTAAAATAATTTAATTCTGTTAAAATATTAATTTTTATATTTAGATATAACGAGTTAAACGGCGCAAAATTTGTTTTGTAAAACTGCTGTAATCAGTTAAATAGGGTGGGGTTCATTTACTGCTACTCATGAAACTAACTAAATTTCTATCTAGTTTAATTTTATACCTGTCATCAATGTTATCTTTTTCTATAATATAGTATTTTGCCATATTAGATCCGACTGAATTTATAATCTTTCTTTTAATCGAAGAAATTTTCTCCTGCATAGATGGATTTAAATAGTCACAAAGATTATTAATACTATTTTTAAAATTAGCTAAATTATCTCCATTATAAAAGATAGTATATAAATCATATAATTCTTGTTTAAAATCCATTATACAATTTGCGGTGATTCCTTCTTGATGATTAATAAACATATGGTACACTGTTTTTTCTAATGGAGTCAATTTAATTTCCAAATCATCTAAGTCAGTTAAAAAGAATCTACGTATATATCCTCTAAACTCAACTTTACTTGCTCCTCTAGTTCTGATAAACCGTTCTAATGCAATCATCTTTGTGCGCAGATGTTCCATAATTTTAAATATTTGTGTAGAAATAGCCATAGGGAAATTTCTTTCAAGCATTAAATTCTGGCATGTTGAACAAATGTCAGCAGTTCTCATTTTTAATTTAATGTCTTTTTTTTGTTTACAAAAATCATTAATACAGCCCTCTGGTATTTTGTGTGTATGTTTATTTATATCATGGATTCCTTCAAATAAAATCATGTAATATATGTTTACAATAACTTCATAGCTAATTGGATAAGCAGAATTACATCCGAGATAATAACCCCAGTCTGAACTGTGAATAAATGCATTATTGTTTTTATCCCCAAAAGAGAACCAATTTAGGTTATTTGCCTGCTCTGTTAATAGTATAACAAAATCCTTATCTCCTATATCTTTTTCTCTTCTAAACTCATGGCAAATCTTTAAGATGTCATTAGGATGAGATACTTTTCTTTTAATGGGAAAAATAGCGAAGGAAGATGGTGTAGAGTGGCTATAGGAAGCTTTTGTGTTAAAGTCTTCCTCTTTCATCGTTTTTGATTCTACATCTATCTCATCTATAGATATATTTTCTGTAGATTTAAGAAAAATTAATGGGTTATTGAAACTTTGTAAAGTTTCAATAACCTCATTATAGACATTTTGTGACAATTTATTATCTTTTAAGATATGTACATTCATACTGTAAACATAAGTATTAATCACTTTTTAAAAAATTGCTTTTCTTTAATATTTCTCATTTTTTTCTCCATATAAGAATCTAAAGAATTAGCCATATATCCTTGAGTATTCATCATGTCTGATTTATTATACCTGAAAGAGTTCTCTCTTTTAATACTCATACTCGTAGCATAATCTATAGCATCTGGAGTATTACTTAAATAAGAAAATGTCCAGTTGTCTGATTTTTCTAATTCTTTTATTATAGAATTAATTTGTTTATAGCTAAATTTTGTTGATGCATTTTCATGTCCATCAGTAATAATTACTACAACGACGGTTGCTTCATCTTTTTCAATTTCATTGTGAGCAATATTCTGAATTTTATTCACTGATTCTCCAATTGCATCGTAAAGTGCAGTCATGCCGTTTGGTGAATAAATTGTGTAATCTTTTGATTTATTTAAATTAGTAGTCATTTCTTTTATTGCATCTGGTCTTGAACATTCTATATCAAAATCTATATATTGATTAAATGTTGTAAGAGAAACTATAATTTCTTGATCTGGAAATTTATATTGCAAACTTTTAATCATTTGCATCTGTTCATTAAACCCATTGATAGTACTATCTATACAATCAGTCATAGATCCTGATTTATCTAATATAATTTGATAATACGTTTTTTTATTTTTTATATTCATAATTTATATTATTGATTAATAATTGTGTAATTATATCTTAATAATATTATCAATACAAAAGCTTACAAGCTTGTAGTTACTATTTTATCTTATTGTATTATTTATATGTTTGTAATATGAAAAAATTATTAATCTTATTATGTTTTAGTCTTGTTTGTTTGTCTCAAACCAAGGATTATGTTAGTGGTTTAAATTTTGATAGTATTTATACTAACCATTTATCATTAGATTTTGTTGTTTTAGGAATTTGTGGAAATGAGATGTCTAAACATTATGAGAGTTGTAAATTAAAAGAATTAAGCTGCTATAGTTATGATACTATATGGAATATTAACCATTTAGGGCAAACGTCAGAAGCTCAAAAAAAACCTAGAATTGCTTTTTTAAATAATAATAATTTCCATTTACTAAATTTTGAAATTTGGGATTCAAAGGCAGGTGCTTTTATAATAGGACCATATCAGCCTTATCTTAATGAATACGATTACTATATTGGTAATGGATTTGCGATTAATGATCTTAATGAATTAAAAGATTATAATCAGGATGGTTATTTGGATCGAAAAGTACAATATACAAAGTTAGATTATGACAAGTCACATCATTTAATAAGAGAAATTTCTAATAGTATTTTTTCAGAATATCAAGATAAATTACATCTAGGTGAGATTAATAAAGAGGTGATTTTTGATGAGTATTTAGCCAGAGAATGGATGTTAAATAATAATTTTGAATTATTTGGATTTGGATATATAACTCGATATTCTAATCAAGGATTGATTTATTTTATTGTTGAAGATTGATATTTAACAAATAAATTATTTGCTAGATGATATATAATATTGAATTAATTGACAATCATATAGTGATTGTTGAAGATGGTTTAAGATTTTTAATTGATACGGGTAGTCCTGTTACAATTAGTAATCAGGCTACTATTTCACTATTTGGTATAAGAGTGAATGCCCGGCAAAATATTATGGGGCACACTTCAATAGATGATATCAATAGATCTATTCCAAAGGCTAATTTAGATGCATTAATTGGTGTAGATATTCTAAATAAAATAAGTTTTTCAATTTCTTTATCTAATAACTTGCTAAAGTTAAATCCTGTTATTAACCATAATGAGTATAATGAATTTTCGTTATCTGATTTTATGGGAATTCCAATCGTAGTTTTGATGATATGTGGAAAAGAAGTAAATTTTTTTCTTGATACAGGTGCTAAAATTTCTTATTTGAATTCTAATTTTGTAAAAGACCAACAACCAATTAGGGTAGAACAAGATTTTTATCCTGGATTTGGTGATTTTGAAACTAGCATTTTTCAAATTCAAGCAGAATTGTTTTATCAATTAAAAAAACATGACTTTGGAGTACTTCCAGAATCATTAGAGTCAAGTTTAAGTGTTGGAGGGACTAATGGTATTATTGGCAATAATATTTTGTTGAATTTCGATATGGTAATTGATAATATTAAAAATAAAATTTTTGTGAAAAAATAAACTGTACATTATGATTGTTATGAAAAAAATATTTTTAAAAATACTAGAATTTGTAATTACTAAGACTATGAGTTTATATCTTGTTTTAAATAAAAAAAAACATGTTTCATATAAGAGTTACTATAAGAGTGGTGTTTTGAAATCACAATTATTTAACGATAAAAGTAAGAAAGAGTATTATGATAATGGATCACTGAGATATGAAACAGATGCAGAGGGAAATAGTAAATCTTACTTTCCCAATGGGGAAATTGAAACGGAATTTATAGTGAGAGGAAATATTACTAAATATTATGATTATGATGGTAATCTAAAAGAGGAAAATAAGAGTGGAGAAACTATACAATACTATAGCACAGGTGAAATATGGAAAAAGTATGCTTTTGGACGAGTAGAAGAGTATTATAAGAATGGAAATCCTACTTGTATACACCACCATATTTTAATACACTTAGATGAGTTCGGTAATAAATTACATGGTAATAAAAAAATCTATTATTCGGGGCGAGATACTCCTTTAAAATTTGGGCCTGGGTGTATACCGCCTGAAGATAAATTAATAAAAGAGAATCATTTTAAACATGGATTATTGCATGGAATTCAACTAGAATGGGATGAGTTTGGTGATTACTTAGAGTCAGAGACTCAATATAGATATGGTGTGCGTCATGGATATGAAAAATTATACCATGATAATGGAAAAATTTCTTCACTAACTAATTATCGTGAAGGCAAATTATATGGTGTATCTAAATCTTGGTATAAAAATGGACAATTAGAATATGATTATTTTCATGGTAATGATTCATATCCGGAAAAATATTGGGATGAAAATGGTAAAGAAATTAAAAATTGACTAAAAAAACTCTAAATTATGAAACAGACTCAATTTCATTTATTAATATTTTTAATGTTTTTTTTCTCTATTATGTCAATGAGTCAAGCTCAACATCTTTCAGGATTGCCAAATACATATGAATTAGATTCATTAAACTTTAGTAATGTAAAATTCTTATTTGATGGTTCCGATGCACATGATAATTATGATGGTTATGAAAATTTTTTCTCTTGGGAGCCTAATGATTTCAATAAAACAGTTTTTGAATATCTGTGCAAAGATAATTATGCACACACTGAAATAGATACTATTATTTATTATGATAATAATAAGGCTGTTGTAGTTTTATCAACTGTTGAATTTCGGCATTTTTCTTCAGGAGGTCATGGTCGATCTGGTTGTCATGCTTGTTCTCCAAAGTATAATTTTATTGTGTTTAAATATTTTAGAAATTGTTGGTCTCCATTATTGTATGGGGTGGAATGGACTAATGAAGGATCTTGGGGTTACGGCCCTCAATTTGGATTTGAAGTAATAGATATAGGAAAAAATAAGTATGCATTAAAATCGGATGAGCATGATGGTAATCAGGGTTATAATTATAGGAGTATTCGCCTATTTTTGTTGGAGTCAGGAATCCCAGAGATTTTTAAATTTAATAAAGATCACGAGTTTTGGTGCTCTTTAGATGAATATGATGAGAATAATGAAGAAATATATCATTCGAATTCTTGTTCTAAGTATTTGTATTTTTACCACAATCAAAATAGTGATTATTATAATATTAGATTAGGTATTAGTCATAACGATAAGCCTTGTGAAGTATTAGGTTCATCTTATGATTGTGATGACAATATTGAGTTTTATGAATTTTCATCAAGAGATAAAAAATATATCTTATTAGATACTCTAAATGTAGTTTATCAAAACAATTTATTACAAAAAATAAAACCTGTAATAGTTAATTATCAAATTCAAAAAGCCAAATCAGATGGTTATAATCTTGTTTTTGAAAATGATATTTTTAATTGTAATTGCGAGAAAACAGAAGATTTAGGAAGATATTGTGCTGATCATTTATTGGATGAAACTTATTTATTTTTTCCGGAAGTAAAAATTATAGAAAAAGATTTTAATAATGATGGTTTTATAGACTATGTGGTTAATTATACTATAGAAGGTTATTACGGTGGTAATGGTTATACTAATTATAATGCAACTATTCTAGGTGGTCCTCAAATGATATATCATTCACATTGATTTGTTACGAATGAAATATATTTTAAAATAAATTAAATCTGTTAAAATATTTATTATTAAAAGAACAATAATACTTTTACTATCTTTAAAATATGAATTTTAAAACATTTAAGTTCGGCAAGGAAATTCAGGAAGGATTAGATGTAATGGGGTTTGTAAAGGCCACCCCAATACAGGAAAAAGCCATACCTGTCATACAAAATGGAAAAGATTTAATTGCTTGTGCTCAAACAGGAACTGGTAAAACAGCTGCATTTGTTTTACCTATTTTAGACAAATTAACTAGAGTAAAACAAACTAATAAAGTGAAAGTTGTTATCATTGCTCCTACACGAGAATTAGCACAGCAAATTGACAAACAAATTGAAGGGTTTTCTTATTTTACAAACACATCTTCTTATCCAATATATGGTGGTGGGACAGGTAGTGAATTTGAAAATCAAAAACAAGCTTTGGAAAAGGGGAGTGATATTGTTATTTGTACTCCCGGTAGATTAATGGCTCACTTGAGATTTAATTATTTTGATACATCGGAAGTAGCATATTTGATACTTGATGAAGCTGATAGAATGTTGAATATGGGTTTTTATGATGATATTTTATCCATAGAAAAAAGATTACCCAAAAAAAGACAAAATTTATTATTTTCAGCAACTATGCCGCAAAAGATAAGGAATCTAGCAAGCAATTTACTTGTAGATCATGAAAGTATCAGTTTAGCCATATCAAAGCCAGCATCTGGTATTTCACAATCTGCATACATACTCCATGATGAGCAAAAATTTAAATTAGCAAGACACATTATTAGAGAAAAGATGTGTAATATAAGTCATATACTAATTTTTGCTTCAAGTATTAAAAGCGTAAATAAAATAACACAAAATCTTAATAAGGTTAATCTGCGTGCAAGTAGTATTCATTCAGGATTAGATCAACAGCAAAGAGAAGCTGTTATCCGTGATTTCAAGAATAAGAAAATTAGGATTTTAGTCGCCACAGATCTTTTATCTAGAGGTATTGATATCAAAGAAATAGGGCTTGTAATTAACTATGAAGTGCCATATGACGCAGAGGACTATGTGCATAGAATTGGTCGTACTGCTAGAGCAGATAGAAAAGGAGAAGCCATTACCTTTGTTACACAAAAAGATGTGAGTAATTTTATGGAAATTGAAAAACTAATTAAAAAAGAAGTGCCTAAATTAAATTTACCGAAAGGTTTCGGGACTGCATTAGAATATAAAAAACCAATTACAAAAAAAAAGAAAAAATATTGGAATACAAAAAAATAAATTTGTTGTGTAAAACTGTTTTAATCAGTTAGACCTGTTATTTTATCAATTAATTATTCTGTCAGAACAATCATTCCAAAATTATCCATAATTTTGCTTAAAAATTTAGTTACTTCAAAATCTATTAATGTGCTTATTTAAAACTAATAATATAGGGATTTGTCAAACTAGTGTATGCTAAAATTCAAAACACACATAAATAATAAAAATAAGGAGTGGATTACATTTATTCATGGATTTGGAGGAAGCAGTAATATATGGCATAAGCAGGTTAGAGATTTATATAAACACTATAATTTACTCTTCGTTGATTTAAGGGGACATGGAAAATCAAAAAGTTTACGTTTAGAGTCTGATTTTAATCTTACTACTGTTTGTGAAGATATTATTAAAGTTCTTGAGTTTTTAAAAATTAAAAGCTCACATTTTGTTGGCATTTCATTTGGCTCATTACTGATTTTAAAGCTCATTGAGACACATAACACATATATTAACAAATCTATTCTGTCGGGGGCCATTACTTCTTTTAATCATGTTTCTCGTTTTCTTTTATTTTGCTTAAACTTATTGAAGCATGTGTTGCCAAATATGTTATTATATAAACTATTTGCATACATAATTATGCCAAAATCTAATCATAAAGAGTCAAGATTTATATTTATTAAAGAAGCGAAAGTAATTGAGAGAAAGGTGTTTAAGCAATTACTTAAGTTAATACCTGATATAAAAAAATATATTCTACATTTACAACCTATTAATTTTAATAAGTATATTTTATTTTTATCCGGTGAAGATGATTATTTGTTCTCCGAGGATGCTAGAAAATTTTCATCACAAAATAAATTCCATAGTTATTATTCTATTGCAGGTGCTGGACATGTTGTTAATATAGATAATCCTTCTATTTTTAATAAAAAAGTCATAGAGTACCTAAAATAAAATTTATAATTATTAAACAATATGCATCCTATTTGCAACAAATGATTAAAATTAAGCTGCTGTAGTTTTTTCAATACTATTTATTGATCATTATTAGATTTTTTAATAATTAAATTCAAACACTTTTTTATTTTAGCATTGTATATAATCTAAACAATAACAGAAAATGAGAATATTAAAACAAGTAATCAAACTAGTTGTCCCATTTGTTTGGGCACTTGCTGGAGTGATAGTATCTGTTGATATTATTTTAGCTGAATTTTTTAAAATAGGCAGTGCACCTGATGATTCTTTTGTCTTGTCTCTTATTATCTTTACTATTATAGTAAGTTCATCACATGTAAAGGATGAAGTTTTTGAGCATTTCACAAAAGGCATTGTCGTTTATCCAATTTATATAGCATTTCTATTATTTTTCATCACTAAGATGATGTCTTGGTTTTAGATATAACGAGTTAAGCGGTTCAAAATTTGCTTTTTGAAAACTGTTATAATCATTTGGATGGGGTGTCTTTACTGCTAAGATGCTTGTTGCAAACCTGTTTAGGTCCCGCAATAAGTTTGATAGTTTTGTTCAAAACTTGCCCCAGGAGGCTCCATAAATTTTTCCACATCATTTCGATTTTGATAAGGATCGGATATAATATGTAACAGTTTTTCAAATGAATTTATATTCCCATTTACCGTCTCTTCAAGAGCTTCTTCAACTAAATGATTTCTTGGAATTATAATAGGGTTATTTTTTTTCATCAAATATTGCGCTTCTTTCATACTAGTGAATTTATTAAGATTGTTCAGCCATTTTTTGTGCCATGATATAAAGACGGAATTATTCATTATTCTATTCTTTGATAAATCATCTTGTGATAAAGACCAAAATGTATTATTATAGTCTTTATGAAATTGTTGCATAAAATGTAATAGCTCGTCTACTAATGGGTATAACATTTTATCGTTCTGTTTAATGCCGATTTTATTGAGCATCATTCCATAGTATTTTGTATTCCACACATCATCAAACTCATCAATTACAGATTGAGCGAGTTTCAGTGATTTTTCTTCATTTGGATCAATGATAGGTAGGAGAGTTTCTGCAAATCGTGAAATATTCCATTTTATAATTTTTGGTTGGTTCCCAAATGAATATCGTTTATTATGATCAATAGAGCTATAGGTGGTTTCAGGATTAAATGTGTTTAGAAAAGCACACGGTCCATAATCAAAAGCTTCACCTGATATAGAGGTGTTGTCTGTATTCATCACACCATGTATAAAACCGACGCGCATCCAATTAACCACTAGATCAATTTGGTTTTTCATTACTCTATTTAACAAACTTAGTGGAGGATTTTTATCTTCATTAATTTCAGGGTATAATCTCTTGATAGTGTAAGAGGTAAGGGCATTTAAATTGTCTTTTGATGAGTAATAAGAAGCATATTCGAAAGTACCAACTCTGATATGACTTTTCATAATCCTTGCAAGGATTCCACCTTCTTGTATAGTTCTCCGATGTATTTGTTCACCTGTTTTTATTACTGTGAGGCTTCTTGAAGATGGTATGTTTAAATAATGCATGGCTTCACTAATCAGATATTCCCTTAACATAGCTTTTAATGTTGCCTTACCATCTCCACTTCTGGAGTATGGTGTTCTGCCACTTCCTTTTAACTGCACATCCAATCGCTGTTCATCTTTAGTTATGTGTTCACCTATAATGATCGCTCTCCCATCACCCAATTTAGTGAAATGCCCGAATTGATGTCCTGCATAGGCTTGTGAAAATGATTTATTGAGTTTGCTTTTAACTAATAGTAAGTTAGCTAAATCCTCTTTGTTATTAATTAACAAATTAATTGTATTACATAGTTGTTTGTTAATTAAAATAGCTTCAGGTTTAGGAAATATATTAGTCTGTGTAACACTGTAAAATTGATCAGGAAGCGATAAATAAGAATAATCAAAGTTAAACATCTTGTTTGTTTGCATGTAAGATTAGATCTTGCATTTTAATGATCTGTAATGACTTTTCATCAGTAGATTCCAATTCAACTTTTGGGGCGCAACCTGCCTTTAAAGCTTCTTGCCATCGGAGTGCACATAAACACCATTTATCTCCAGGCTTTAGACCTGGAAATAGGTATTGGGGTTGTGGTGTTATTAAGTCATTGCCATTTCTTTTAGAGAATGCGAGAAATTCTTCAGTAACAATCACACATACTGTATGACTACCGTAATCTAATTTGTCTGTTCTACAATAACCATCTCTGAAATACCCAGTTAATGGGTCGGTACAACATGACTTCAAGGGTTCTCCAAAAATATTTTTATCCATTTAGCGAAAATATAAATAAATTATATAATTTTTTTATACTCTAAAATAAATTCTGTCTGTAAAAATATTCATTTTTCTATTTAGATATCCCAATTTGGTAAACAACGTAAAATTTGTTGTGTAACAATTATTTAATCAGTTCAATAGGGAGGACTCATCTATTGCTACAAGTGATTGCTTTTATTGTATAACATATTTTTTCTCCACAGAACCATCATTATATATATGTAATTGGAAGCCTTTATTCGCTGTTTGTCTTCCTAGAAGATCTATTTTTTTTAAGAGTGCATTGCCACCATTTGAGTTATCTTCATTTAACATAATGGCTTCACAATCTAGAGACCATATGGTACCAGGGTCTTTATAAAAGCAAGGCTCTTCATTGTCATACATCAACTCCTCACATGCCTCTTCCGTGATAATAGCATATTCAACATCCCAAACCCGAATACAGTTAATGTCATTTTCATTACAAACCAAAAACTCCAAAGAAGTATTATTTGAAACATCCAATTCAGTTAATAAATTGTTGTGACAGCGCAAAGATTTTAATAATATATTATTTGAAACATCTAACTCAGGTAACGAGTTATTATGACAATTTAAATACTCTAATAGAGTATTATTAGATACATTTAATTGTTCCAAATTATTCTCTACACATTCTAATCTGATAAGATTAGTATTATAAGATATGTCGAGCATATCTAGATTATTGTTGTTCATTTGTAAATGCACCAATTTGACATTATTGGACAGATTTACTTCTATTAAATTATTCCCATTACATGAAAAAATCATGAGAGATAAAAAGTCTTCTATACCAGTTAAGTCATTAATTCCTAGACTCAATAAAGACAGAGAGGTAATAGTGTTTATGTTTTCGGTTAAAACATAATTGTCTATGACATCATCATAGCCCAAATCAATTAAAGCTTGTTCAAAGTTGTTATCTGGAACATATGTTAAATCTTGCCCAAATCCTAAAAGGGGAATAACAAGAAGGAGTAGTATTTTTTTCATATTTCAGGGTTTAATTTTGGAGAGGATATTAGATAACAAAAAACAATGAATAATAATATGCTGTAAATAATGTTGCTAATAAAAAATTTCCTATTTCCATGTTAATAATTTTTAATAATTACTTATTGATGAAATTCTTTTCGAAAAGTAAACATCAACAGGTTTATTGTTTTGCTAAATCAACATTATAAATAATAATCTGTTAAAAGAGTAATTTTTATATTTAGATATAACGAGTTGATAAACGGCGCAAAATTTGTTGTGTAAAACTACTGTAATCAGTTAAATAAGGTGGGGTTTATTTACTGCTAATATTACTTATCTCATCTTTTGATATAACCTGTATATTTGTCATTATTAAATTAAGATATTATGGATTTAAAAGGAAAAAATATTATTGTCACAGGTGGTAGTTTAGGTATTGGTAAGGAAACAGCTAAAAAATTATTAGATAAAGGAGCTAATGTTCTTGTAATTGGTAGATCTTTAAAGAGATTACAAGAATCTTTTCTTAATTCAAAAGCACATTTATTATCATTTGATATTGGTGATGTTGAAAATATAGTTGTCAATGCTAAAAAATCTCTTGATTTTTTAGAAAATAGAGTTGATGTGTTAATTAATAATGCAGGTATAGGTGTGCGTAAATCAATAGAAGATTTAGAGTATACTGATTTTATTGATGTATTTAATGTTAATGTTTTTGGATTGTCACTTTTTACTAAGGAGATTATTCCTATTATGAAACTGCAAGAACATGGCACCATCATTAATATTGGTTCGACGGCTAGTTTAAGAGGATATAAAAACGGAAGTATTTATGCTTCCTCTAAATTTGCTGTCAGGTGTTTAACACAATGTTGGCAAGCAGAATTACGCCCTTATAATATTAGGGTTTGTCAAATTAATCCTAGTGAAGTTACTACTGCATTTGGTAATCCAGAACGGCTAGAAAGAGATGAGGTTGATAATAAATTAACTTCTAGAGAAATATCTCATGCAATTATATCAGTAATTGAAATGAATAATAGAGGCTTTATTAATGAGTTAAATGTTTGGGCAACTAACCCATTCTAATTAATTTTTGTTCCTTAGTACAAAACCAGCTTTTTCTTGAGTCAGATGTTGTAATTGATGTTATTGGATGATTATGTTTGGTGTGTGTTTTTCCGTATACCTTTAGTGTGAAATTAGATGTATGGAATGGGTTTTTAAAATCTTTGAGTTCTGCTCCTCCTGCTTTATAACTGTTCTTCATCACTTCTTTTGTCTCTTTTATCAGGTCTAATTTCATTTCCCGGCTAAGATGACCCCATTTTTCTTCTGGATGTATTTTAGAAGCATATAAACTTTCAGATTTAATATAATTACCTACACCAGGAAAAAATTTTTGATCCATAATTGTTGAGCATATAGATTTTCTAGTATTAACCTTTTCTTCGAGATAGTTTAAATGCTTCTTCATATTATATGATTTATTAAGTAGATCATATGTGGCATTAAATTTATTACTGAATTGAGTTTTGGTTATAATTTTCATATTACCAAACTTTCTGACATCTCTAAAAAAAAGTTCGTTATTACCGTTAAAAACACGGAAATGACAATGTTTTATTAATTCACTAGACCAGCCACCCGTCATGCCTAGGTGGAAGTTAAATATTTTATTATTTCTTAACTCAAGAAATATATTTTTGCCAACTGTAAAGGTTGGTTTAAATGTTTCTAGATTATTACTGATTATGTTAAAGACATCAGCGTATTTTTGATAGTAATAATCAGAGAGCATCTCAAATTCTATTTTTTTACTTGTTGCAAAAAAATCGTTAAAATAATCTGATGCTATTTTTACTTCTGGACCTTCTGGCATTGATTGTTTATTTTTTGTGACCTAAACGTACTCGAAATTAAATTTATTGTATAATCTAAAAGACATTATATCTTTTTAGATATTAATTTTTGAATTTATTTATAGTATTTTGTTTTTTTTGTTTATTCTTCCATTTGCTTTTAGCATATTTTTGCATATCTATTATTACATCATTTTCATCTGTTATTTCTAAGCCAATTAAGGTTTCAATTATGTCTTCCATGGTAACAATGCCAGCAAGTCCTCCATATTCATCAATTACTATAGATATATGTTCCTTTTTTTCTAAAATTTGATCCCATAAATTAAATAATGTTAAGCTAGGTGGTATGGTTAAAATATTACGCTTAAATTCTTTAATTAATAAGTTGTAGTTTTTCTGTTCTGCTAATTTTTCTAAAATATCTTGCAGTAAGACATATCCAGTAATTTTTTCATTTTGTTCAGAGTATGTAGGAATACGTGAAAAACGTAAGTATTTTTTTTCATTTTTAAAGTCTTGTAGTGTTAAATTTTCATCTATAGATGTCACAACCACTCTGGGTGTCATAATTTGAGTTACTTTAATTTTTTTAAGCTTAAGTATATTTTGAATGATCTTGTTTTCATTTTCTGAAAAAACACCTTGATCAGTACCAATATCTGCTAATGCTGCAATTTCTTCTCTGCTAGTTATATTTTCTGTTTTATTGTTAGATATTAGTTTAGTGATTTTTGTTGAAAGTAATACAAGAGGATATGT
>CETI01036439.1_pt1 | contig 21384 bp, 23 predicted proteins | sample 361441 | NCBI WGS metagenome assembly CETI01 (sample SAMEA2622478, study PRJEB7988) | marine metagenome | biome: marine biome (ENVO:00000447); feature: deep chlorophyll maximum layer (ENVO:xxxxxxxx); material: "saline water (ENVO:00002010), including plankton (ENVO:xxxxxxxx)" | depth 90 m | reverse complement strand
GCTTTCACAAATTCTACATCAAGATCAGCCATTTCTGCTTGTTCATATTCTAGTTTGTCATCCTCTGGTCCTAAAAAGACCACTTTATATTTAGCCATCAAAATTTCCTTTCAAAAAATATTCTATCTATAATGAAATTTTATTAATATTTTGCTTTATCGTATAAAATAATTAATAAAAAGAAATCATCATACATATGTAATTAATAGAGTTTTATACTTTTTTTTAGAATTGTTAACTATGCAAAAATCAGATTTATCATTATTTTTAGAACTTTCGAATATTCCAACAACTTCCTTTTATGAAGATTTGGTATCTGATTTCATTAAGCTAAAACTTAGAGAATATGAAGTAGAATACATTGAAGATAAATGGGGGAATATAGAAGTATTTTTAAACGGAGAAACTGATAAAGAGATTGTATATATCTCACATATGGATCATCCCGGCTTTGAAATTACTGACAAAATTAGTAAAAATTTATTTAAGGCAAAAACATTAGGAGGTTTGCCTAAACTTTGTGATTCAGAAAATTCAAAAGTAAAAATAATAAACCAAAATAAAAAAATAAAAGGGAATCTTATAATTAATAATGAAGAATCTAACTCCAATAAGTTTAGATTCACAAATTCTGATCGATGGCTAAATAAAGAATTTGTAATGATTGAATTAGATGATGATAATATAAATTATCCTTGTCCTGTAGTTTTTGATTTGCCTACTCCTAAAGTTCATAAAGATGAAATTATTACACCTGTAGCTGATGATTTGGCTGGATGCTCTTTGATTTTAGAAACTTTAAATATCTTAAAAAATACAAAGACAAATTATTCCATTCGTGCAATTTTCTCAAGAGCAGAAGAAGTTGGTTTATTAGGAGCAAGACTTATAGCTAAAAGCAAAAGAATATCTAAGGAATCAATTATCGTTTCTATAGAAACAAGTAGCGAATTACCTGGAGCAGTATCTGGCTCTGGACCAATTATAAGGACAGGAGATAGGGCTTCTACTTTTGATAATTCTGGGGAAATCATTTTATTATCTTCTGTCAAGGAATTACTAAAAGAAGAAAAAAACTTTAAATTTCAACGACAACTAATGAATTTGGGAGGTTGTGAAGCTACAGCTTTTTCTGCATTTGGTTATAAAGTCACCGGAATTTCACTACCATTAATTAATTGGCATAATGCTAATCAAGATGGAAGTGTAGAACCTGAAAGAATAAGTATCACTGATTATCAAAATGCACTAAATATCATGACAAAAGTTGGAAATTTGGATATTGTAGAAAATAAGGATTATTATAAAAGTCTTATTGAAATACCAGATGAAGCACAAAGATTAGAGATAAGGAGAAACAATGCCTGAAGTTGATGGTTCTTACCTAGTAGCTAGAACTTTAAAAGAAGAAAATACTGAATGTTTGTTTTACTTAATGGGAGGACCAAATTATGAAATTATTAATAATTCAGAAGATCTTGGTATTAAGACTTATGATTTTAGACATGAACAAGCAGCAGCTATGGCAGCACATGCTTACTCAAGAGTAACAAGGAAACCTGGAGTTACTACAGCCGCATCTGGACCAGGTACTTTAAATTTACTAACAGGACAGTATAATGCTTTTATTGATTGTGCTCCAATGATAACTTTAGGAGGCGCAGGACCAATAAAAGATTTTTATAGAGGTGGATTTCAAGAAGTTGATCAAGTGTCAATTTTTGAAAAAGTATCAAAAGCTACTTTTAGACCAACATCAGCATCTCAATATCCTCAAGTAGTATCTCACGCATTTCGTATTTCAACAACTGGAAGACCAGGCCCTGTTTATATTGATTGTAATGAAGATGTTTTATATGAAAAAGTAAATGAAAAAGATACCTCAGTAGCTACTAGATCTGAGCAAAGCTCTGGACCTTCTGGAGACAGTGATTTGATTAAGAAAACTATAGATCTTTTAGCTAATGCAAATTCTCCAATTATTTTTGCAGGAGGAGGAACATTTTGGTCAGATGCATCAGAAGAATTAAATGAATTTATAGATAATTCAGGTATACCTTTTTATACGACTCCTATGTCTAGAGGTGTAGTTTCTGATAAACATGAATATTCATTCCCTGCAGCAAGATCAAGTGCTTTTAGAGAGACAGATTTAGTTATTGTATTAGGAACTAGATTTAATTGGATTATGACTTACGGAAATAGAATTAATCCTGATGCTAAAATAATCCAAGTAGATATTCTTGAAGAAGAAATAGCACATAATAGAAATGTTAGTCTAGGAATTGTTGGAGATTGTAAGCAAGTTATAAAGCAATTAAATGATGAGATTAATAAACGAAATATAAAATCTTCTAAATGGGAAAAATGGAGAGATAATTTATCTGACTTAGAAAAAACTAGAATTGAAAGAATAGAGCCTCTTGAAAATTCTACTCAAATGCCTATACATCCATTAAGACTTTGTAAGGAACTTCGTGAGATTATGGATAAAGACTCAATCATTACAATTGATGGTAATGAGATTCTTCATTATGGAAGACAGAGTATACCTGCATTTTTGCCTGGACACTCTATTAATTCTGGTCCTACTGGATGTATGGGTGTTGGTTTACCATATGCAATCGGAGCTAAAATTGCCAAACCAAAAAAAACGGTATTTTCATTACATGGTGATGGTTCTTTAGGTATGAATATTCAAGATTTTGACACTGCTGTTCGGCATAATTTACCTATTGTAGTCGTAGTTTCAAATAATGAAGGTTGGACAGCTAGAGTAGAAGGAATAAGAAAACCTGGAAGAGAATTAGGCTTTACAAGATTTGATTTAATTGCGGAGTCATTAGGGGGATACGGTGAAATGGTTGAAGATCCTAATCAAATTAAACCTGCTATTGAAAGAGCAATTGACTCAGGCCTTCCTGCAATAGTAAATGTTCATACTGACCCAACAGCAAGAGCAATATCTAAATTTGTTGGGTCTAAAATGGAGTAATAAATTAATGTACTCCTGGATTAATCATAATTCCCTATATATCTTAATATTTTTTTTTCCAATAGTTGCTACTCTATTTATTTATTTTTATATTTCGAAAAATAAATTTATACTAATATCTTCATTTTTATTATTAACTTTAATTTTTGTATTAATTAAGATTTTTTTTCAACCACAGCCTACAGATAATATTGATCAAGTTGAATTAGAACAAATAATTAATAATGAATCTGAAGTGATTATTGAATTTTTTTCTCCAAATTGTATGGGTTGTGTACTTAGTGAACCTGCAGTAAATGAATTTTTAGAAAAATATTCTAATAAATATAAGTTTATAAAATTAAACGTATCTGATAAAAGATATTCAGAATTAGTAAAGAAAAATCTTATTACAGTAACCCCTACTTTTATTTATTATAAGGATGGAAAAGTAAAAGATAAATATGTTGGTATGTTAAGCGATTTTGAAAAATTATATGAAAAGTTTAATCAGGAATAATTTCATTCAATTTGTTGGCAATTATTTCAATATCAATTTCATCTAGGCTATGAACAATAATACAAATTTCATCTTTATCTGCATGCCCATCATTTAATCCTCCTCCTAAATATATTTTAGGATCATTTTTTGACAAATCTTCCATGATTTCCCCAGACCTTGGACCTTTGTAATTAGATTCAAAATTTATAACAACTGTAGCACCTTGCCTCACAGGATAATCCTCTATTGATATTTTTATTCCATTTTTTGGTTTAATCTTATCCTCTACTAACTTAGCTTTTTTCTGCCAAATTTCTAGTTCGTTTTTTTCATCATCTTCCATAAATAACTTTAAAGCTGTTATAAATCCTATAATATTTTCTTTAGTAACTTTCATAGGTCTGCCAATTGCAGCTTTAGTAGTGTGTAAGTTTTGAAAACTATGTAGTTTTGCTGATTCAATTAACTCACGTTTCCCAGTAAGAATCCCTGTGGATTGAGGTCCGCCAATTCCTTTTCCTCCGCTAAATCCTACTGCATCAACTCCCATAGATATAAATTTAGTCAAATTTTCTCTAGGAGGCAATTCAGCTGCAGCATCTAAAATTAAAGGAACTTTATTTTTATGAGCAATTTCTATAGTCTTTTTTAAACCAAGTCCTTCATCGAAAAAAGGCGCAATTACATAGGCTATTGCACATGTTTTATCATTGATATTTTTTTCTAAAGATTCGTTTTCATATTCAACCAATTTACCGCCAGGTGTTTCAAAGGCTGTATCATAATTGTTTCTTTGACCTTTGTGTATTAATATCTCGTTTTTCATACCTTGTGTATGAGGGAGTTTTGAAATCTTTTCTTTATCTTTTCCTGTTATACAAGCAGCTGCCATTAGTACTATTGAAGCTGCACATCCACTTGTGACTATGGACATTTCTGATCCACATACCTTTGTGACATAATCACCTGCTGCTTCATGTAATTCTTCTAAATCAACAAATACAGAACTTGCTTCCTCTATTGATTTAATAACTTCAGGCTTCATTATGCTGCCACCATAAATAGTTACCCAGCTTCTTGCATTTATTACGGGCTTTATACCGAGTTCTTTATAAACGTTTGGCCAATCTTTTTTCATAAAATGAGTCTTTATAACAGATATAATTAGAAAATATTATAATTTATTTATGGATAAAAACACTACTATAATTTCACATTTACATAAACAATTAGCAGTTATTCTTACAAGTTGGGGATTAACCTCAATTGTTATGGGTGCAACTTTATTTTTTTTTCAGGTTGAATTCTTAAGGGCTTTGTCTTATCAATTCTTAATTTGGGGATTCATAAACTTTTGTTTAGGAATTTTTCCTTTAATAAGGAATTCTATACCCAACAGAAAAAGACTATACAAGATTTTATTAGTAAATTCATTTTTAGATCTTGTATATATTTTAGTTGCTATGATTTTGATTTTTGAGTTATTTTTTAAAGGTGAATCTACAATAGGACACGGTTTTGGAGTTTTAGTTCAAGGCGCTTTTCTTTTAGTTTTTGATACTTATTATGGTATGAAATTTAAAAATATTCAGGATTAGTTATTTAATCCTTTTATCATACCTCTAATATATGCAACTTGCCCTAAATGTTGAGATTCTTCTACAAGTACATGGCCTAATATCCAATAACCACTTTTCAATTCTCCGCTTAATCTTTTATATTGCTTTGTTAGGTCTTCGCCACTCAAGTTTTCTATAACTTTAATGCTTTCAATTCTTTGATCGTTGTAAAAATTCATTAGCTGTCCTTTATTCATTTCTGGTAAATTTGCTAAATCTTGTTTCCCATATCCTTTTCCATAATCATTTTCATCAAAAGGAAATTTTTTATTCCAACCATTTCTAATCCACACACTTTCTTTGCCACCAATTACTTGATTTATCCAATTATCTTCAACTCTACCCATATGCCATAGTAAATAAATTATATTATTGGATTCTAAGGAAGGTTGCCATCTTAATTCTGATAAGGATAATCCTTCAATTGATTTGTTTAGAAGCTGTAGATATTCTTCTAATCCAGAAATAATGGCTCTTTTAAATTCATTCATTCAAAATCCTTATATTTTATTTATAATAATGAAATTCATTATATATGTACTTGTCAAAAGATAATTTTTGATATTAAATTCAATAAACCTTCTTTTAGGTAATTAAATATATTATTAATAAGCAATTAGGTAAATTTTTAAACATTATGGCTATTTTAGAGACAAGTATATTAAAAAAAATCACTACTGGAGAAAAAATAAAATTACACAGACAGAATAGAGGAATGTCACAGGTTGAACTTGCTAAGACAATGGGAAAATCTTCAGTATGGCTTTCAAAAATAGAAAAAGAACAGAGGGAAATAAGAGTTAGTGATTTAGAAAAGCTTTGTAAAATTTTACAAATCGAGGTGTCTCAATTATTTAATGAAGGAGTTAAAAATAGTTCTTACAAGTCCATTTTACAAAATGTCGTTTCTAGCCTTCCCCATGAAGTTCCAGTTTATAAAATGAATGAAATTAATAAAATTTTAAGATCTAATGAAATAGTAAATCCAACTCTATATGCTTATTGGGATCCTAATGTTTTATCAAGCAATAATATTCTAGGACTATTTATAGAAGATTCATTGAATTCTCCTCAATTAAATCCCGGAGATAGAGTTTATGTTAATAGAGACTGGCATAAAGGATTGTTGCTTGATAAAAGATTAAATAAAGAAAAAGTTATTAAAAATTTTAGAAATGAAACATTTTGGCTTATTGAATTATTACCTAAATCTAAGAAAAAATTTTCTATGTCAATTTGTAATAAATGTGGAGCAAGGCAAGATAATTTATCTGAGCCTAATTTTGATGATGAATATAGTTGTCTATGCTCAGAAGGATTTTTGATTTCTAGATCTTTTATGGAAGACAATAAATTATTTTTTTATAATAATAAACTCTCTCATTTGTCTAATGAAGTAAGAGTCGTTGGAAGATTAGTTCAAGTTGTTAAAGAAATTTAGTAAGAATCTTTTGTATGATTTTTAGAATCCTTTAATTCTTTAGTCCAAAGAGCTTCTAATGTATATTTTGGATGCCAGTTTAATATCTTGTAGGTTTTATCACTGTTAAATTTACCATGAGGTATTTTAGGAGAAATGAAAAAAGTTTCTGGATTTGATTTAATCTTATTCAAATCTAAGTCCACTGCACATCTAACGGCCTCTCCACAATCAATCCAAGAAGTTGTAAAAGGTGTCATGTCTTCATGTAATATTGCAGGTTCAAAATCAGGAGTTGTTAAATCGTAATGATGCCTCATATTTAAGTATAATAACGTTATAACCTTTATGTCATAATATTCTGAATATCTATTGCAAATTTCTTGGCCTAAATATTTGCTTAATGCATAAAGTCTTGTTCCTGGTTGTGGAGGCATATCAGGACTTAAGTTAGTGTCCCACTCTTCGTATGAAGTTCCCACTAACTGAAAATGAGGACCAGTATTAATGACTCTCTTTATATTATGTGTTTTTGCAGCATTCATCATTGCATAATTTCCCATAGTAGATACATCAAACGCTAGCTTTCTATCATGTCTCAATACTGAAAGATTAATAATACAATCTTTCCCCTCAGCAGCTTTAGAAACTCCATCAACATCATCTACACTAAGCTTTTGAAAGTCTCCTTCATATTCACTTGGAGGTTCTTTTATATCTGTTAATAAAATTTCATGTTTATTTTTTAATGCTTTTACAACCCAAGGGCCTAACATTCCTGTTCCACCTAAAATCAAAATTTTCATAAAGATTCTCCTATAAAATTATCTATCTTATTAGTTAAAAATCTTTGACCTTCAAATGTATCTTGCAAATGATAATTTATCCAATTGGGACCTTTTTTTCTTGCGGAGTTAAATGGTCCTCTAGTCAATTTAGATTCTTCAGAATAAAAATCAAATTCTATGAATTTTTCTAAAGATTTACATAATTTGTTTTCTGATAATTTATAATCACTATCATTATCGAGATCTCCTAAACGTAAATTTATTACTTCAAAGACTTGATCTCTTGCAAATTCTTTACAAACTTTTTCTGATAGATCAGCACATAATATATCCATATTTTCTACAGGAAATTTTAACTCCCATTTTTCAGTAACAGTTAAGTTGGACTCTATATCAAGAAATAAATCTAAAGTTGAAATTGAGAAAACCCTTTCAACATTTTCTTCTCCAGCTGCAAATAAAAGATCATAAGTTTTTCTTGTGTGAAAATCAATTAATTCTTCATTTATTTTAAGATTTGTACCTTTGTAACCTATATGGAAATAAATATCAATATTTTGAAATATTTTATTTAGCTCTTTAGAATTTTTATATTCTAAAGAATTTTCATCAATATATTTAAGGTTATGATTCTTTAGACATTTAGATAAAAATTTTCCAATTTTAGTACTAGATGATGAAATAAGTATGTTTTTTTTCTTTTTCATTATGAAATTTATAACATTATTAGTTAATGTTAATCCTATATTAATTTCTTTAAAATAATAAAAGGAAAAGTGTATGAATATAAATAATATAAAAAGACCAGATAAAAATTTAATAGAAAAATTAAAACTTATAGGAACAGCAACTGCCTCGGGTGAATTAAATAAACTAGGAATTAAGGATCCATTTATTCAAGGTCCAATTTCATACTCTCCTGGTAAAACTATCGCTGGACCAGCAATTACCTTGCAATTTTTACCTATGAGAGAAGATGTATATTCTGATGACCAAGAAATGGATCCTGAGGTTCAACTTCATAGACATGCCTTATATATTGCTGAAAAAGGCGATATTGTGGTTGTTGATGCTAGGGGAGATCTAAGAAGTGGAGTTTTCGGAGAAATGATGTTGACCTATTTTCAAGGTAAAGGTGGAGAAGGAATAATAGTTGATGGTGCTATAAGAGATTTTACACATGCTAAAGATCTTGAATTAGGAATGTGGCTAAAAGGAGTAACTCCCAATTATCACACTCAAGTATCTATTTATCCAAATGCTGTGAATATACCAATCTCTTGTGGAGGTGTTCTTGTGAACCCAGGAGATATAATTTTAGCAGATGATGACGGAGCCGTTGTAGTGCCAATTTCTTTAGCAGAAAAATTAGCAGATACAGCTACTGGGCATACTGAGTGGGAAGTTTTTGCTAGAAAGAAACTTTCTGAAGGAGGAGAATTAAGAGATTTTTACCCTAGAAATGCCTGGTCAGAAAAAACTGAAGAAGAATACTCAGCTTGGCTAGAAAACAATTAATCCTTTTTATTGACTTTTTATGAGTCATTTATATACTCAAACAAAACATTTACTGATTTGTGGTGACTAATGAAAATAACGGATATAAAAATATTTGCTGCTGAGTATGCTCAAACATCTAAAAGCCCAACCAATAAAAAATGGATTTTTCTTAAAATGGAGACAGATGAAGGAATTCATGGTTGGGGTGAAGTTGGTTCTTCAGTAAACGTGTCAGAAAACTTTATGGCTACAGCCATAAAAGAAGTAGCACCACAACTTATTGGTGAAAACCCAATGGACACAGATAGATTATGGAATAAAATTTTCAGAATGTTTTCTTATATGGGTTCTAGGGGTTTTACAACATCTCTTACTGCAGGTTTTGATATAGCTTTATGGGATATTAAAGGGAAAGTATCAGGACTACCAGTTTATGACTTACTTGGAGGAAGATATAGAGATCCAATTAGACTATATTGTAATGCTTGGTTCAACGGGTGTTTTACTCCAGAAGAATATGCAAATGCAGCAAAAGTAAATGTTTTAGAAAATGGTCATAATGCTTGTAAACTAGATCCATTTCTAGAAATGACCCAATTTCACACAATGTATCAAGATGGATTTATTTCTGAAGAAGGAGAACAATTAGGTTATGATATTGTTGCGGCTGTAAGAGAAGTTGTAGGTCCTGAAATAGAAATATTAATAGATGCTCACGGACACTATAATGTACCAAATGCTATAAGAATTTCTAATAATTTATACGAAAGATTTAATATTGCATGGTTTGAAGAACCTGTTCCTCCTGAGGGAATTAATGCTTTGAAGCAAGTCAAAGAAAATACAATGGCACCAATTTGTGTTGGTGAAAGACTTTATACTAGAGCTGATTTTATTCCTATTTTAGAAAATAATTTAGCAGACTATATTATGCCTGATACAGTTTGGACAGGCGGTATCTCAGAAATAAAAAAAATAGCTACAATGGCTGAAGCCTATTATATCCCTATAGCTCCTCATGTTATTCCAGGGGGACCTTTAGAATTAATAGCAGCCGCACATGTTGTAAGTTCTGTTCCTAATTTTTATAAATTAGAGCACTCACATGCATTTATACCTGAGCACAATAATATTTTAGAAGAACCATACCTAATTAAAAATGGGCATCTACACTTAAATGGAAACCCTGGATTGGGATTTGAGTTAGATGAAGACAAGTTAGAAAAAATTGCATAAGAAAAGGTATTTATGAAAATAATTTTAGCAGGAATAGAATACGTAGGAACTACTACTATTGCAAAGATGATTAAGGATTGGAAATTAGAATATACAGGAACTCCTTTTTATGATGGACTAATGCATGATCATATGAAAATACCTCATACATCAGGCCATCCAGATGACACAACGCTAGAAGAACAAAAACAGATTCTTAATTTATCACCAAAATTAATGGAAATGTACCATAGATATCATATGTACTATCACTTACATCATTATTTTCAAAGAGATGATCTTACAGTTGGCTTCCATATTGAGGAAGCCGTTTTAGCTAGAAAATATTTTGGATATGGACTTGAAGGAGAAGCTTTTGATAGAGAAAATATAGTTTTTGAAAGAATCGAAAATAGAATCAAACAAATCACAAATGATCCTATAATAATTATTCATATGAAAGCTGATGTAGAAGTTATAGAAAAAAGAATGAAAAATTTAAAAACTAGTCCAGAACATTCTAATAGCCCTTTATTATTAAATGATATTGAAAATGTAATGAATGATTATAAGCATTATGTTGAAAAAAGCACTATTGGGCCTAAAATAGAAGTTGATACATCTACTGATAGCCCTGCTGAGACATTAGATAAAATAATTGATCTAATTAAACCTCATATTTCTGAAGAAGACATGAAAAAAAATTGAAGTTTTTTATTCCCATTTGAAAGTTTTTATTCCAATTATGAAAGCCACTATTATCCAAACAAGCATAATAGATAATTCTGGAAGCAATTCAAGAGTATTGGTTCCATAAAGAGCTGATTCTCTTAAGGAGTTAACTAGAGGGGAAAGAGGAAGGTTGTTTGTGATAAGACTTAACCAATTTGGAAATATATCTGTATCAAAAAATACTCCAGATAAGAACATCATAGGAAAAGTAATTAAGTTTGCTATTGGTGCAGCATAATCTTCATTTGGAGATGCTCCTGAAATTGCTAATCCTATAAATAAAAATAATATAGATCCAAGTACAGAAAATATAATAATATTTATCCAAGCAAAAATACTTCCTAATGCTATATCGATATTTAAAATTAAGGTTCCAATCAAGAATAAAACAAAAGTTTGTATAACAATTATCAACAATCTACTTATCATTTGTCCTATAAGAAAATGAGATGGATCAATTGGAGTAGCTTGTAATCGTTTTAATACCCCTTGAGTCTTATAGCTAATTAATGTAAATACAACCCCTAGAATCCCACTTTGCATAATTGACAGTGCAACTATACCTGGAACTAAAAACCCTTTATAACCTTGATATTCATTTTCAAATATTTTTTCTTTTAAAATTATGTTTTTTTCCGTTTTTTGGTTAGATAATAAATCTGAAATTATCATATCGCTAAGATCGTAAAATTCTAGGGCGATTTTTTCTTTAGAATTTTCATAAGATATTTCAATATTTGGAGATTCTAAAGAAAATTCTTTAGGTATTCTCATTGCAGAATCAATTTTGCCTTCCAGTATAGATTTTTCTACATCAGTTTCAGATATCAGCTTTATTTCAACATATTCTTTTTTTCTAAATTCATCTAGAAAAATCTCTGACTCATATGTATTAGAATAATTTATAATCCCTAATTTTGGAGGAGTAAATTGACCAAATCCAAAGAAGCCAATCCCCAGCATCATAACAATTGGAAAGAATAGAGTCCAAAATAATGATTGGGTTCTTCTGAAGTACATCTTAATGGTAGATTTTGCAATAATCAAATAAATTTTCATTAATTTTCCCTCAAACTTTTCCCGGTTAATTTTATGAAAACATCTTCTAATGTTGCATCTTGTATTTTTTCTTCAACTTTAAATCCTGAATCTACTAGCTCTTTAATTAAATTTTTTGGTGAGTTAATTGTAACTATCTGACCTGAGTCAATTATTGCTACTCTGTCACATAATTTTTCTGCCTCTTCCATATAATGAGTAGTTATAATTATAGTTTTTCCACTATTTCTTATATTTTCAATTAATTCCCACATATTTCTTCTAGCTTGAGGATCTAAACCTGTAGTTGGTTCATCTAAAAATAATACTTTTGGATCGTTAACTAAAGCTACTGCAATTGATAATCTTTGCTTTTGACCGCCAGAAAGTGTTTTATAGTAAGATTTTCTTTTTTCTAATAAACCTACTTTTTCTAGTATATTTTCAATGTTTGGTTTAGATGTATAAAACACTGAAAACATCTCTATTATTTCAAATAAATTTAATTTATCAAAAAAAGAACATTCTTGAAGTTGAACGCCTATGATTTTTTTTACTGCTTTAGTATTTTTTGCAACATCTATTCCATCAATTTCTGCAAAACCTGAAGAAGGAGAGCGAAGGCCTTCCAAAATTTCTACTGTTGTAGTTTTTCCTGCACCATTTGGTCCAAGCAAGCCGAATATTTCACCTTGAGAAACATTGAAATTGATTCCATTTACTGCAGTAAAATCATCATATTTCTTAACTAAATTATTTACAGAGATTATTTCTTTTACTTTAGACATTCTATTTTATTTGTCTTATTTTTTGCTGCCAATCTAAAGCTGAATCTTTAAGTAGTGAGAGAGATGTAATAGACAATACCCTAGCACCTAAACTATGAAAATGTTCATATTCATCAAACTGATCAGTTCCTGAATGTGTAGCAGCAGCTAATTTATTTCTTTCAATTGTTTTTTTTACAACTAAATCTAAATGCTCTTTAACATGATCTTTACCTGGTAAACCCATTGATAGAGCCATATCTGAAGGACCAAGCCAAGTTGCATCTATTCCCTCTACCTCAAGTATATCATCAATGTTTTCAACAGATTCTTTACTTTCTATAAGTGCAAAAAGGATTGTATTTTTGTTGGCAAATTCATAATAATCTTGAGTGTCATTAATTAGTGTTCCATAGTTATTATTTCTTCCTGTACCATAATTAGATCCCCTTTTACCCAAGGGAGGATATTTCGCTGCATCTCTAGCTTTTATTGCATCATCTACATTATCTATATGAGGTACTACTATACCTTTAGCACCTGCATCAAGCATCTTTAAAATAATATGAGGTTCATTCCCAGGGACTCTTACAACAGGAGCCATTCCGTATAGTTCTGCTGCTCTTATCATGTTTTCTGCCTCAGAATCTGTCATTGACCCATGTTCACAATCTATAAAAACCCAATCAAAACCTAGAGAACCAAAAAATTCAATTAAGTGAGGAGAATTTATGGCCAAATTTAACCCTACTGCAGTTTCATTGGATTTTACCTTTTCAAGAATTTTATTGTATTTCATATTTATCCTTCCTATAATTCTTCAACTTTATAAAAACTTATTGCATTGTCGTGAAACAATGCAGATCTTTCTGATTTAGAGTATTCCTTAGAGTATTTCTTAAACGCGTTATAAAGTACATCGTAGCTAAATGACACCTTATCAACAGGAAAATTACTTTCGAACATCCCTCTATCCGTCCCAAATTTTTCTATGCAAAAATCTAGATAAAATTTCATCTGATTAGCTAATTCATCAGAACCAACAGGTATTTCCCTTTGATGCCAATCATGTCCTGTAATAGGCATACCTAAACCTCCTAATTTAATTTGAACATTGGGACATTCAGAAAGGTCTGATATGTTTTTTTTCCACGTTTTTATGACTTCTTCTTTTTCGTTTGCATATTTCCCTACCAACAATAAACCTCCTATATGATCTATCATTATAGGAAGATCTGGGACTTGTTTAGCTAAATTTAGCAACTGAGGTAACTGATGAAAATACATCCATGAATCAAAGCTTAATCCCATCTTACTTAAGATTTTTGCACCTTTTATGAAATTTTCACTATTCATTTGTTCTTTCAAGTTGTAAACAGTCACGCTTCCAACATCTTTATCTTTATCCCACGCTACTATATGCCTTATTCCTTTAAATCTTTTAGGACTAGCTTCTAGTAATGATTCGAGTACAGGCTCTACATAGTCTCCAAGGTTCAAGTTTGCATGACCTATTATAGAAGCTGAAGCTCTGCTTTTTCCATAAATTCCACTTGAACTAGCAGCTGATAATCCTTCAACAAATTCAACTTCTCCAACTGGTTTGAAATTTTGTTCTAAATCAGCACTATACATTGCTCTAGCTTCAATAAACACTGTTGATGTAACATTGTGATGATTTATATCTTCTAGAAGTTCATGGAGCAAATATCTACCATATGGTATTCTTTCTGTTCTTTTATCCCAATAGTGATGATGAGGGTCACAAATAGGAAGAGAAGGTTCAATGATTTCTTCTTTTGTTATATCTAACCAGTCATTTCCTCCATAAGGCATGTTTGTCCTCCAATAAATAAATTTTTTATCATATAATACATACCTATGCAGCCGTCTACTAGTACTTTATTTATAATATTTGGAGAGCAAATTGAGCTTACAAGAATCTAATAGAATTCAGCTTATTTTAAATGGTCCAATACATAAAATGCTTTTTAAGTTAGCTGCACCTAATATGGTCTCAGTTTTTTTTATGCTTGTCGTTGGATTTGCAGAACCTTTTTTTGCAGGAAAATTAGGAATAATTCAATTAGCAAGTGTAGCAATTACATATCCATTAGTATCACTATCTGGAATGATTGGAGCAGGAGCTGTTGGAGGCGGTGTAGTTTCAGCTTTATCAAGATCTATTGGAAAAAATGACTTAAATAGAGCAAATGTTGTGATTTGGCATTCCTTTATTATTTATGGTGTAGTTGCTCTTATTTTTTTTATTGTCTTTGTATTTTTTTCTAAAAGCTTATTTATAGCTATGGGAGCAGAAGAATCAGTTGTAGAAAAAGCGGTTGGATATTCTAGAATATTTTTTATACTTTCTCCAACTATTTTTCTTTTTTATTTGATGATGTCAATTTATAGATCTTTTGGAGATTATCAGTTTCTTGCAGTCATTAATGTCTTATTAGGATTGTTACAACTTTTTCTTAGTGGAGCTCTGTCATTAGGATGGTTCTTTTTCCCTTCTTTAGGAATAAATGGTCTTGCATTAGCATTTGTAATACCCCAAGGCCTAGCAGGGGTTTTTATGTTTATTTCAATATTATTTGGTAAATATCCAGTTAGATTTAAGATTTTAAGTTTAAGGAAAGAAATTTTTGTAGATATATTAAATGTCGGAGGCTTAGGAGCTATAAATAGCACTAGTATTGCTTTAACTATGATTATTACTACAACTTTTATATCTAGATTTGGAACAGAAGCTATTGCAGGATATGGTGTTTGTGCAAGATTAGAACAAACATTGATTCCATTGGCTTTTGGCGTTGGAGGGGTGCTAACATCTTGCGTTGGAACAAATTTTGGGGCTAATCAATTTTATAGAGCTAGAAAATCTGCTTGGTTTGGAGCAACTTTTATAGCTTCTATAGCTGCAATAGCCGGGATTACATTCTCTGTATCCCCAAGCCTATGGTTAGATTTTTATACAACTGATTTAGATGCTTATTTAATAGGTGCTTTATATCTAAGTATAGTAGCTCCTTTCTTCCCTTTGTTTGCTTTTGGAAAAACTCTTTATTTTGCAAGTCAGGGTACAGGTAAAATGTTGGTCCCTATATCAGGAGCAATTACTAGGCTATTTATAGTAACTGTTTTTGGTTTTATTTGTATCTATTTGAAATTAGAAATCAAATATTTATTTTTTGTAATAGGTATCGCAATGTCATCAGTTGGATTGATTTTATCCTTAAACATGTTTGGACCAGTTTGGAATCCAAAGAAAAGTACTTAACATAATAAATTCTATATAATTATTTGAAACAAAAATTAATTGATAATGCAAAGCGAACTTAATAACCTATTAGATCAGGAAAATAAAAAATATATTGAAAAAACTAAAGCCTCTCTTTTAAAACATAAAGCTGCTTCAGAAGTAATGCCGGGAGGAAACACCAGAACTACCCAATGGATGGATCCTTATCCTTTTTTTGTGGATAAAGCTGAAGGAATGTATATTCATGACATAGATGGTAATAACTATTTAGATTTTATGCTTAATGCCACAACCTTAATATTAGGACACGCAAATCCAAAAATAGTAAATGCTCTTTCTTCTCAAATAGATGAAGGAACTGTTTACAGTGTTCCTACAGATGGCCAAACAAAATTGGCAGATATATTAGTTGATAGAATCCCTTCAATGGAAAAAATAAGATTTACGAACTCAGGTACTGAAGCGACAATGATGGCGATTATGGCATCTAGATCTTTTACAAAAAAAACAAAAATAGCGAAATTTGAAGGTGGTTATCATGGAACTCATGATCATGTTTCTGTGAGTGTATATCCTAAAAAGAGTGATCTGAATCCTGAGACTCATCCAGGCGTTCCTGAATATAGTTTTCAACCTCCAAGTATATTAGATGATGTAATTGTTTTGCCTTATAACGATATAGAAAAATCTAAAGAATTGATAACAAAGTTTAAAGATGATTTATCATGCATAATTATGGAACCTATAATATCAAACTTTGGTTACTTACCTTTAGATATTGAATTTCTAAAATTTATTAGAAGTATTACTGAAGAATTAGGTATTGTTTTGATTTTTGATGAGATACAAAGTTTTAGAGTATCAAGAGGTGGTGCTCAAGAAATTTTTAATATAACTCCAGATATGACAACCTTAGGAAAAATTATTGGCGGAGGCCTTCCTGTGGGTGCTTTTGGTGGAAAAGAAGAAATAATGGAATTATTTGATCCAACAAGTAATAAATATGACATAGCTCATGCAGGGACATTTAACGGTAATCCATTAACCATGGAAGCAGGAGTTGCTGTAATGAGTAATTTAAATCAAGAAGATTTTGTCAAAATGAACTCTCTAGGAGAAAAATTACGACATAAATTAAAATCAGTTTTTGACGAAATAAATTTAGGAGTTCAAGTAACAGGTTATGGTTCTCTATTTGGTATTAACTTTAATAATCAAAAAATTGTTGATTATAGAAGTTTTATTGAAAATAATTCTGAAATGACAAAAATTTTATTTACTTATCTAAGAAATAACGGAGTTTTATTACAATTGAAAAATGCAGGTGCTTTAAATGTTCTTATGGATGAAAAGGAAATAGATTATTTTGTAGATAAAACTAGAGAAATTTCAACTAAAATCAAGGATTCTATAAATGAATGAAATCGACTTAAGGGGAAGAAATGCGATTGTTACAGGTGGAGCTCAAGGATTTGGTTTAGCTATTACTAAAAGATTTATTGAATCTGGAGCCAATGTAATAGTTTGGGATATTGATGAAAAAATATTTTTAGACGCTCAAAAAAAAATAAGTCATAAAAATCTTCATTTTGATAATGTAAATGTAATTGAAAACTCTGAAGTAAAAAAAGGAGTGGATAATGCAATTAATAATCTTGGAAAAATTGATATTTTTGTAAATAATGCTGGTATTACTGGCCCAAATGAGACAACTTGGAATTATCCAACTGATGAATGGAAAAAAGTAATAGATGTAGATTTAAATGGTGTGTTTTATTGCTCAAAAAATATTACTCCCCATATGATAGAAAATAATTATGGAAAGATAATAAATATTTCCTCAATTGCTGGTAAAGAAGGCAACCCAAATGCTGTAGCATATAGTTCAGCTAAGGCAGGTGTAATTGCATTGACAAAATCACTGGGTAAAGAATTATCTCAATATAATATTTCTGTAAATTGTATAACTCCATCTGCGGCCAAAACTAGAATTTTTGAACAGATGACAGATGAACATATTGAATATATGTTATCTAAAATTCCTAGAAATAGGTTTGTTGAACTTGAAGAAGTTGCTTCCTTAGTTAGCTGGTTATCAAGTGAAGAAAATTCATATTCTACTGGTGCTGTATTTGATATCAGTGGAGGGAGAGCTACTTATTAATGGATTTTTTCAGTGATATTTATGAGTCACCTGTTGGTCCATTACAAATGATTTCTGACAATAGAAATCTTTGTTTGCTGAAATATTTTAGGAATCAAAAAACTGAAGAATATATTAGCTCTAAATTTTCTGATTATAAAATTATTAATAAATCTAATGAAGTCTTAAGAGATACTTCTGCACAATTGGATGAATATTTTTCAGGAAAGAGAAAAATATTTGAGATATCTTTAAAATTACTTTATGGAACTGAATTTCAGATTAAAGTTTGGGAAAAACTAACATCAATAAACTTCGGAGAGACAGTTAGTTATATGGATGTAGCTAAAATGATTGAAAATCCTAGATCTTATAGAGCTGTAGGTAATGCAAATAATAAAAATCCAATTTCAATTATAATTCCATGTCATAGAGTAATAGCTAATGATGGATCACTAGGAGGATATGGTGGTGGATTAAATTCAAAAAAGTTTTTACTTGGAATTGAATTATAATTAACCTTCAAAATTTATAGATAATTTTATTATATATTTATATAATTTCTATGAATTTTCATAATTAAAAATAAAAATGACACATTTTCATATAATCTACGAACATGCTCCGGAAAACTGTATGGGAATTCCAAATCCTGATAAAGAAACAATGGAATTATGGAAACAGATAGAACCGAATGCCAAAAAAAATAACGTAAAAATAGAATTTTTTAAGATGAATCCTACTCAACACAAAGTTTTTATGTTATTGGAAGCAGACGATTATGTTGACATAGAAAAAACAATTGGCCAATGTAAAAAAACAGGAGTTTTTTCTATAACGCCTGTAATAGATTGGTCTGTTGGAATGAAATTAAACGAGTAATTTCTAATCCCAATTTATAACAAATTTCCCTGGTGCTCCTTTAGAAAACTCTTCATATGCCATTGGGGCTTCTTCAATTGTTGACCTAGAAGTTATTACTGAATCTAATGGTATTTTTCTATCAGATGTAAATTTAGCTGCTTCTTGTAGCCCAAATGTTGAAAAAGTCCAAGATCCTAATAGAGTTAAATGTTTATGAATAATATGAGGAGTTGGTTCGTATGTAACTTCACCACCCTCACCAACTAGGCAAGTTTTCCCAAAAATCTTTGTAGATTCAACAGCTGAAATCCTTGTTTCTGCTAACCCTGCAGCTTCTAATGAAGAATCTGCTCCAAATCCATTAGTTAGACTTTTGATTTGATCAGATACACTTCCATTTTTAGGATTTACTATTTCCCACGCACCTGAGTTTTTTGCCATTTTTAATCTTTCCTCTGATATATCCACAGCTATTACTCTTGCACCAATTTCTTTTGCAAACATTGTAGCTGCTAATCCTACTGGTCCTTGTCCAAATATTGCTAAAGTTTCCAATCCAGAAATTTCTAATTTCTTAAGTGCTTGAAAAGCAGTACTTGCTCCACATGCTAGATAAGCCCCTATTTCATAAGAAAGATCATCAGGTAATGACACACATGTTGATTCATGAGCTACCATATAGTCACCATGTCCTCCGTGCATACTTCCACCATAATATTCTTTTTTATCAGTAACTTCACATAACTGCTGCCATCCAGTTAAACAGTAATTACATTTTCTGCAACCTTCATAATGGTGTTGTATAACTCTATCACCAATTTTTAGATTCTTAACATTTGAACCCAACTCGACTATTTCTCCACATGGCTCATGGCCTGGTCTTCTCAATTCTCCATTATCACCATTTGGACCATCTGCTCTATATCTCATAAAGTCTGAACCACATAAGCCAGAAGATCTGAGCTTAATTAATACTTGTTCTGGTCCTGGAGGTATGTCAGGGAAATCAATTACATTTGCAATACTATTCCCTTTAAATTCAATTCCTCTCATCTTTTACTCCTTTTAAAGTGAAGGTTTTATTTTATATTCTTCTAGTTTTTTTTCATCTATTTCTATTCCTAATCCAGGTTTTGAAGGAGAATTGTATGTTCCATTATTTGCATCAAAATTTTCACTTAAAATAATTGATTTAACTGCATGCCCTTGTTCAGAATGTTCCATTATTAAGAAATTTGGAATAGTCATTGAATATTGCAATGTTGCAGCTATAGATACTATCCCTCCTCCCCCAACATGAGGAGACACAGGAATATTATATAACTCAGCTATAGTTGCAATTTGCTTGCCTCCTGTTAAACCTGTTCTAGCTATGTCAGGCATTGAAATGTCATAAGCTTTCTTTTCAAAAATTTCTCTCATTTCATATTTAGTTCTTGTCCATTCTCCATTTGCTATAGGTAGGTCTAGTGATCTAGAAATTTCACATAAACCAGGAATATCAATTGGATCAGATGGAGATTCTAACCATAATAGATTTATTTTTTCTAATTCTTTACCAAGTTTAATTGCATTGAATGTTTCGAAGCCCATATGAACATCTAACATTAGTCCTATTGATTCTCCGACTCTTTCTCTAACCTTAGTTACTATTTCTATAGTTTTCTCTAAATCTTCTTTTAAATGCATTTTTAGGTATTTATAACCTTTACCTACAGACCATTCAGCCTGATCTGCTACTTCTTCAGGAATAGTTCCACCAATCCCGTTATATAAAGGAACATTATTTCTATGAATGCCACCCATTGCTTGAGCAGTAGACATATTTAAAGCTTTCCCAATAGCATCCCAAATTGCGATATCAACTCCACAAATCGCATCTATATAAAACCCTGTGTAATGACCTCTTTCTCTTTTTGCCGCATAATTTTTATGCCAAATTGCTTCAACATCAAAAATATTTTTTCCTATTGTAAGAGGTGTTACTATATCTTTTATTATTGTGGCAGAAGTATTAGGACTTACAGGAGATTGTGCTTCTCCCCAGCCAATAATGCCTGTGTCAGTTTCTATTTTTACAACAGTAGTTTCGTGTGACTTAGAATATATAGATGTATTAGAACCTTCATCTATATAATATTCACCCATATCTTTGACTATAGTTTCATAGCTGTCCATTGATTTTATTTCTAGATGTCTCTTAGGCTCAGTGATATTTTTAGAATTATTATATGAATCTGATTTATCTGAAAGCTCAGTATTTGCAAGCATTGCAGTATTTATATTCTTAGTATTTATCTTTCTTCCTTTATCGGAATTGTTAGATACTCTTATTGGGAAAGATTCTATATTTACTATTTTCATTTTTTCTCCATAAATTTTACTTATTCTAAGCTTGATAATAGATTGATATTATCTTTATATAGTGAGTTTATTTCAAAATCTTTGAATAAATAGATAAATTATATGAAGTTTTTTCATTCTTAATTAGTTTTTAGATTAGTTATTGGTACCCCGTACGAGATTCGAACTCGTGATCTCCGCCTTGAGAGGG
>CETI01120752.1_pt1 | contig 21480 bp, 45 predicted proteins | sample 361441 | NCBI WGS metagenome assembly CETI01 (sample SAMEA2622478, study PRJEB7988) | marine metagenome | biome: marine biome (ENVO:00000447); feature: deep chlorophyll maximum layer (ENVO:xxxxxxxx); material: "saline water (ENVO:00002010), including plankton (ENVO:xxxxxxxx)" | depth 90 m | reverse complement strand
AAATTAAATAACTATGATTAAATTTACTTACAACAAAGTGTACAAGTATGTACAAAACAAGTCTGCATTCGATATATTTATGGATGTAGTAATGACTGCACTCGGATCAATAGCATTCGGTGGAATACTAGCAATGATATATCATATATCAAATGGTGCAACAGCAAACTTCGGAATATATTAATATGAAGAACTTTAGAAAAATAATTATAGACTTTCTATTCGTAGCGTTGGTATTTTATTTACTATATATCTCGCTATGGATATTCTGTCCTTGCTAAAATAAATAACTATGGAATTAATAAAAGATTTACCTCAATTAATAAGATTCATAGAAGCTCATGATTTAACTCCTGAGCAACTAATGGATGATGAGTATTTAACTACTCTAATTGAAAACTTTGAAGAAAATAAATAACTATGGAAGATAATAAACTTGACTATTGGATAATGTTTGTAAATGATGAGATTACTCTCGAAACTTTACAAGAATTACTACTCGACTACGTGTAATTACATACGTAATACGACAACTACAAGATAATAATATAAAAACTTATGAATAAATTAAAATTTACTAACCCAGATGTGTATGGTAAACCTCAAAATGTTATACTAAAATACAAAAATGGTGATGTCGAAGTACTAGAATTTTGTAAAAATACTAGATTTTATGACTCGGCTGACAAAGCATACAGAAGTTATCCAACCTTTACACATATAAAAGATAGAACTTATGCCTAAATACTTTGACGACTTAACACTTGAAGATATGTTCAAGCACCATGATCACACTTATATGATGAGTGATGACAATAGATACTATGAATCCGGCAGACGAGAGCGTGATATTATTGAAGATAAAGTATCATCAGTCGGCGGTTGGACAAAGGAATTAGTAGATTTGTATAATAAATATGCACCCGAAGGTATGTTTCAAAAAGACTGGGAGTGGATGCAAGAAGTAAAACAATTAAATAAATAACTATGGGAGATTTACATCACTTAACATATAAGCAAGAAAAGCAAATGCTTGAAGATGCTTATGCAAGAAGATTACTACTCGATTATGATATTAGAGAAGTAACTACACAAAGACAAGCTAGAAATGGTACAAGAGAATTCTTGTTTCCAGTATCTACATACGCTAATACTAATGAGTATTATAAAAGGTGGATGAAAGCTAATGGAATTAAAGAAAAAGATACACCAAGATTAAGAATAGCTTGCTTTAAATCTGGCTATGTAAGAAAACAAAATGGTTGCTACTCACCGTATCAACTAAATAAAACTTATAATCAAAATAGTAGACAGATGTTCTTGATCGATGGTAAGCTACAAATTAGAAGATCTATAGGTAAAGCAAGAACTTTAATATGGAGTCAGCTTGCAAGAATGAATTATATGTTAGAATATTACTTGAAGAATTACAAACAAAATACGATAACTTCAAGATAATAATAATATATGAAATGTAAATGTAAACCAAACAATATAATACCTCCGCAGCGGGTGGCACTAGGGTATACCACTTGCGTCGAGTGTTCAACCACTGAACCATATGGTTGTGTACAAATCACATACCATAAAACCGGCAACACTATACAGATTATGCCTAAAGCTCAGGCGAAACGTATACGTAAGCTATCCGCTAGACGAGGTTACGGAACATGCTTAAGATAATGATATGGCAAAGATAAAACAAATGAATATAGTAGCAGATGAAATAGCTACTGATATAATAGAAGAAATATACAAACAATGTGATTGGCAAGTCGGCCATTTTCTACCAGAAGATGCTGAGGGCACACTTATAAACGACACTCATAGTTATCTCATGAAACTGGTCGCTCGCCAAATCGCTAATAAACTAGATGTAACAACTAATAAATACTACGATGAGTGATTCAGTAAAAAAATACTTTGAAGATATGTCAGAGCATGAACAAATAGCAAGAGAAAAGGCTGTTAGTCAGGAGCTCGAAGTAAGAAAATATTTATGGGTACTAGACTTTGAAATGGGTAGAGTATTCTTATATAATATCAGAAGAGAAGATCTACAACATGAAGATTATGAGGATTTACTAGTCCTAAAGGGACATAAGCCTACTAACTGTGAGTGGATGATTTGTACATCTGATAAAATATATAGATAAGCAGCGATGCACCAACCAGGGAATCCCATGGTGGTACAAAGCAGGTAGTAAGTCTTATCGTATAGAGGTTTAAGTCTGGAAGCTAACGCGAAAGAGAGTATAAACATAATTTCCAGTTCTCTCCGCCTCTATAGTAAATCGCGAAGTACGTTTTGAACCATTGAAAGAGTATGGGAGGTATTACGTGAAGCGCCCCTCGGTAACACAGTAGGCCTTGTGATGAAAACAAGAGGGGATTTGGGCGTGATAATGGTATTGACCGAGACATGGTAACAGTAAGTGTATGTGGTGCCGACTATCGACGGATATAAGCGAGCGTACGGAAGTGTATTACACTGAATCCAACCGAGTCATGGTAACGCAGGTTCGATTCCTGCCACGTCCACTAATTACAAAACAAATACGACATCAGTCGGATAATATATATAAATAATTAAATTAAATAACAATGAGTAAATTAAAAACACTTTATGAAAGACTTAATACTAATTTAAAGTCTGAATTAAAAACTAGCGCTAGAAAATATGATACCGCTAAGAGATTAAAGTATAAACTCATGAGTAGTGTATTATGGTATGATTTGTCAGTTGATGACATTAGCCAATTAATGAGCTATTCAGGATTATATACAAGTGAAGTAACCGCTAGTGATATATTATATGGCACTAGATTTATTAAACAAGATAAATAATGGAATTACTAACAGAAGATATTATTATTGAAGCTTTAAACAGCGATGGAATAATGCAGGAACCAGATGCTAATTGGCTGATCGAGTATATCGAATCAGAATATGGCGGAAACTTAGATAACACAACTGACTGGTGCGATGATAGACACAAACTAAAAATATATAGTGAATCAACATATGATGGCTATGATATATGGTGGTGTACTCACGATGAGAGACCTTATGTATCACAAGATGGTTTTTATTATGAAGATTATACTGAATGGTCTGAAAGAGCTATTAGCGAAATGACATCAGGCGGAGCGGTATGGGTAGAACCTCATCTATGGAACGATATGGAATATGATTTCAACCATGAACTAGAGCAATGGTGGTCAGATGTATATGAAGATATGTTTAACGATAAAAAAGATGAGTTAATAGACTCAGGCGATTACTATGAAGACGAAGACAAATAAACAAGACAAACCTAAATGGTTTCATGGAGCTTGGTATAAAACAGGTGACATTGTAACTAACCCATTTAGTGGTGAGTTCTGTGAATTAACAGGACCAGAATTAAGTATGTATGATTTTATTAAAGGCGCAGAGTATACACTTGCTATACACGCGGGCAACAATGACTTCTATGTACAAGACCCTTCAATGGTTAAATTACAAAAAGATATGATTAAAGCTTTAGACTGGTTCAGATCGAATAACAGTTCAGCTTATATGACATTACTAGATTAATATGACAAGTTTAGAATTTAATGTGTTAGTAGATGAGTTAGACTCATACGCACAACAAACAATGAATAAGAAAGGTCCTGAGTATACTACAGGAAATGAAGATGTACTAAATAACTTTAAAGCTACAGCTAAAAAACTAGGTGTAGATCCTTTAGTTATATGGTATGCTTACTTTGATAAGCAAGTTAGCTCTGTTGCTGCTCACGTTAGCAATGAAGATTTAAATAAAGCAGAACCTATGATTAGTAGGTTTGGAGATATAATTAACTACGCAAAGCTTGGTTATGCATTATTTAGTGAGAGAGATAACTTATGATGTGTAAAGATGTAATGATGACTTTGTTGTCTCTTATAGAAAAAGAGATGAAACGAAGAATCGAACATTCTTACTTTGAAGAAGAATCTGACAAATGGAGTAAGTTTCATAGTTGGATTAGAGAAATACGTTTAACAATAAATAAAGGCGGAATAAAATGAGTACAAGAAATTTAACAATGATAGTTGATAGAGACTATGCAAGTAATCACGAACTAGGATTTGCTCAAGATCCTTGGAATTTGGGTGACAAAAGCTATGTAAATATGTATTTACATCACGATGGTTACCCTGAATGGCAAGGTGTACAGTTAGCAAATTGGGTACATACTAATAACAGACAAGATGGTAGTGCTATGGCTGCAAAGCTAGTACACGATCATTACTATGACAGTTGCTTTCTATATGCCCACCCAGAAAACATAGATCACCAATATACATATGTAATATGGACAGGTGATGGTGAAGATATATGGATTAGTTGCTACGATCAATACAGTAGTAAATGTGTATTTGTATTAAAACCAGAAAAGATTATATCTAAATATATGAAACAAGATGATCCTATGGATTACACTGATTTTGCTAATGGTGCTACAAGATATACATCAGGTAAAGCTGATGAAGTAGATTACCATAGTAAAAGATTAATAGATATACTAAATGGTATTACAGACTAAATACGATAACTAATGGATAATAAAGATATGGGCTTTTTAAATAACGACAAGATATTAGATGAGTTAGCTGATAAAGTATTAGATAAACTAATACAAAAAGCTCAAAGCCCTCATTGGCACCAATATAATACACCTATGACTATAGGTGAATTAATTAAAGGACAATTGCCTTTTAAAGAAACTGAAGAAGAGTTCTTAGTATCTGAAATGGCTAGACTACATACACTAATGGGTTTGTATGAAGGTCAAGAAGAATATATGAAGGCAGCAATAATAAAAAGAAAACTAGATATAATACAAAATAAACTTAATAACCTATGACAAAAGCAATGTTAGCACACAAGTTTGATAACAGTCGAGTTGACTGGTCAAGCCAAGAAGTGTTTATACAACCTAAACTAGACGGCGTCCGTTGTCTGTTTACAAAAGATGGTGCGTTCTCACGTAACCATAAACAATTTATGAATGTCAAGCATATTGAAATGTCTCTCGAGTCTTTCTTCGAGCAGCATCCTAATATTGTGCTTGATGGCGAATTATATAATCACAAATTAAAACGTGATTTCGAAAAAATTATATCATTAGTTCGTAAGCAAAAACCTACTGACACTGATAGACTAGATGCTCAGCATCTCGTACAGTTTCATTGCTATGATTATATCGATGATAGATATGATACATATAGTACTAGACGAGATCAGCTTATATGTTCTGACATATACGATGCTCAGATACAGTTTGTTCCAGCTAAACGAGTTTACAATTACAAACAAGCTAGAGAAGATCATGCCACGTTCTTAAGTGAGGGCTATGAAGGATCTATCATCAGGCTTGACGGTGTATATAAACACGGTAGGTCTTACGATCTAATGAAGTTTAAAGACTTCAGTGATTCTGAAGCAACCATCATAGGTTATGAAGTAGGTAAAGGTAAAAGGACAGGCACATTGGGCAAGTTCATCATGCTAGATGACGAAGGTGTTAAGTTCGGTTGTCCACCCGGACGTGGATATACCTACAAGGATTTAGCAAGTATGCTCACAAATATAGATTTGTTTATTGGCCAACGTGCTACCTTTACTTATTTTCAACGAACACAAGCAGGTTCATACAGACACCCGCTATTTAAAACCGTACGTAACTATGAGTAGAAAATTTAAAAACGAAGTAACATTCAAAGTTTCTGTTGATGTCAACGGTAAACAAGAATATAACTTCATGGAAAGAAATTATGATAAGTTATGCGATAAGCTAACTGATATAATGATAAGAGAAACTTTATGAATATATTTTATTTAGATAAATGTCCTGACAAGGCAGCTAGACTACAATATAATAAACATGTAGTCAAGATGATACTTGAGTCAGCGCAAATGCTTTGTACAGCTCATCATTGTTACGGTGATAAATGGCAAAGGGAAAATGTTCCTTACAAACAAGCTCATTTAAATCACCCATCAACTGTATGGACTAGAAAATCAAGATCAACTTACATGTGGTTATATAATCATATGATAGCTCTTGGTGATGAGTATACAAAGCGATATGGTAAAACACATTTAACAATAACTAAATGTAAAGACTTTCTGGCTACACCTCCGGTATATATACAGGGTGACGAGTTCACACAACCGCCTCAGGCTATGCCAGATATATTCAAGCGTGATTGTGCTATACACGCGTACTGGCTATACTATGTATACGACAAGAAAACTATAGCGCATAACAAAGAATCAATATATGATACTAAATACATTAAAGATACTTTTGGTTACAGCGACGATCTATCATGCTACGCCGGAGCAAACGGATAGTACTCCGCATATAACGGCTAGTAATAAGATTATAGATCTAAGTAATCCATTAAAACACAGATGGATAGCTGTATCAAGAGATTTAGAGGAATGTGGTTTGACATTTGGCGTAAAAGTCTGTGTTACCGGGGCAGGGCAACTTGACGGTGTATGGACAGTACAAGATCGCATGAACTCAAGATGGACTAATCGTATTGACTTTTTAGTCAATGACGATTTAAAAGGTGGAAAATGGGAGAATGTCAGAGTTGAAATAATCAACGATGACAATAGGTTATAAGATATAATAAGTAATAGGCTAATGTCACAAGACAGAAATTTAAAATGGTTAAATGATAGGCGTATCGTGTACAGGAAAGATCCTGACACTGATATACCTACTATTGAAACTAAACAATATAAATACTACGAAAATGGTACGCATCAATGTTATCACTTGTTTAATAGCAAGGCTAAGATAACTACATACAAATCATTAAAGTGGCACATGCTTGTATTATATTACCTTAACATGGATGATATACTAAACTCTGATTTTGTAACTTTAGCTAGATTTATAGCTGATAAAGAAAATGGTTTTGTTACCTTCTTTATTAAAAATAGATTACTAGAGAGCATGATTAAAGATGTATTACAACAAGGAGGTGATCCACCAGCAAACAAGCTACGTAAAGTAGTATTTAAACCATACTCAGGTTTAGACTTGAGTGGTAAATTAAAAATTGTAGGTCAACTAATAGGTAGATCAAGCATAGATAAAGACATGATATATGATACCATGCTAGATTTAAATGATATGGGCAAAAAAATTACTATTGCTCGTGTTGCTGGTTTACTTAATTGTTCTACACGAACCATACATAGACATATGTGTGATACTTTAAAACAAGAAAAACAAATATTAAATGAAAAGTTATAGTATACAGAACTATATTCGTTGGAAGAAGGATATAGAACTAAAAATTAGAAAATTACCTAAAATTGTAGATAATGATTATACTGTTTGGAACAGAGATCAAATGATTATAGGTTTTACTCCTTTAGTAGAAAATTTAGGAAGGAAGTTTTCGACTTCTCAACAAGCTAGTGGTGTAATGACTATAATGGATATAATACAAGAGGGAAATGCTGGTTTAACATTAGCAGTAGGAAAAATAGATTATCAAACACTTAGTGAATCTGAAGATCAGGAAAAAACCATTAAGTCGTTTTTATCTAAAAGAATACGAGGTGCGATACGTAGAGCTATTGATATTAATCGTGGTGATATGAGAATACCTGAGCATAAGTTAAACGAGATACGTAGAAACTTCGGTAAAGATAAAAAGATGGTTGAAATGTTTTTCAATTCTATATTTTTAAGTATAGATGAACCAGCTAAAAACGGAACTGAAGAAGATATGGTTTATCAAATACCTGATAAATCAGAACCATATAACATGGAACTATTAAATGCTTATTTAGATAGTCTAATGAAGAAATATTTAGATGAGAAAGAATACGAAGTGTTAAGATTGAGTTATGGGCTAGACTGTGATAAACATTCTGCTAAAGATATTGCTAAAGAATTAAACATAGAGGGTAATAGCTCTTATGTTAGAGTTTCACAATTAAAAAGGCAGGCTGTACAGAAGCTTATAGAAAATGTTGATCATGCGCAAGTGCTTGATTTCCTTTAATTTAGGAGTGAATATTTCATTAAATGGTGTTCACCAACGTGTAATTATAATATAGACAATTAAATTATATTTTATGACTATTAACCAAAAACTGGCTACAATCCAGACTGAGTTTAAATCGAAGAAGAGTAGGTTTAACTCCTTCGGCAAATATTATTTCCGATCAGCCGAAGACATCTTAGAAGCAATCAAACCGTTTTTACTAAAATACGGTGTAACAGTAACTGTTAATGAAAAATTAATAGTATCTGAACCTACACCGGTTATTAAGACAACAGCAACGATTCATGATGAGAAAGGTATGAAAATATCTACCTCAGCTATAGTCGGAGTAGACTTAATGCAGAAGGGTATGCAAACACCTCAGCAATTTGGTAGTGCATCCTCTTACGGTAAGAAATATGCTTTAGGAAATCTATTTCTAATTGATGATACTGCTGATAGCGATGCAGTAAACGATCACAGTACTGTTTTACCTGATGTTCAGAAAGCTAAGGACTATATAAAATCAGGTGGTACATTAGATCAAATTAAAAAGAAATATAAAGTAACAAAAGACCAAGAAAAGGAATTAACAACTTTATAAATGAAAAAAGAAGATATTCTAAAGAAGTTAACTAATGATGAACATTATTATGGAGACTTCGGAAAGAAATATTTAAGCGCTTCTGACGTGGGTGTATTATTAAAAAACCCACTTGCACTTAAACAAGAACAAAAGAAAACAGCTGCGTTTCTAGTTGGTGGATACTTTCACACCACTATCCTAGAACCGGATAAACTGAAACGGTACAAAATTATACCTGCTACCACTAGAAACACAAAGCTGTATAAGGAGATGTCCGATGGAGAACTTTGTTTATTGCAGCATGAAGTAGATGCTATACACATGATGTCTGACAAGATGTTATCTAATGATATTTGTAAAGATTTAATACAAGGAGAATTTGAAAAACCTATGATTACTAAAATAGGTGATTATATGTGGAAAGGTAAATGTGATGTATTAAATCATAATGAGAAGCTAGTTATTGATTTGAAGACAACAGCTGATATAAATAAATTTAGAAACTCTGCATTTAGATATAACTACGATTCACAAGCATATGTATATAGGAAACTATTTGGATATGATATGTTGTTTATAGTTATAGATAAAACGACTCATCAAATTGGCATGTTCGATTGTTCAGATGAATTTTATGCATCTGGCAAAGACAAGGTTGAAAGAGCAATGGAAGCTTATGACTTGTTCTTTAAAACCAAGGACTTCGATCCTAAACAGTATTTCATAAGCAAAACACTTTAATATAATATAATATGGCAAGAACAAGAAAGAGAACGTGTGATGTCACTGGCATGCACACAAGTGTAAATAACTTTTACACGAATCAATCGCATGTAAAAGCTGTTGATAATTTAAGAAGACTGACGGGTGCTACAAAAACTCAGATGTCTAGAATGTTTAACCAATTAAATACTTATTAATATGGCAAGTATAATAGCTACAAGTATTAACCTTCAAGAAATACCTAAAGATAAAATTATCGAAGGTAAGAAAGGTAAATACCTACCTATTACAATTACTATTAATGATGAAGTAGATCAGTTTGGTAATCAAGGTCCTGTAGTCGTTCAACAAACGAAAGAGGAAAGAGATGCTAAAACTGCTAAGGTTTATCTTGGTAATGTAAAGGTAGTATGGACTAACGGCGACAACGTTGCTGTTGCTCCAAGAGATGGTCAGCCAACACAGGTAGCTCCGGCTCCTGCGGCTGCAGTAAAAGAAGACTTACCCTTTTAAATAATTATAGATGCAAGTAGAAAACAGAGAGATTAATGGATTTTTGATTGATGAGTTCAATCAACATGATCTTGATGTGGGTAAAACACAGGGGATTTGTCCTCTGTGTTCTCACACCAGGAAACCTGAGAATAAGAAGAAAAAATGTGCTTCTTATGATTGGGAACGTGGTCTCGGTACTTGCCACAACTGTGATTCAACTTTTCAACTACACACTTACGAACGTAAGGGAGCTAGCGAACGAGAATATGTTCGTCCGAGTTTTTCTACAAAAACTCACAAAGCACCCAGTAGTAAAGTTGTAGAATGGTTTAAGTCAAGAGGAATAACTCAGGATACACTAGAAGCATTAAATGTTTCTGAGGGTCCTGAGTTTATGCCTCAAACTGGTAAGGAAGAGAATACAATTAAGTTTAATTACTTTATGGGTAATCAACTTATAAATATTAAATATAGAGATGGTGCTAAGAATTTTAAATTATATAAAGGCGCAGAAAAAGTATTTTATAATATTAACAGTATAGTTAATAACAATGCTTGCGTTATTGTAGAAGGAGAAATAGATGCATTATCATTACATGAGGCAGGTGTGCCTAACGTTATATCGGTACCTAATGGTGCTACGTTAAATCACAATAATTTAGATTACTTAGATAATTGTATAGATTATTTTGAGGACAAAGAAAAAATAATTCTAGCAGTAGATGCTGATGAGCCTGGTCAAATGCTTAAACAAGAGTTTGTTCGTAGACTAGGAGCTGAGAATTGTTATTTAGTAGATTTTCAAGATTGTAAAGATGCTAATGAATATCTTGTTAAGTATGGTAAGAAAGAGCTAAAAGATGCTATACACAATGCTCATCAAGTACCATTAGAAAATGTAACAACCCTTAAAAATGTAGAAAATGATCTTAAAGACTTTGTACAACATGGTTTTAAACCCGGTTTTCAAATTGGTCTACAAAACTTTGACGAAATATTCAGTACATACACTGGTCAGTTCATCACTGTTACTGGGATACCTAGTAGCGGTAAGTCTGATTTTGTTGATCAAATGGTTGTAGGTTATAATAAAATGTATGGTTGGAAGACTGCATTTGCTAGTCCTGAAAATCAACCGATATATTTACATGCTCATAAATTAATGAGAAAAACATGGGGAGATATGCCATCACCAGGTGATATAGGTGGTAGCAAATGGAAAGAAGTATCTAATCATGTAAATGATAATTACTACTTTATTGATATGGATAAATACAGTTTAGAATCAGTACTTAGAAAAGGTGCTGAGCTAGTTAAACGTAAAGGTATTAAATGCCTTGTAATAGATCCTTATAATAAGATTAGAGATAATAACGCAGTTTCAGATGATGTTAATAGATATACTATGGACTACCTATCTAAGATAGAGCAGTTTTGTAAAAGGTATGACGTTTTAACGTTTATAGTAGCACATCCGACAAAAATGATGAGAGATCAAAATGGAAAAATACAAGAACCAACAATGTATAATATTAAAGGGGGAGGCGAATGGTATGATGCGTCTTATCACGGCCTTCTGGTACACAGGGATTATGATGCGAAGAACACTAAAGTTAAAGTACTCAAAGTTAAGTTTCAAAATCTCGGAGAAAATGGAGGTGAATCTTTTTTTACCTGGGAACCAAAGTCTGGGTCGTTTGTACCACAGATAAATGTATTAGACAAAGAAGATGACAGCGGCCTTCCGTGGGAAAAATAAATACGGTATGGGCGAGTATACTCGTACAACCGAAGAAGATGAAGCTGGATACTGGTGCTTACATAATGATATATGTATAACACCAAGACAGGCTAAATGGGGAGAACGATCTTGGTACATAGATATAGAAAAAGGTAAATATCCTAATAGAAGATTATTAGGTACATCACCTAAAGCTTATGGACCAGGAACAATATGGGAGAAAGTGTCTGAATATCAATTATATTATTACAATAAATATGGAAAATAAATTTTACAACGCTAATCATGCGTACAATTACTTATGGGATCATATAATAAAAACCGGTGTTGATTTTGATAATACCAAAGCTATATTTAATTGTGGTTTTAGGATTGAAAATCCTATGGATAACCACATTACAAATGAAGATCGTAATTGGAAGCATGAGTATGCTGAAGCCGAATGGCAGTGGTATTTATCAGGAGATAATAGTATCTCAAAGCTAGGTACTATATATGGTAAGATACCACCAATATGGGTAAAAATGTCTAATCGCAAAGGTTGTGTAAATAGTAATTATGGTTGGCAATGGCAACGTGAAAATCAATTAGAGTACGTTATCAAAAAGCTAAGAAAACATAAAGAAACTAGACACGCAGCGATTAGTATATACGATTGTAAAGAGCATGACCAATACAAGAAAGATACCCCTTGTACGTATGCTGTTCAATTTACAATACTTAATGACAAACTGAATATGTCTGTCTATATGCGTTCTAATGACCTCTGGTACGGTTTCTGCAACGATCAATACTGTTTTAGTATGTTGCAAAAACTTGTTGCAGATAGACTGTCTATGGACATCGGATGGTATTACCATCACGCACATAACATGCACATATATAATGATAAACTTAATTAATTAATTATGACTTATTATATTTATCATATTCCAGGTAAAAAAATCGGTGTAACGTGTGACCTTAATAACCGGGTCACAGTACAACAAGGATATGATTCAACGGAATATGAAATACTAGAAAACTCTGATGATATAGATTACATATCATCTAAAGAGATAGAATTACAAAGAGAATATGGATACAAAGTAGATATGGTACCATATAAAAACCTTAAACCAAAAACAAGTATGAATATAAATGTAACTGAACAAACAACTACATTTCCATGTCCTATCAATAAGCTGAAAGGCCAATTGTTTGATAACATAGGTATGAAGTGGCAGACTGAACACGGTCAGCTAGATATAACACCTAAAACAATAGATTGGATAATGAAAAATGTAAAGACTTCTATGTTTAATAATGATAGAAGTTATGTATATAACAAAGCATTTGCTAGGTTTTACGACAACAATGATGTGTTTGCAAAACCAACTCCAGTTAAATGCTCTAAGAAACCATTAAAGATGTTTGAAAACATTAGACAATGGGCTGATGAAAGAGGACTGTATGATGCAGGCGATCCTAAAACACAGTTAATCAAATTACAAGAAGAAATGGGCGAGTTAGCTAAAGCTACCTTAGAAAAAGATCACGATGAAGTTGTTGATGCAATAGGTGATATGGTTGTAGTATTAACTAACCTAGCACATTTAAACAACGTACATATAGAAACGTGTATAGCAGAAGCATACAATGTAATATCTAAACGTACAGGTAAAATGGTTAACGGAACATTTGTGAAAGATGCAGATTAAAACAGAAGACAAGGTAGTACGATCAGTACTAAGGAAGATGGACGAACGTAGCTTAGTTGGCCAAGCCAAGTATGGAGCTATGATGCATGAAGAAATAGAAGGTAAAGACAAAGACCTTTTAGACTTCTTAACCGATGTACAAGAAGAAATAATGGATGCTTTATTGTATATTGAAGCTGCTAAAAAATGTTTAGAAGATGAGAAGAAAATTTAGGAGAAAAAAAGGACCTGTTCAATCACGTAAAGTCGTGGTTGACGGGATAACCTTTGCATCTGGATTAGAAAAATATATGCACATTGCTCTTAAAAAAGCTAAGATACAAGCTGTTTATGAAGGACATACTTACGAGATATTTCCATCATATCAATTTGAATCTTCAGCTTTTGAAAGATGTGCTAATGGTAAGGGTGATTATAAAGATCGTGGAAATAAGAAAATATTAAATATATCTTATACACCAGACTTTATAGGTAGAGGCTTTATTATTGAATGCAAAGGTAGAGCCAACGAAAGTTTTCCATTAAGATGGAAGATGTTTAAAAAATATGTACAAGAACATTTACCAAATGTTATATTGTATAAACCTCAAAATCAAAAAGAATGCGACGAAACAATAAGGTTAATTTTAAAGAACAACAAGCTAAGGAAATAGCCAGAAGACATTATGCTTTGAGACAGATTGATAGATATATCAATTGGAGTGTTGGGGTTAGAGGTTTTTTAAAATGGAAAGATTTAAAAAATCAATATAAAAAATATAAACTAGAATTTTAATGGCAAGAAGAGCAATAGTACATATATATAAACCGGCTAGAAGAAAAAGACCGGGTGTACATTCAAAAAATAGAAATACTAATCAAAAGACCGGTAAGTATTATACTGGTCCTAAATATAAAGGACAAGGAAGATGAATGATATAAAAAGATGGGAACTAAGTTTTGGCCTATATGAAGGTTTATTATTTGGTTACAGAAATTATCCCGATTGGGATAACTACAAGATTGATCACGTGTTTTACGTGTTCATATTTGATATTTGTTTAACATTACATTACAACAATTAATATGGGATTATTTGACAATAGAATACCGTACAAACCTTTTGAGTATCCTGAGTACTACACAGAAGGCTGGTTAAAACAAGCTCAGGCGTTTTGGTTGCATACAGAGATCCCAATGAGTGGTGATGTAAAAGACTGGAATGAAAAGTTAACAAAAAAAGAAAAAAACCTAGTTGGTAATATACTACTAGGTTTTGCTCAGACTGAATGTGCAGTAAGTGATTACTGGACACAGAAAGTAGTATCATGGTTTCCTAAACACGAAATACAGCAGATGGCCATGATGTTTGGAAGTCAAGAGACAATACACGCTGTAGCTTATAGTTATTTAAATGAGACATTGGGACTTGAAGACTTTGAAGCGTTTTTACATGAGCCAGCTACGGCTGAGCGTTTTGATAATCTCGTTTCATATGATGGCTCCGATCCTATTGAAATTGGTAGATCATTGGCTGTTTTTAGTGCTTTTGCAGAAGGAGTTTCTTTATACTCTGCTTTTGCAGTACTTTATAGCTTTCAACTACGTAATTTACTTAAAGGTGTTGGGCAACAAATGAAGTGGTCCGTAAGGGACGAATCTCTACACTCAAGAATGGGTTGTAGATTATTTAGACATATGTGTGAAGAAAAAGACTTTTTAAAAGAGGCTTGTAAACCACATATTACTGAAGCAGCACATGTAATGCATGATGCTGAAATGAAATATATAGACAAGATGTTTGAAGCGGGAGATATCGAAGGGTTGAAATCTTATGATTTAAAACAATTTATAAAGAAAAGATTAAATGAAAAACTTACTGAGCTCGGTTACCTCGATCTCTCAGAAGAATTTGAATACGATAAAGAAGCCGCGAAAAATTTGGATTGGTTTTACCATCTTACTGGTGGGCATACTCACACTGACTTTTTTGCGATCAGACCGACCGACTACAGCAAAGCAAATGAGGGAGAGGACTTCGAAAATATCTGGTAAATGAGTTGGAGACACAAAATACTAAAATTCTTAGTAAGAAGTAGAAGATTAACACCTGGTGAAAAGCTAGCAAGTAGGATTGGTTATTTTGGAGCTGGCTTCTTAGTTGCAGCACAGTGGACAATAGAACCTATGCTATACATAGCTGGCTTTTGCTGTGTGTTGATACAAGTAGCATCAAGAAAACAATGGAATCTTGTTGCATTAAATATTAATGGGCTTGTTGCCTGGATAAAACACTTAATAACATAATGTGGAGTAATAGATGGATAAAAGGTCAGGACTACCCAGAGTGGGCAGAAGCTGACGTATACAAAAAAACAATTCAAGGAGGATATTTATATAATGGAGAAACACCAAAAGAAGCATATCAAAGAGTTGCTGAAACAGTTGCTAGAAGACTTAAAAAACCAGAGATGGCGGAAGTCTTTTTCGATTATATCTGGAAAGGCTGGCTTTGTCTTGCTAGTCCTGTTCTTAGTAATACAGGTACTGAAAGGGGTTTACCTATATCATGTTTTGGTATCGATGTTGCAGACAGTATCTTAGACATTGGAACTAAAAATTTAGAGATGATGTTACTAGCTAAACACGGAGGAGGTGTTGGAGTTGGTATAAATCAAATCCGCCCAGCTGGGGCAGAAATTACAATGAACGGTACATCAGATGGTGTTGTGCCATTTTGTAAATTATATGACTCTAGTATATTAGCTACTAATCAAGGAGCTGTACGTAGAGGTGCTGCATCAGTTAATTTAAATATAGATCACAAAGATTGGGAAGAGTGGTTAGAAATAAGAGAACCTAAAGGTGATATTAATAGACAATCATTAAACCTACATCAATGTACTATAATCGGTGATAAGTTTATGCGTAAGCTTAGAGACGGTGATAAAGTTGCAAGACGTAAATGGGGTAAATTACTTCAAAAACGTAAAGCAACTGGAGAACCTTATATAATGTATAAAGGCAATGTTAATAAACAAAACCCTTCTGCATATAAGGATAATGCTCTGAAAGTATTTATGACAAATATATGTTCAGAGATAGTGTTACACACAGATGAAAATCATAGCTTTGTATGTTGTTTATCTAGTTTAAATCTAGCTAAATATCATGAATGGAAAGATAGTAATTTAATCTATGATAGTATATGGTTTTTAGATGGTGTATTAGAAGAATTTATACAAAAAGCAAAAAATAGAAGGGGTTTTGAAAATGCTGTAAGATCTGCTGAAAAAGGTAGAGCACTTGGTTTAGGTGTTTTAGGTTGGCATACATACTTACAACAAAAAGGATTTCCCTTCGAAGGATTATTAGCACAATATGAAACAAGAAGAATATTTTCACAAATTAAAATCGAGTCTGAAAGAGCTAGCATGGCGCTTGCGGATGTTTATGGAGAACCTCTTTGGTGTGTTGGCACTGGTTTTCGCAATACTCATCTCCGTGCCATTGCACCTACCGTCAGCAATAGCAAACTGGCTGGAAACATTTCGCCAGGCATCGAACCGTGGGCAGCTAACGTCTTTACAGACCAAAGTGCAAAAGGAACTTTCATCAGGAAAAACCCTACACTTGTAGATGTATTAGAAGAAAATAATTTAAACACTGAAAAAATTTGGAAACAAATTTTAAAAGACGGTGGATCTGTACAAGGCATTAAAGCTTTAGATAAAATTATGGTAGGACCAGATAAAGATATACCTATTAAAGAGGTTTATAAAACTTTTAAAGAAATAAATCAATTAGAATTAGTTAATCAAGCTGGAATAAGACAACAGTATATAGATCAAGCTGTAAGTTTAAATCTAGCGTTCCCGGCCCAGGTAGATCCTAAGTTTATTAATAAGGTACACTTAGAAGCTTGGAAAAAAGGAATTAAAACTTTATATTATATGAGAACAGAATCAGTATTAAGAGGTGATATAGCTGACGCAGCTATGAACGAAAATTGTTTAAGTTGTGATGGATAGTTTCGAGGAGTTAATATACCCAATGACAATGCAAGAGTTTTTTACCCAGTATTGGGGTAAAGAACACTTTGTATTAAAATCAAACTGTGGAGTTTGTAAGGACTGGATGAAAAATCTATATACTTGGGATCATTTTAATCAATATGTAAATCAATATCCTGATATAAAAAATTTACAAATATTAAATTATGATGATAATGATGATAGGTTTTGTTTAGATAAAGTTAAGTCAGGTAAATTAAATCAACCATTTTTTACTAAAAAACAAGTATATGATTTTTGGAAAAACGGTAAATCATTTGTTATACCTATGGCTGAATATCAAAACGAAGGTTTAGTTAATATATGCAGCGGTGTAGAAAATTACTTTGGTAGAGGTTGTGCTAACGTTTATTGTTCACCACAACCAAACTCAAGAAGTTTTCCACCACACGCAGATAGTACTGAAAACTTTTTGTTACACAATTATGGTAAAACAAAATGGACAATGTATAAAGAGTTTAAAGGAGAAAAGCCTAGAACAATTTTAGCTGAATATGAATTAGAACCTGGAGATTTATTATATATACCTATAGGTCAATATCATAAAGCAGAATCTATGACACCTAGAATATCTACTAGTATACATTTTCCTAATAAGAAAAATCAAAGTCTAAAACATTTTAAACTAGGTAAAGAGAATAGATCTCCTTATTATAATTTTAAATATTTTTTAAATGAAGATAGCGATAGTAAATCATAACCCTGTACTAGGAATAAACAATAGTATATCAAATAAAGTGTATGATTGTTTTTGTGGTAGATATGTACCATATAAAGTTAGAGATGTTAAAGGTATAGAAGATAGTAAACACGTTGGCGTTTTTTTCTTAGATGAAAAAAATCCAGAGTTAGTAAATAAAATTTTAAACTTAATAAAAAATGAAAGCAGGAAAGATTTGGGGTAAGACTGAAAAAATCCATGCTAATGGAGTATTTGAGTTTCACCGAATAGAATTTAATAAAGGATTTAAATGTTCAGAACATGAACATAAATTTAAATGGAATGGATTTTATGTTGAATCCGGAACAATGCTTGTCAGAGTATGGCAAGATGATCAAGGTCTTGTTGATGAGACAATACTCAGGCCTGGAGATTTTACTATGGTAAAACCAGGAAAGTTTCATCAGTTTGAAGGTATTGATAATGGCGTAGCTTTTGAATTATATTGGGCTGAGTTTAATCACGATGATATAAGTAGAAGAACATCAGGTACAGAGATATGAAGAGTATAGCTGTAGTAATACCAGCAAGACTGAATAGTACTAGACTCAAACATAAGATGTTAATAAAGTTCGATGATGAACCTTTAATACGTCTTGTGTTTGACAAAGTACGTATGATGGGATTTGATACGTTTGTAGCTACTGATAGTAAACGTATTGCTAAACTAATACCACAAAAGTGGTGTATCATGACAGGTAAAGCAAATAATGGTACACATAGATTATCCAAACGAGCTGTTATAGATTTAGTAGGTAATTACGATTATGTAATGAATATACAAGGAGATATGATTGATGTAAATCATGAAACTATAAAACCTATTAAGAAAAGATTATTATCACCATTTAGTCCATTATGTTTAACAGCATATACAAAAGGAGCTAAACCAAATGATGTTAAAGTTATACACCAAAATAATAAAGCATTATGGTTTACAAGATCTGATATAGGTTATGGTGATAGACATTTAGGTATATACGCTTACTCACCTTATTTGTTAAAGGCATATAGAGGTATGCAAGATAAATATACTAAAGAAAATCTAGAACAGAATAGAATACTAGGTTTGTACGATATAGAAGTAATAGAAACAAAATATGAAGGATATGAAATCAACACCCAAGGAGATGTCAACAGAAGACAAATACAAAGCTTTACACAGGGGTGGTAAATACAAAGTATTAAAAAAAGATGGATCTATTTTAATAAAAACAACTGGGTATGGTAGTGGTGGAGGATTTAAAACTGTAATTAAAACTATTAAAAAACACGTTGATCAAAACCCAGGTACTTTTTTATTAGACTATGGTTGTGGATCAGCAAAGATTTGGCATGATAAACAAATGAGTTTAGGTAATGCAACAGTTGTAGAATACCTTGGTGAAAATCTTTCTGGTTTTTATAGATACGATCCTTTTCACCCTAAATATGATACAAGACCAGATAATAAGTTTAATTTAGTTATTGTTGCTGAAGTGATAGAACACCTGCCATTAGAAGAAATACCAGTGTTATTAAAAGACATAGCTAGTTTAGCTTCTGATAAAATAATTTTTACTATACCACAAAGTCCATCAAATGCGTACTTCATGGATGGTGAAAATATGCATTGTACATTAATGTCAAAAGATGACTGGATAAAATTAATAAGAAAATATATACCTAAAAATACAATAACAATAAAATATACACCATGAAAAAACCAATGTTAATTGCAGGACCATGTAGTCTTGAAGACTGGCATACAGTAAGTACAGTTGCTAAATATGGTAAATGTCTTGCTGCTAAGTATGGCTTTGACTATATATTTAAAGGATCATTTGATAAAGCTAATAGAACATCTGTATTATCTAAAAGAGGTATAGGTATAGATGAAGCTAAGTTTATGTTTAGATCTCTTAGAGAATATGGTATAGAAAATATCACAACAGACATACATGAACCATGGCAAGCTAAAGCGATAGAGCCATACGTAGATATAATACAAATACCTGCTTACCTATGTAGACAAACTGATTTATTAGTTGCTGCAGGTGAAACAGGTAGAACTGTTAATATAAAGAAAGGACAATTTATTAGTGGTAAGAACATGATACATGCTATTAATAAAGTAAGGAGCACAGGTAATGAAGACGTTATGTTAACTGAAAGAGGTAGTATGTTTGGTATGGGAGATCTTGTCGTAGATTTTAGACAGATAATTGATATGAAAGATTTAGGTGTACCAGTTATAATAGATTGTACTCATTCAATGCAAAAACCTAATTCAGGTGATACAACAAATGGTAATCCAAAGTATGCTATACACTTAGCTAAAGCTGCCAAAGCACTAGGCGTTGACGGTTATTTCTTTGAGATACATCCAAAACCAGAAGAGGCTTGGAGTGATGGATCGAATATGATCCAGTTAGATAAGTTTGATGATATGTTAAAAGCTATTTCTTAACCTTTTCAAAAGCAGATATTCCAAAGCAACCTAATGTAACCCACACAAATGAGTTATAAACTACCTCGTTTATAATAAGATCTTTTTCAGCTATAACACTAGTTGCTAAATCTGCAATAGCAAACAATGTCATTACTACGAATGATGCAAATCCTATCACATTCTTTTCGTTAATATCATTTTTATCTTTAAATAAAGCCCACATAACTAAGACTCTTTATTATTATTACAGAATGATCTAGCAGCTTCCTTGCTACCAAATCCCCATTTTTTTAAAGCTTTATTCAAACTACTTGGAGTGCCGTTGTCATCAGTCATTGATCCGTCCATGCTACCAAACCTACAAGCAAATGAAACTCTACGTGGATTAGTACCTGATGTAAGCTTTTCACCCATTGTAGGATTTTCTTTTCTCATTTTTCTATTCTCCTTGTTATATTGTTGTTCACTTATTTTAAATGGTGATCCTGTTGGTACACATTTATCTTTTCCATCTACTGTTCCAGCAAATCTGTAACCTTTCCAGCACGCCATGCCATCAGCACCCTGTTCTTTACCTTCTTTATTTTTAGCTTTAAATGGAGTTGGAGTTTGAGTTGAATATTTACCTAGCGCTCTTGGGCCGCAACCTTTTCTTATTGGACTTATCATATTTTTATTTTTTAACTTTTCCAGTTTGTTTTACCACGTGTTGTTGATGAACCTGAGTTTCTACCTCTTCTTCCTCTTTCTAATACATAAGGAGCATTTACCTTGCTCCAATCTACAAACTCATCATATGATTTACTATTATTAAATGCATCTGTAAACCACTGCACTTGCTCTGGATTATTTCTTCCTTCAAAATCTTCTTTCCAAGTTCCAGCTCTAAAAGAGTCACCAAAATTTCCTCTAACTTTTCTTTGTAAAAATCCTAGCATTGAACCTCCATGATCTTTATATATATGATCTTGTCCTTTTGACC
>CETI01232029.1_pt1 | contig 21512 bp, 20 predicted proteins | sample 361441 | NCBI WGS metagenome assembly CETI01 (sample SAMEA2622478, study PRJEB7988) | marine metagenome | biome: marine biome (ENVO:00000447); feature: deep chlorophyll maximum layer (ENVO:xxxxxxxx); material: "saline water (ENVO:00002010), including plankton (ENVO:xxxxxxxx)" | depth 90 m | reverse complement strand
TAATGCGGGTAATTTTATAGGGTCCCAGTCTTTTGGTGTTAGACAAATCCCTGCGCCTGAGATTAAGGCCAGAATTAGAGGCAAAGAAATCGATGCTAAATCAGGTATTCCGGTAAGTACACCAAGCTTCAGCTTGGATGCAATAGCTGATGCTAGTTTTGCTGAATTTTTACCTAAAGACGCAAGATTCCAAGTTAGAGAAGCTGAGGTTAATCTTGTAAGAGCTGGTAGAGGAGTATCAAGACAAAGAGTTAATAGTAAAGATGTTAACTTAAATAAGCTTGCTGGAAAAAGAAAAGGGGATAATATTGTAATTGAAATAAAAAGGGTAGCTAGAGCTAACTTCAGAGGAGAAGTCGAAGAGTTTAAAAACTTTGCACCTAGATACATAACAATACCATTAAAATAATTTATGAAAAAGCTAAATAAGATTCTTGTACTTTATGTTTTATTGTCTGTTCTGACTGTAGATACCTCATACTCTCAGGTCAGCGCAGAGTCTAATGGATATAATCCTCTCTCTTTAAGACAGGTACATGAATCCTATTTAATGTGGAAAAAAACATTATGGAGAAGGGTAGATTTGAAGGAAAAGCAAAACAAACCTTTTTTTGCGAGGAATAGAGAAATATCAAAAATTATAATTGAAGCTGTTGAAAGAGGAGTTTTAATTCCATATAATAGTGACTCTGTTAACGATAGTAATGTGATGTCTAGGGAAGAGTTCATAGAAAGTATTCAGCAAATAGAAGAAGAAGAAGAAGAAGAAGAAGAATTTGGGTTTGATTTAGACGATCCATTTGCTGGATTTGAGGAAGATGATCCATTTGCTGATGATTTTGAAGAAATTGAGGCTGGACCAATCTTTATTCCTAAAAGAGAATTTTCAATTTTTGAAATTAAAGAAGATCTATATTTTGATAGAATTCACTCAAGGATTTACTTTGACATACAAGCAATAACCATGTATCTTCCTGGTGACAGTTTCTATAACCCTGCTGGATTTGAGAAACCAATTGCCTCATTTAGATTTATTGATTTATATAACCTATTTAAGTCTATGTCAAAAGATGCAATTTGGTATAATGAAAATAATATTGCTCAACATAAAAATTTAGGTGACGCATTTATACTTAGACTATTTAAAGGCATTATTGTTAAAATTGCTAATGCTGATGACATACGAGTATCTGAATTATATGCTAGGTCTCGTGAAGAAGGTATTATGGCAAGTTTTAAAGTAGAACAAGACCTAATGGAATGGGAAGCTAACCTTTGGGAGTATTAGAGAAATAGTTAAATACTTTTTCAGTTTTATTATTACCAATTATTTTTATTAGTTCATTTTTATCTGTTTTTTTTATTTTTTCTAATGATCCAAATGCTTTCATTAATTTGATTCTAGTAATATTTCCTATCCCGTTAATTTCTTCTAACTCAGATTTGATGAATGTATTACTTCTCAGAGTTTTATGATAATTTATTGCAAACCTGTGAGCTTCGTTTCTTATGTTTTGTATTAATTTAAGTTGCTCAGATTTTTTTCCTAAAAGTACTGGGAAGGGATCTTTAGGGAAATAAATTTCTTCAAGCTTTTTTGCAATACCAATAATATTAACTTTATTATAAATTTTTAATGTTCCTAACACCTCACATGCTGAACTTAACTGACCTTTACCTCCATCAATAATTATTAAATCTGGAAGTTGATTCTTTTCTTTTATTATTCTTGAATATCTTCTAAAAACCACCTCTCTCATAGACTCAAAGTCATTAGGTTTATCGACAGTGTTTATTTTATATTTTCTATACTCTTTTTTACTTGGGTAGCCATCTTTAAACATAACCATAGACGCTACTGTATTTTTTCCTTGAATATTTGAAATATCGAAGCACTCAATATGAAATGGTATTTTTTTTAAATTTAATTTATTTTTTAAGTCAACAAGTATTGATAATCTTTTTGTTTTTCTCTCTTTTTTTTCATTATATAAATTTTTCTTAAAGAACAGTAAATTTTTTAGACTCATGTCTAATAGTTTTTTTTTCTCACCGGCTTTTGGGATAAATGTCTTAAGTTTATTTGATATAATTTTTTTCAAATTAATATTAGAAACTATATTATTATTTAAACTATTATATCTGAACTTTAGACTCATAATTATTTGTCTTAATTCTTTCTTTTCAAAACTTAATTTTTTCTTAAACTTTAAAGATTCTGAGCCAATAATCATACCGTTATTTATTTTCAAATAATTGATAAAATATGAATTAATGTCTTCAATTATTCCTATTACATCAAGATCGTTATGTCTATCACTTACAACTATAGATTTAGATTGATATTTATCTAAAAGATCTAGGTTTTCTTTAATGCTCTGAGATTTTTCAAATTCAAGTGATGTAGCGAATACCTTCATTTGATTTTTTAAATTTTTTTTTACATTCTTAAAATTTCCCTTTAAAATTTCCCTTACAAAGTTTATGTTATCGTTATATACCTTCTCTGATAATAATTTTGGATTCTTTGTAGAAGGCTTTTCAAACCCAAGAATTAATGTGTGTCCATTTTTAGAATGAATACTAAGTCCAATTTTATTTTTAGTATCATTTATTTTTTTTTGGGATAAGTTATAATTGCCAACTCTAATTGGATAAATATTATTTATAATACTTAGTAAAGTGTTAATTGCCTTTACATTTGTATAAGGCCCAAAATACTCTGATCCGTCTTTTATATATTTTCTTGTTAAAAATACTCTAGGGAATCTTTCTTTTTTTATGGTGACCCATGGATATGTTTTATCGTCTCTCAATAAAATATTATACTTAGGTTTATATTCTTTTATAAGATTGTTTTCAAGAAGTAAAGCATCATGTTCCGATTCTGAAATTACAAATTCAATTTTTTTAATTTCACTTACCATTTTTGATATCTTATTGTTATGTTGTTTCTGAAAATAACTTTTTACTCTTTTATTAAGACTTTTTGATTTGCCTACATAAATTATATTTGATTTATGGTTTATAAATTTATATACTCCTGAAGAATTAGGAAGATCAATTTTTTTAATGTCTATCATAAATTAGAAAATATCCGAAGCATCAATTTTATCAATAATAACATCTAAAGAGTCTGAGTTAATATCATTACTATAAATTGAGCAATCTATTTCTACATTGATTGTTTTGGTTGGTTTATCGAATCTACCCTTAGTGATTCCAAGCTCTTCATCTTCATAAACATCTAGCATATATTGTTGCCAAATAGGCATTGCTGTTCTTGCACCTTGACCAAATACCCAGTCTCTAAAATGTATACTTCTATCATCTCCCCCAACCCAAGCTCCAGAAACTAAATTATGAGTTACACCAATAAACCATCCATCTGATGCATTTTGAGTGGTACCAGTTTTTGCCCCAACATCATTATTAAATGTAAGGTCGGGATTTAATCCTCTTGCAGTTCCTCCTTCTTCTTCTTTTGACCCTTTTAGCATATGTAGCATTAAATACGCAGTCTCTTCACTTAAGGCTTCTTGTTTTGTTGGAATAAATTCTTGAATTAAATTTCCATACTTATCTTCAATTCTTGATATAAAGAAAGGCTCTGTCCATATTCCTTTATTTATAAATGTACTATATGCTCCAACTAGGTCAAAAAGAGAAACGTCTCCTCCAGCACCAAGACAAACTGCAGGAACGGGCTCTAGTTTACTTTGAATTCCTAATTTTTTTGCATAGTCTACAACAGTATTTGGAGATAATTTTTTTGTCATAAAAGCAGTAATTGAGTTTACTGATTTTGCCATTGCTCGTCTTAGAGTCATAGTTTCACCAGTCCATTTACTATTATGGTTATCTGGCCTCCAGTATGGAGGATCTTGACCTGGTAATTCAAAAACAACAGGTGCATCTACTACAGGATAACAGGGAGAATAGCCATTATCAATTGCAGCTGCGTAAACTATTGGTTTAAATGTTGAACCTGGTTGTCTTTTGCCTTGTTTGACATGATCATACTTGAAATATTTATGATTTATACCACCGACCCAAGCTCTGATATATCCGGTTTTAGGTTCAATTGATACAAAACCAGCCTGTAAAAAATTTTTATAATATTTTAAAGAATCCATTATACTAAATAGAGTATCAATTTCCCCTTCCCAACTAAAAACCCTCATTTTTTTCTTTTTATTTAATTTATCGAAAACCGCGATAGTGTCATTATCTAGTATTTGTAATTGGCTTTTAAAATATCTAGTTCTTTTAATAGTATTTTCCAAAAAATCTTCAATTTCAAATCCTTTTTCGTCAATCCATGGATTCCTTCCTTTCCAGTGCTCACTAAAAATACCTTGTAACCTTTTCATTTGATCTTTTACAGCATTTTCAGCATATTCTTGCATTCTACTATCAATAGTTGTATAAATCTTTAATCCGTCTGAAAAAAGATCATACCCATTTGTCTTTGCCCAATTGATTAAATAGTTTCTAACAACTGTCCTAAAATATGTAGCTTGTCCGACATTTTGATTTTCAACTTTATAGTTTAGTTCTAGGCCCATTAATTTTAATGAATCATAATATTTATTATCTACTATTTCATATTTATATAAATTATAAAATATTTCAGCTCTTTTTTCAATAGCATTATCAGGATTAAAATATGGATTATATTTTGTTGGTTTATTAAGGAGACCAACAATAATTGATGATTCATTATAATTTAATTCAGAAGGTAGTTTATTAAAATATGTTTTAGCTGCAACTTTTATTCCATATGAATTGCTTCCGTATTCAGCAGTGTTTAAATACATAGCCAATATCTCTTTTTTAGTATAAAACTCTTCTAGTTTTACAGCAACAATCCATTCTTTAACCTTGGATATAATTAAACCTAAAAAAGGAACACCACTTAAACTACCTTTTTTCTCTCGCCTAATTTTAAACAAATTTTTTGCTAACTGCTGAGTAATTGTACTTCCCCCTCCTTCTAAACCACTTGAACCAAAAGTTAAAATATTTTTTCCAACGCCATATGTTGCTCTAATTAATCCTTTTAAGTCTATACCAGAATGATTATAAAATCTAATGTCTTCTGTTACTAGTAAGGTTGTGACAAGTTCATCAGAAAGTTCATCAAATTTTACTGGAGATCTATTAAATCTAAAATATTTCCCAAGTAATTTATTGTCTCCTGAATATAGCTCGGATGATAATTCAGATTCAGGTTTTTCTAAATCCTGTAAACTTGGCATTCCACCAAATAAATTATAAAAATTATAGTTTACAGAAATAATAAATAGGATTAATAAAATAATTCCACTGATTAATGAAATCCATATCTTCTTTATGATATTTCTTGATTTTTCCATTACTTGTAAAATTTACTAAATTCTGTATAGTTTTTAGATTTAAAAATTAGATTCATATTCTTTTCACCTACTACAAAATTAGTATTTCCATTTAATTCTTCTTCATTCAATATAATATTGAAATCTTTTTCTAATTTTTTTAAAATTTCTAAACTTTCATATGTTAATATATCAAAATGATTCTCATTATTGAGATTAAATGAATAAATGTCAACTGAAATATTAGCTTTTTTTATTAACTCATTTAACACTAATGATATTTTATCTTTATTATTATTAGTTTTTATAAAGTAGTAATATCTATTGTCATTATTATTTTCAAATTTTGGTAAGCCACTATATATAAACCTTTCATGAACTTCTTCTGCTGACTTAAGAAGTGTTGAAGCATAGCTTATACTTGATTCGTTTGATGCTTTTTTTAGAAATTTTTTCAATTCAAATTGTAAAGAAAAATTTCCAGATTTATTTCCCAATCCAATAATTTTAAGAAGGGATAAATTTTCAAAAAATGGATTTTCATCATAAAAATTTTTTAAAGAATCAACCATTGAAATGACTATTTGATTATTTCCTTCAATTAAGTTTTTATATAGTTCATTATATTTTTTCTTTAAAAAATTAAGCTCTTGGAATTCATCTATTTTATAGTTTGGATTTATAATTAATTTATAGTATTCCGTATCTGGGTAGTCAGTTAATATTCTTTCTTTATACTTTTCATTATCTTCCTCAATCAAATACAGCTGATAATATATCTCAGGTAAATAATTTGACGTATTAAATCTTTCTAAAAAATTATTATATATTTCAACTCCTTTTTTAATTTCGTTAAGTTTTTGAATATATATCTTTCCAATAGCATAATACGCTTCTTCAATTTCTTTTAATAAAACATTTTTATCTTCATCTTCAAAAGGTAAAGAAAGTTTCATTTCATCTATACTATTAAAATCATCTTTTAATTTTTCTTCATTCCCAACTTGTGTTTCTATTTCATTTATATCAATATCATCAATCTCACTATCAAAACTCATTTTAGAAATTAACCTCCAATTATCTTTTAGTTCTCTATTTCCCCAGACTCTTTTAAAATCATTTATTCCACTACTAATAATTGAAGGATTGCTAAAATACCATTCTCCATCGTTATTGTTTAAAATGGTTTTTGGGTCATTGGTTAAAAAATTTTGTTGAACAAGTGAAACAGTTTTATTTTTTCTTTCTTTTTTTTCTTCATTTATTTTCCTTTCAAGGATTTGATTAAGATCAGAATCTGGAATTGTTGTTAAATAGATTAAGCTATCATTATTTTTAATTATATCTAAGTTGTTAACTAATTCATTTAGGACATCACTTTTAGATTTTATAATATCATAATTACTATATTCTCTATTAATATTATTTATTGCGCTATCATAATACAGTTTTGCATATCTATAATTATATATTTCATCATAATAGATGTCGGCAATATTTTTGTGTGTATTAAATAGTAATTCTTTTTTATTTTTATTTTCTTTTGATGATAGTTTATAATTTTTTAAAGCTTCATCATATTCTTCTTTTTGATATTTTAATCTGCCAATTTCAAAATATATCCTGTCGAGGTTATCAGTGTTTTTTTTGTCTTTGATTAATTTTTTAAAATATTTATCTATTTGAGTTGAATCACTATTTATTAATGACTTTGAATAAAAAATTTTTGCATCAAATTCCATTTCAAATGATGGATTATTTGCAAGGCATTTTTTAAAATAATGTTGAGCTTGATCAAATTGGTTATTAATTAAGTAAACTTGACCTATGGCAAAATAAATCTTATTGAGTAAGCTTTTTTTCTTAGCAACTTTTTCTAATAAGATAAGTTCTTGAAATAATTTTTCTATATCATTATTTTTTTTAAAAAGATTATGGGCGTGTAAATGATACTCAACTATTAATTCCTTATCTATTTCCTTCTTTTTTAAAAAATTATAAACCTCATATGCTGCATCAAAATTATTTATTTCTGTATAGGCTCTCATTAAATAAATTAATGACATTTGTTTAGCAAATTCATTTTTTGATTTTGAATTAACATATTTCAGAGTTGTTATTGATTGACCAATTTCTAATGCTAATAGTCTAGCTTTTCCAATAAGAGCATAACTGGGATAAACATATTTAGACCCTTCATGTCTCTGAATTAATATAGAAAGCTTTTTAATGATATCTTCCTTCTTATCTGACAACCCCGAGATACTATTTGTATCAATTTTATATGATAAATTAATTAGGCTATCGTAATTGTTAGTATTCAATTCAAAAAGATCATTCTCTATCTCATTAATTGACTCTTTAGCTAAAAAATATCCGTTATATTTTGCAGCGGTATCATTATATGCTCTATTTATTATAGAATTACATGATATACAAATAAAAAAAATCATTATAGATGGAAAATATATTCTCATATTTTTAATTGAGCAAGAGCTAAAACGTTCTTATTAAATATTTATTTTTACATTTAATAAAAAAACAAATTATAAAAACTTGAAGAACAAAGTTATCAAATGGTTTAGAAATAGACTTCAAATTATCTTTAGAAATAAAAGAGACTTTAAAGATATATCTCTTTTAGAATTAACTAATCTGAGTATTATATTGTACTCTTTTCTTTTTTTAGTACTAATTTTTTCAATATCATTTTTTTTATCTACAACTATTCTTAGTGAATGGTTTGATCCCAGATATGTAGAAAAAAAGGCCAATGAAGAACTAATTAAACTTTCAAATTCAATTGACTCATTAATTATTGAGTCTGACATTAAGGATAAATACATTGAGAATATTATGATAATTCTTTCAGGGGGAGAGAATCAATCTATTGAAAATAAAAATGAAGAAAGTAATTTACAATTGAAAGATTTAACTAGTGATTATTCGGCTATAGACTCTTTCTTTAGACAAGAATTTGAAAGTAATACTACTTTTTCTGAGATTATTCGTTCCTCAAATAATGATCAAAACTTATTATTAATGTCTCCGGTATCTTCTGGGGTAATATTATCGTCTTATGATCCATCGAATGAGCATTTTGGAATAGATTTTGTTTGTAAAAAAGAAGAACCCATAAAAGCTGTATCTGATGGAACAGTATTGATGGCTTCATGGACTAAAGATAGTGGTTATGTTATCAGTATAGTCCATCCAAATAATTTGATTTCAATATATAAACACAATTCAAAGGTATTCGTAGATCCTGGACAAATAGTTAAAAGAGGTGATGTAGTTTCCATTATAGGAGATACTGGCGAGTTATCATCGGGACCTCATTTACATTTTGAGCTTTGGTTAAATGGTAAATCAGTAAATCCTTCGGAATTTATATCATTATAATTAGATTTGTGGAAATTTAATTTAAAATATAAGTTGTGGATAATCTAAACGGGTCAAATAACATAATAGGTGATGGAAGTGTTTTGAAGGGAAATTTAAAAACATCAGGTAATATTAGGTTAGAGGGTAAGGTTATTGGAGATATATCTTCAAAATCAAAAGTTGCTTGTGGTGAGACTTCTATTGTTGACGGGAATGTTGTTGCTGAAAATGCTGAAATAGCAGGAAAGGTAACAGGAAAAGTAACAGTATCTGAGCTTTTAATTCTTAAATCAACAGCATCAATACATGGAGACATATCTACTGATAATTTAATAATTGAATCAGGAGCCAATTTTAATGGAGCTTGTTCAATGGGAAAAGAAGAACCTGAAGAAGTAGATGACTCTGGTAATGAAAAAGAGTAAATATTTTAAATATCTTAATTTAAGTTTTCAGTTTTTTTTTATTATTTTATTTTTTGGTGTTTTTGGATATTTTCTTGATGATTATCTATTTAGTAAGGTTTCAATATTTACATTATTCATGCCTCTATTTGGCTTTATGATTTCTCTATATAAAGTATATAAAAGTGAGAATAGATGAAAGTATTAGATATGTCTAATCTTTTTTTTTATTTAGGATTAATTTTTCTATCAGGTTTTTTACTTTTTATTAACATCTCGTTCATCAATGAATTCATTTTTTATATAGTTTTTTTTAATATTATTATAGACCTACTCTTCAAGTTTTTAATTGAAAAATTTGATAAAGGTTTAGTTATTCTTAAAACTATCTTATCAACATTTATTAGGTTGTTTTTTTCAATAATTTTTATTCTATTATTCCATTTTTATGGTATAGAAAACCTATTAAATTTTATATTAAATTATTTAATTGTGTATTTATTATTCATAATATTTGAAATAACAATTCTATTATTAAATTTGCATCATATTAAATAGCTAATGTTGTCAAAGCGTACATATTTTCTGTTTGTTTTACTATTATTTTTTAGTGTTAATCATCTTGCTTTTTCTGCAGAAAAGAAAGAAGGAGAATTTAATATGGGTGAAATGATTATGCATCATGTTTTGGATGATTATAGATATGAAATTATGCATGGAGTAATCATTCCTCTACCAATAATAGTTTATACAGATTCTGGCTTGGAGATTTTTTCTTCATCAAATTTATTTGATGAAGATCATAATGCGCTCAAAGAAGGATATAATGGTTTTAGGTATGATCATGGAAAGCTTAAACCTATTGATCCTCAACTTTCTTATATAGATTTATCGATAACTAAGAATGTCGCTTTTCTCATAATGACATCGATTTTAATGATATTAATATTTGTTACTGTTGCTAGAGGGTATGCAAATAAGTATTCAGTTCCCAAAGGAATTCAATCTGTTTTTGAACCAATAATTTTATTTGTTAGAGATGATATTGTAAAACCAAATATTGGTCATAACTATGAAAGATATTTGCCATATATGTTAACTCTATTTTTCTTCATATTTTTTGGAAACGTACTAGGGTTATTACCTGCGGCTGCTAACTTAACTGGTAATATAGCAGTAACAATGACTTTAGCAATTTTTACTTTTCTCATTACAAACTTTTCTGGAAATAAACATTACTGGAAACATATATTTTGGACCCCAGGTATCCCACTAATTATGAGAGTGATCATTTTACCAATTGAATTGATCGGGGTGTTTTCAAAGCCAATCTCATTAATGATAAGACTTTTTGCTGCAATCACTGCAGGCCACATTGTTCTTCTAAGTTTTATTGGACTAATATTCATTTTCCAAAGTTATGGAGTTGGTTTTTTCAGTTCTTTATTTGTTGTAGGATTAAATTTAGTTGAGCTTATTGTTGCGGGGATTCAGGCTTACGTGTTTACTATGTTTTCATCTGTATATATAGGATTAGCTATTGAAGATGAACATTAAAAAAATTATTATGTTAAATTTTAAAATTAATTATTATGCTTAGTTTTCTATTATTAGATATTGGTTTAGCTGCTATTGGAGTTGGCTTAACTACAATTGGAGCAGGTATCGGTATTGGTCTAATTGGTGCAAATGCTATGACAGCAATTGCTAGACAACCAGATGCTCAACCAAAAATTTTCACCACTATGCTTATTATTGCAGCTCTAGTTGAGGTGATTGCATTAGTTGGTGCATTAGTAGCACTTTTAGTATTGTTCCAGTAAGATTTTTTTAAAATAAATATGGAACTTTTAACCCCAGGTACTGGCCTTTTATTTTGGCAGGTAATTATTTTCTTAATACTTCTGTTGGTACTATCCAAGTATGCTTGGAAACCTATCACAGAGTCATTGAAAGAAAGAGAGAAATTCATTGAAGATTCATTAGATTCGGCAAAAAAGGCTGAAGAAGAGCTTGTAAACATTCAAAAAAAGAATGAAGAGCTTTTATCTGAAGCTAGAAAAGAGAGAGAAAAGATACTTGCTGAAGCTAAAACATTATCTAATTCAATGAAAGATGATGCTAAAAATAATGCTAAAGAGATGGCAGATAAAATTATTGCTGATGCAAAAAAAGTTATAGATTCAGAAAAAGATAAAGCAATGAATGATGTTAAAAACACTCTAGCTGAATTATCTATAGATATTGCTGAAAAAATAATTAAAAAAGATCTCAGTCAAGATTCTTCACAAAAAAAGTACGTTGAGGATTTGATAAAGGAAATTAATAAAACAAAGTAATGAAGAATACTCGAGCTTCTGAAAGATATGCTAAATCATTATTGATGCTTGCAATTGAGAAAAAAATTCTTGATAAAGTTAAGGCTGATGTTGATTTAATTTCAAAGTCTTTTGAGAATTCGAGAGAAATTTCAAATCTTTATTTAAGTCCAATTATACCTATAAATCATAAGTTAAGTATTACAAAAAAAATATTTAAAGGTAAAATAAATGACCATACATTAAACTTATTAACAAATCTAGTTTTGAGAAAACGAGATAATCTTATTGAATCAATCCTACATAAGTTTAATGAGTTGTATAATGCTCAAATGAATATTGAGGAATCTTTAATTACTACTACATTTGATCTAGATCAAAAATCACTTGAGGTAGTAAAAGATTTTGCTGAGAAAATAACCAATAAAAATATTTCTTTGGTAAATAATATTAATAAAGAAATTGTTGGGGGATTTAATTTAAAAATTGGAGACAGAATGATAGACTGTACTGTCTCAAGTAAATTGAAAAGTTTAAGAAAAAAATTAATTAATAACTAAAAATAAAATAATGTCAAATATCAGACCAGATGAGGTTTCTTCTATAATAAGAGATCAATTATCAAATTTCAAATCAGAGTCAGAGCTAGAAGAAGTAGGTACTATCCTTCAGGTAGGTGATGGTGTTGCAAGAATATATGGATTATCTAATGCCAAAGCTGGAGAACTTTTAGAATTCGATGGTGGTGTAAAAGGATTAGTTTTAAACCTTGAGGAAGATAATGTCGGTGCTGTACTAATGGGAGACTCAAGTAATATCAAAGAAGGTGATACAGTAAAGCGATCAGGTGAAATAGCTTCTATTGATGTAGGTGAAGGAGTATGTGGTAGAGTTCTTGATACTCTTGGTAACCCTATTGATGGAAAGGGACCGATTAAGGGTAAAGTTTTCACAATGCCTCTTGAGAGGAAAGCTCCAGGTGTTGTCTATAGACAACCTGTTAATGAGCCTTTACAAACAGGAATAAAAGCTATCGATTCTATGATTCCAATTGGTAGAGGGCAGAGAGAATTAATAATTGGAGATAGACAAACTGGAAAAACAGCTGTAGCAATAGATACAATTTTAAATCAAAAGGAATTTTATGATAAAGGTGAACCTGTTTATTGTATTTATGTAGCATGTGGTCAAAAAGCATCTACGGTTGCTCAGGTAACTAATATTTTAGAAAAAAATGGAGCTCTTCCTTATACAACGGTTGTATCTGCTCCATCTTCAGATCCTGCGCCAATGCAATTTTTTGCGCCTTTTGCCGGTGCAGCTATTGGGGAGTATTTTAGAGACACGGGAAGACCAGCTCTTGTTATATTTGATGACTTATCAAAACAAGCTGTTTCTTATAGAGAAGTTTCTCTTTTACTTAGAAGACCTCCAGGTAGGGAAGCATACCCTGGTGATGTTTTTTATTTACATTCAAGGTTGCTAGAGAGGTCTGCAAAAATAATTAATGATAATAAACTTGCTGCAGATATGAACGATTTACCAGAGTCCCTAAAAGGTCAGGTTAAAGGTGGCGGATCATTAACAGCATTACCAATCATTGAAACACAGGAGGGTGATGTTTCCGCTTACATACCAACTAATGTTATTTCAATTACTGATGGTCAAATATTTTTAGAATCTAACTTATTTAACTCAGGAATTAGACCGGCAATTAATGTTGGAATTTCAGTTTCAAGAGTTGGAGGTTCTGCTCAGATTAAGTCGATGAAGAAAATCGCAGGTACTCTTAAGTTGGATCAGGCTGCATTTAGAGAGTTAGAAGCATTTTCAAAGTTTGGTTCTGATCTTGATGCTGCAACTCAATTAATTATTGATAGAGGACAAATTAATCAAGAGATTCTTAAACAACCTCAGTATTCACCTTTAAGGGTTGAAGAGCAGGTTGCTGTTATTTATTGTTCATCTAATGGATTTTTTGACGGGATTGAACTTAATAAAATATCTAAGTTGGAAGAGGAGTTTTTACAACATGTAAATTCGAAATGTAAGAAGGTATTAGATGAGTTAGCTGACGGAGTATTAAAAGATGCAAGTCTTAAGATACTAGAAGATGCGGCTAAAAATATTGCTAAAAATTATAAATAAAAATTTATGCCTAGCATAAAGGAAGTTAAGAATAGAATAGGGTCTGTAAAGTCTACTCAGCAGTTAACTAAAGCAATGAAAATGGTTGCTGCTGCAAAACTCAAAAAAGCGCAAGATAAAGTCTTGCAATTAAGACCTTATTCTAAAAAACTGAATGAAATATTATCCAACCTTTCTGATTCTATAAATAATGAACTTTTTAAAGAGAGGAAAATAAATAAGCTTCTGGTGGTCATGGTTAGTTCAGATAAAGGACTTTGTGGTAGTTTCAATAGTAGTTTAATTAAAGAATTCCATTCATTTTGTCAGATAAATTCTGACATCAAAAATATAACTGTTCTTCCTGTTGGAAAAAAAGCTTTTGACTTCTTTAAAAAATCACAATATGAACTTATTCTTGATTATTGGGAAGAATTAAATGGTTTTTCTTATGAGAAATCATCTGAAATTTGCGATTTTATAATTAATTCATTTATTGAATCTAAGTTTGATAAGGTTACAATAATATATAATGAGTTCAAAAATGTAGCTGTTCAAAAAACAGTTTCTGAAAACTTTTTGCCAGTGTCACAAGAAAACAATTCTCAAGATTCGGCCAATAATAACTATATATTTGAACCAGAAAAAAATAAAATTATTGATAATTTAATTCCTCAAACTCTCAAAACACAACTCTTAAAATCAGTTTTAGAGTCTAACGCTTCTGAACAAGGTTCAAGAATGACAGCTATGAGTCAAGCAACTGATAATGCAGGAGAATTATTGAAAGAATTAAAGTTGACTTATAATAGAACTCGTCAGGCCGCAATAACTAAGGAAATATTAGAAATTGTAGGGGGAGCTGAAGCTCTAAATAATTAGTTACTTATTTGTAATCCTTTCAACAGGGATAGACCTATTAAAATTGTACCTGTATGTATGATGAACCTTTGCAGGTTTAACTTCATTTGTTGCTTGAACCTGAGTAGCTACTTTGATCATAGCTTTATTAAAATCGGGTATCCAATTCAGTTCCATGTCTGTGTAAGCTAACTCTTTCTGTATCGTATTACTGCTAGCCATTATTAATGCTCCATCAACTCCTTTTCCCTGGTGTCTAGGTACAATTCCAAAAACTAATCCAATAATCTTTTTGCATGATTTTTTTATTTTTAAATGGTAGTATGTTTTGATTTTACCAATTAAATCAAGTTTACCATTTACATATTTAAAGATCTGATTCATCTCAGGAATACAAATAAAAAATCCAATAGGCTCGTCTTTTTCATATGCAAACCATAAAATTTTCTCATCTAAGATTGGTTTTAATTGATTAAATATCGACCTAGCCTGTGCTAGTTTTAATGCAGATACACCAGGGTATTTTGCCCAAGCTTCATTATAAATTTTCATAAAATCTAAAATATAATTATCTATATTTTTCTTTTCTAACATTCTAAAACGATAGTCTTTGTTTTTAAGAGCTCTTTCAGCTTTATATTTTAATTTTTCTGATAATGGAGTTTTAATTTTCTTAAAGAATGTAAATTGTTTAAATAGAATCTTAAATCCATAATTCTCAAATAATACTGGATAGTAATCTTTCCCATAATTTTGTTGATAATTAGGATCAATATCAAAACCCTCAATTAAACAACCCCACCATTTATCTCTCTCACCAAAATTAATTGGTCCATCCATTGAGTTATATCCTTTTTCCTTTAGCCAATTTTTTGCTGTATCAAATAATTTTACAGATGCTTTTTCATTATCAATACACTCAAAGAAGCCACAGCCTCCTACTTTAAGTTTTTCATTATCAGTTTTTTTAGAATAGAATGCAGCAATTCTTCCTATAATTTCATTATCGTTTTTAAGTATCCACCTCTTTGCATCACCTTTTCTAAAGGCCTTATTCGTTTTAGGATCAAAAACTGAATCAATATCTTTATCTAAAGGCCTAATCCAATTTTTTTCATTTTTATAAATAGAGCAAGCTACTTCTATGAAGTCTTTTTTATCCTTTTTTGACTTAACTTCTATAATATTCATTTATCTAAAAATTATCTTTTATTAATGAAAGTTTCAATAATTTAGTTCATATTTTTGCTAACTAACACTAACCACGAAAATATTTTTTGATGGAAAATATTTCCAATTTATCTCTTTTATTTAACATTCTCTTCAATGGAATGGTAACAGTTTTTATTGTATTGTCCCTTGTATTTATTTTAGGAAAAGTTATAATTTATTTTTTTGATTCCGGTTCTGTTGATAATGAGATAGATATAGGAGGTGAAATAAATAAAGAAATAAAAAAGATGGAAGGTGTTGATGCTAAAGTAATTCGCTACAGAAAATTAGATTAAGATGTCTAAAGAAATTAAGCTTTGTTTAGTCTACAGAGATATGTGGCAATCTTCAGGTAAGTACATGCCTAATGCAGAGGAGTTGGTTAGGGTAGCTGGTCCCATAATAAATATGGGTTGTTGGGATAGAGTAGAAACTAATGGAGGAGGATTTGAGCAAATTCAACTTTTAGCCGGAGAAAATCCTAACGAAGTATTAAGAAAATGGACTAAACCGTTTAATGATGCTGGCATTCAAACTCAAATGTTAGAAAGAGGATTAAATGCTTTAACCATGTCCCCAGTTTCTAAAGATGTTAGAGAGTTAATGTTTTCAGTAAAAAAGAAACAAGGTACAGATATAGCAAGATCATTTGATGGGTTAAATGATATAAGAAACCTAAAGCTTTCTATAGAATATGCTAAGAAAGCAGGAATGATTTCTCAGTCTTGTCTTTGTATAACTCATTCTAAAATACATACTGTCGATTACTATATAAATCTAGCTAAAGAATTAATTGAGCTTGGTACTGATGAGATTGCAATTAAAGATATGGCAGGTATAGGCAGGCCTTCTTCTCTGGGTAAAATTGTAAAAGGAATAAAGAAATATAATCCAAATATAATTATACAGTACCATGGTCATTCTGGACCGGGTTTTTCAGTTGCATCTTCTTTGGAGGTAGCTCGATGTGGTGCCGATATAATAGATGTATCCATGGAACCTTTATCATGGGGAACTACTCATGCTGACTTGTTAACAGTTCATGAAATCTTACAAGATGATGGGTTTAAAGTAAAAGATATAAACCGAAAAGCTTATATGGAAGTTAAAAGTTTAACACAAGAATTTATAGATGATTACTTGGGACTTTATATTAATCCTAAAAATAGATTAATGAATTCTCTTTTAATTGAATCGGGACTTCCAGGTGGGATGATGGGAAGTTTGATGAACGATCTTGAAAAAAGTCATATCAGTATCAATAAATGGCTTCAAAAAAATAAGAAAAAGGAAATCAGTTTAGATGTTTTATTTTCATCTCTTATTGATGAGGTAAAATATATATGGCCGATAATGGGTTATCCACCTTTGGTTACACCTTATAGTCAATATGTTAAAAATGTTGCTATAGTAAATGTCTTAAATCAAATAAAGGGTAAAGAAAGATGGAGTCTAATAGATGATAATACCTGGGATATGCTTCTAGGAAAATCTGGTAAACTTCCTGGAGAATTAGGGGAAGAAATTAAAAAGTTATCAAAAGATTTAGGAAAAGAATTTTATGATGGAAATCCACAAGACCTTATAGAAGATGTATTAGATAGTAACAGAAATGAGATGAAGTCAAAAAATTGGGATTTTGGTCAAGATGATGAAGAATTACTGGAATATTCTTTACACAAAACTCAATATTTAGATTTTAAGTCAGGTGATGCTAAGAAAAAAATAGCTGAAGACATTAAATTAAAGAAACAATCAAAAATTGTGTCTAAAGATGAACCATCTAAAAGAATGACAAAAATATTAAAGGTTAATGAGGTAAGTTATGAAGTAGATTACATATTAGATACTGCTAAAAAAGAATCACTTTCAAACAAAAAAATTGTTAAGGGACAAAAAATTATTTCCCCGATTGAAGGCAGAGTGTTTTTTACAAAGGATCCTGATGAAAATCCAGTTAAGGTTGGTGATAAAATAAATAAAGGGGACGTAATTTGTTATATTGAGTCAATGAAAGTAATAAATGCAATTAAATCTGAATATTCAGGGAAGATTATGCAAGTATGTTTTAATGATGGTGATGATATTTATGACGACGATATTTTATTTATAATTAATTAATACCATGGATTTTATTCAAAAAATAATAGATATGACAAGTTTTAATGAGTTAGTGTTAGAGCCTAACTACATTTTAATGATAGTTATTTCTGTATTCTTGTTATATCTAGGAATATCTAAAAAATACGAGCCTCTTCTCCTTGTACCGATTGGGTTTGGAATATTAATTGCTAATATTCCTGGATCAAATTTAGGAGTTGTTAAAATAGATGAAAGTTTAGGTCTTATTGAGATTGCTCAACAATATGGAATAATAAACTTCTTATATTATTCTTTAATTAAAACTGGTTTTCTACCGCCTCTTATTTTTATGGGAGTGGGAGCATTAACAGATTTTGGTCCAATGTTAAAAAACTTACGTTTAGTTTTTTTTGGAGCTGCTGCTCAAATTGGAATATTTACAGTTTTAATTATTGCTAGTTTAATAGGTTTCACTAATCAAGAAGCTGCTTCACTAGCAATTATTGGCGGAGCTGATGGTCCTACTGCAATTTATACCTCTATAATATTAGCCCCTCATCTATTAGGTCCAATTGCTATTGCTGCATATTCTTATATGGCTTTAGTTCCTGTTATTATTCCATTTATAGTAAAATTTACTGTTACTAAAAATGAATTATTAATTAATATGAAAGAGCAAGATGAAAAATCCCCTTCTTCTAATGAAATTAAAAATCTATCTAGAATTAAAATCATTTTTCCTATCGTAATGACCATAGTAGTTTCTTTAATAGTCCCATCTTCAACTCCATTGATTGGTTTTCTAATGTTTGGTAATCTAATTAAAGAAATTGGATCCTCTACTGGTAGATTATCTAAAGCTGCTTCAGATAATATTTTAAATACTAGCACTATTTTCCTTGGGTTATCTATAGGGGCAACCATGACTCCAGCCTCTTTTTTAAACACCCAAACTCTTGGAATTATTATTGGAGGACTTTTTGCTTTTATAATTTCAATAATTGGCGGAATTTTAGCAGTTAAAATATTTAATTTAACCACTAAGAAAAAAATTAACCCTTTAATTGGTGCTACAGGATTGAGTGCTGTTCCTATGGCAAGTAGAGTTGCTAATGAAATAGCTATAAAACACGACCCTAAAAATCATATTATGCATTACGCAATGGCAAGTAATATATCTGGTGTTATTGGCTCTGCGGTAGCTGCTGGAGTATTAATTTCTTTCTTAAGTTAATTTAAAGAAGGCTGTCAAGATCAGAAATAGAATTAATTATGATTACCTCCTTGAGTATATCTGAATATAAAAAATTATATTTCTCCATAACCTCAAATTGTTGAATTAGATTATCATAAAACCCATCAAAGTTTAATAGAAAAATGGGCTTTTTTTCTATTCCTAAAATTTTCCAGGTTGTTATCTCAGAAAATTCTTCCAATGTTCCAATTCCACCAGGGAGAATTATAAAAGCATCAGATAGATCATACATCTTTTTTTTTCTTTGATGCATATTATTAACTATTATAAGATTAGAAACTTCTTTATTTATTATCTCTTTTTTTGATAAAAGTTTAGGTATAATTCCCGTTACATATCCTCCTCCTTTTAGAATAGTATTAGCAACTAATCCCATTAACCCAATCTTAGCTCCCCCATAAACTAGTTGAAGCTTTTTCTTTAATATTAAATTACCTAGGCTAATTACTTCATTTTCTAACTTTGTATGATTTTCTGGTTTACTTGACCCACAAAAAACACATATTTTCTTCATCTTATAATACTTTCTAATTTTGTAACTTTGTATCTGAAGTTGTAATCTATTGGAATTTTTTTATAATCTTTCTTCGGACTCAATATTATTCCTCTTAACATATTTAATAGTATGTATATCTTCATTTCATCTAAGTTCTCAACTTAAAAAATTTGGTCTACCTCTAGTAACTGGTTTAATTGTTGTTGGCGTATTTATAGGTCCAAGTGTTTTAAGTTTAATTAGCAATACGGTAATAAAAGAAATTGAATTCATGTTTGACTTATCACTAGGCTTTATTGCTTTTGCTGCGGGGTATGAGCTTTTTTTTAAAGAAATAAAAGGTACTTTTAACAGTATAAAGTGGAATACATTAAGCAGTATACTAATAACCTTTTCTGTAGGCTTTATTCTCGTTTTTTTAGCATTTAACACTTTAGCTTTTTTTGATAATATTCAATTTGATATTAAAATATACTTATCTCTATTATGTGCCTCAATTTTTGTTGCTAGATCTCCTGCGTCATCCATAGCTGTAATAAATGAACTTAGAGCTAAAGGAAAATTTACCTCTACGTCAATGGGCGTATTATGTCTTTCTGACTTTGGAGTTATCTTATTGTTTGCAATTATATTTTCGTTAATTAAATCAATAGATTCCGGTTCTCTTCAAATACTAAGTATGATAATAATAATTTTTGAAATTATTATTTCAGTATTTATTGGTTTTGTGTATGGAATTCTCTTAAATCTTTTTCTTAATGTTAGTATTAATAAATACTTAAAATACTTTTTATTAGTCATTATAGGTTTTTCAGCTTTCGTTTTTTCTGACTACATAAGGGAAATCTCATTACTATTACTTAGTAAAGAAATAATTTTTGAGCCACTTTTAATATGTATGGTTTCTGGAATATTCGTAATTAATAGAACTGATAAGAGACTTGAATTTTTAGATTTTATCGATGTTTCGGGTAAATATATTTATGTTGTTTTCTTTACCCTTATAGGAGCATCATTAGATATATTACTTGTGTTTCAAGTATTTAAATACGCTATTTTATTCTTTATAATAAGAATTATATCACTTTTTTTAGCTTCTTATTTGGGTGGGCATCTTGCAAAAGATCATTTGAATTTTAAGCTTCTTGGTTGGACTCCTCACATTACTCAGGCTGGTGTCTCGTTGGGGTTAATTCAGCTTATACAAAAAGAGTTCTATTATTGGGAGAATGAAATTGTCGGACAAATATCAATGATTTTAATTTCCTCAATAATAATTAGTCAATTTGTGGGTCCACCAATTTTTAAATGGGCTCTTAATTATTTGAAAGAAACAAACAGAAGAAAAAAAATTTCATTATCGAAAAAAAAGAGAGTAATAATTTTTGGACTTGAGCCACAGTCTTTATCTGTTGCATCTCTATTGAAATCTAGAGATTGGGACGTTGATATAGTAATTTTTGAGATAAATAAGTCTCTTAAGGTTCCTAAGGGAATTAGTATGATAAAGATTGAAAGTGTCGATAAATATAATTTTGATAATATAGAGTATGCTAAAGCGGATTCCGTTATCTGTTTTTGTTCAGATGTAATTAATGAGGAAATATGTAATTTATCTCAATCTACTTATGGTAACAAAAATCTTATTGTTAGAATTAATGAGTATCTAAACGCTGATTTATTTTCTGAATTCAATATCAAATTAATTCATCCCTCGGATGCAATTATAAATTTAATAGATCAATATGTTAGATCTCCTCTAGGCACCTCGATATTTTTAGGTAAGGAAAAGGATAAAGAGGTCAGAGACATTAGGTTATTAAATGAAAAAATATCTGGATCTCTTTTACGAGATTTAAAGCTTCCTCGAGATGTTTTAATGCTATCTGTCAAAAGAAATGAAGAAATAATTCTTAGCCATGGATACACACGTCTATTAAAGGAAGATATAATAACCTTTTTGGGATCAAGAAATAGTTTGGATAAGTTAACATTAAGATTTGATAGTTAGTTTTA